>ERZ1107006.201-NODE-201-length-63006-cov-11.796763_pt1 | contig 63006 bp, 53 predicted proteins | sample MGYA00403696_ERZ1107006 | MGnify/ENA primary metagenome ERZ1107006 (study PRJEB35170, sample SAMEA104062441) | human gut metagenome | biome: human gut; feature: human-associated habitat; material: faeces | place: Denmark | collected 2012-08-13 ...
CAAGGGAGGCTTTGGTTTTTGCGAAACCACCAAAAATAGGTTTATCGACACGCTCAAACCGAGTTACCCCGAATTTACGGGATAACTCTGTTTGTTGATGGTATGACAAAAGTATGATGGCTGTTCCTGCCGTGATTTTACATGTTGACAAAACATTCGAGTATATGAAATTGAAACCTTGTCATCTGAATTAAATATGTCTGAAAAACTACTCTTCTTCAATTATCACAATAGTGTCAACAAAAACTAGCGGGGCTCCATTAGTTGCTTCCGCTAATTCCCCATAAAATTTCACTAAAGTTCCCTTACGCAAGTCAACAATAATAGGATTATCGTCGTCTAAGAAAAACGTCCAGTCAGATGTGGAAATTATTGCATCTGATTTACTACTGCTAATACTGCTTATTCTATCAACTGCCTCAATTTTATTTCCACTATATTTTTCGTTATATGCATATTTATTTTGATAATGCAAAGCACAAAATTTTTTCATATCCAACATTTCACTGCTACCGTCAGAATATGTAATCTTAGCATAACATGGCGATTTTCCACACGCAGATAATCCCGTACAAACAAGAATAATGGCAAACAACACGCATAAAGCTTTTTTTATTTTAATCTTCATTTTAATCAACTCCCGATATTTTGTAATTATGTTTTAGTTTTCTTCGGGCATTGTGCATCAATCGGTATTTGCCAATGTCCGTTTTTCTTTTCAGCGCCAAATGTAACTTTTATTATGTCATCTTTGCACCATTTCCGAATGGTTGATTCTGAATAACCCCACTTTTTTGCAGCTTCTTTTACAGACAGATACTGCATATCTCGACCCTCCTTCTGAGTGATAACCGATATTGGTTAATATGATTATATACCGCAATCGGTTAATATGTCAATAGGGAGGATTGAAGAATTTATGATTTCCTATGATAAATTATGGCAAACTATGAAAGAAAAAGGTATTACACAGTATACTCTTATTAAAAAATACAATATCAGTCCCGGTCAAATCACACGATTAAAACGAAATGAAAGTGTCAGCACACATACAATAGAAATATTTTGTAAAATTTTGAAATGCAATGTCGAAGATATTATGCAATATATAGACGATGAAAATATAAAATAAGCGGGGATTGTTTCCCTGCTTTTGTTTTGTCCCTTTGCCGCCGTCGGAGCAGTATTTTTAAATCCCTCGGAGGAAATTCGGAAAACTTTAAAAACTTCTTTACAAACCGCTCTATAACTGATATAATACCGTTGTATGCGTCCGCTACTCGGCTTATGGATTAAACCTCAAAGAGGTTTTCACCGGCCTTTTGCTGGGTTACGGAGCAAATATTAAAATGAGGTGAAAAGAAATGACTCAGGCAGAAAAAACCGCAATTATGCAGGAGTACGCTATCCATGAGGGCGACACCGGTTCTCCGGAGGTCCAGATCGCTGTTCTCACCAAGAGAATCCGCGACCTGACAGAGCATCTCAAGGAGCATCCGAAGGATCATCATTCGCGCCGCGGCCTTCTCAAGATGGTCGGTCACAGACGCAATCTCCTGGCATACCTTCAGAAGGTTGACATTGAGCGCTACCGTGCGATCATTGCCAGACTCGGTATCCGTAAATAATTGCACGACGAGCAGGCAGGAGTTTATTTCTGCCTGCTTTTCTGAACTCACAATCGACAGACTGCAACGGTTTTAGCAGTGAATCGGGGCTCCGGGAAGCCGGGGAACGGATTTATTGCTAAGTCCGGGGGTCTGTGGAAATAAATACAAAGAGGTAAAACTATGTTCGAGGATTTCAAAAAGTTTGAAACTGAAATCGCCGGCAGACCCTTCGTTGTTGAAGTCGGCAAGATGGCTCAGCTCGCAGGCGGTTCGTGCCTCGTCCGTTACGGCGAGACCGACGTGCTCTGCACCGCAACCATGGCTGCAAAGCCGAGAGAGGGCGTGGATTTCTTCCCGCTTTCAGTTGATTTTGAAGAGAAGCTCTATTCCGTTGGCAAGATTCCCGGTTCGTTCCAGCGCCGTGAGGGCAGAGCGAGCGAGAAGGCAACTCTTGCATCGAGAGTTATCGACAGACCCATCCGTCCTCTGTTCCCCAAGGACATGAGAAATGATGTCAGCGTCGTGGCTACCGTTATGTCGGTCGATCCCGACTGCCAGCCCGAAATCGCCGCTATGCTCGGCGTTTCCATCGCGCTCTCCATTTCCGAGATTCCGTGGGACGGCCCGATCTCCGGCGTGAGCGTCGGCCTTATCGACGGCGAGTATGTCATCAACCCCACCGAGGCTCAGCGTGAAGTCAGCCGCATGGCTGTCACCGTCGCTTCCACCTCCGACCTCGTCGCAATGATCGAGGCAGGCGCAAAGGAAGTCACCAATGACGAGATGTTCGACGGCATCATGTTCGCCCACAAGGAGAACCAGCGCATCGTCGAGTTCATAAAGGGCATCCAGGCAGAAGTCGGCAAGAAGAAGATCGACTTCCCCTCAAACGATCCCGCGCCTGAGATGTACGAGGCTATCAAGGATTTCGCTATCGACGATATCCGCGTCGCTCTTGACACCGATGACAAGCGCATCCGTGACGAGCGCCTCAAGCCCATCTATGAGAAGGTTCATGAGAAGTTCGACGAGATTTATCCCGACGAGATAGAGAAGATCGATGACTGCCTTTACAAGACCCAGAAGTTCGTCGTGCGCCGCTGGCTGCTTGACGACGGCAAGCGCGTTGACGGCAGAGGCATCGATGAGATTCGCCCGCTTGCGGCTGAAATCGACCTGCTCGACAGAGTCCACGGCTCGGGTATGTTCACCAGAGGCCAGACTCAGGTTCTGACCGTCACCACCCTCGGCCCCGTCAGCGATTCTCAGATTCTTGACGGCATCGACGGCGAGGACACCAAGCGCTATATGCACCACTACAATTTCCCCTCGTACTCGGTCGGCGAGACCAAGCCCTCGAGAGGCCCCGGACGCCGCGAGATCGGTCACGGTGCTCTTGCAGAGCGTGCTCTTCTGCCCGTTATCCCGAGCGTTGAGGAGTTCCCGTACTGCCTGCGCCTTGTTTCCGAGGTTCTTTCGTCCAACGGCTCGACTTCGCAGGCTTCCATCTGCGGCTCGACCCTTTCGCTTATGGCTGCCGGCGTGCCGATAAAGGCTCCCGTTGCCGGTATCTCCTGCGGACTTGTTACCGAGGGCGACCGCTTCATGACCATGGTCGATATCCAGGGCCTTGAGGACTTCTTCGGCGACATGGACTTCAAGGTCGGCGGCACCAAGAAGGGTATCACCGCTATTCAGATGGATCTTAAAATACACGGTCTGACCCCCGCCATCATCCGCGAGGCTCTTGACAAGACCTACAAGGCACGCTGCTACATCCTCGATGAAGTCATGCTGCCCGTTATCTCCGAGCCCAGAAAAGAGCTCTCCAAGTATGCTCCTAAGATGCTCACCACCAAGATCGACACCGAGAAGATCGGCGACGTCATCGGCAAGCAGGGCAAGGTTATCCAGAAGATCTGCGCAGAGTGCAACTGCAAGGTCGACGTTGAAGAGGACGGAACTGTCTTCATCTCCGCTATCGACATTGACGATGCGAAGCGCGCTCTCAATATGGTTGAGACCATCGCAAACGATCCCGAGGTCGGCGCTATCTACAAGGGTGTTGTTACCCGCCTGATGGACTTCGGCGCATTCGTTGAGATCGCTCCCGGCAAAGAGGGTCTTGTCCACATCAGCCATCTTGATGTCAAGCACGTTGACCGTGTTGAGGATGTCGTTGCTGTCGGCGACGAGGTCATAGTCAAGGTTCGCGAGATAGACGACCAGGGCAGACTCAACCTCTCCCGCAGAGACGCTCTTATCGAGGTCGAGGGACTTGTTCCCGAGAACGACCTGTCCGATGAGCCCCGCAGAGCTCCCAGAAGGGACAACCGCGGCGGCAGAGACGGCGGAAGAAGAGATAACCGCGGCGGCAGAGGCGGCCACGGCGGAAAGAGATATTAATCTCTGATATAAAAATTAACAAAGGCCGCTGTATCACAAGATACGGCGGTCTTTTGATATAGCAAAAACGGAACTGCAACTATTGCCGCAGTTCCGCTTTTTATTTGTGATATTTTCCGCCGCTTGATATCATGAACGCGCGGTAGATCTGCTCGAGAAGCATCACACGTGCGAGCTGATGCGGGAATGTCATTTTCGACATCGAGAGCTTGAAGTTCGCGCGGCGCTTGACCTCGTCAGTCAGCCCGTGCGAGCCGCCGATAATAAAAACAAGGTTTCCGCTCCCGCCGACTGCCGCCTGCTCAATATCGCGGCTGAGCTCCTCGGAAGAGAGCTGCTTGCCCTCAATGCACATCGCGTAAACGCGCGCCGACTGGTGAATGAGCTGCAAAATGCGCTTTCCCTCGTCCGCGAGAGCCGAGTCTATCTGCGCCTTCGACGGGTCGTCCGGGATACGTGCGGGGGTCAGCTCCGTTATTTTCAGCTTGCAGAATGCCGAGAGCCGCTTTGAATATTCGGCGCATGCGCCTCGCAGGTAGTCCTCCTTGAGCTTGCCGACGCATATAATATCTATGTTGTACATCTTGCCCTCCGTTTAAAAGCTTATCGCCTTTCCGTTGTCGCCCGCGACGCCGAGCAGATAGTCGCTGCCCGCCTTTGCGCCGTGGATTGTGAACGCCGAGTGGGTCGTCTCATACGCGAGGTCGGGCGTGTTGTTCTGCTTGCTCAGATGCCCGAGCATGAACCGCACTGTACCCGAGTCGAGGAGCTTCACCGCCGCGTCGGAGCACGCCGTGTTTGAAAGATGCCCTATGTCCGAGAGTATGCGCTGCTTGAGCGGATAGGGGTATGGTCCGCGCCGCAGCAGGTCTATCTCGTGGTTCGATTCAAGCATTACGAGGTCGCTGCCATAAATCGCGTTCATCACCGTGTCGGTCACATGACCGAGGTCGGTCGCTATAGATATACGCCTGCCGTCCGGCGTGACCGCCGTGTAGCCGCAGCTCTGCGCGGCGTCATGTGGCGTTGCAAAGGGCTTCACATATATCCCCGCCGCCTCCGCGCCGTTTTCGCTTATCTCGCGCGCGGTGAACTTGCCGTTGAGTATGCCTATGGAGTCGAGCGCCCTGAGCGTGCCCGCCGACGCATAGACATCAATATTCCTGCTGCCTGCAAAGACCCGCAGCCCGTTTATATGGTCTGAGTGTTCGTGGGTGATGAAAATCGCGCTGATGCTGTCCGGCGATACGCCGATATTTTCGAGCGCGCCGGTTATTCTTTTCGCGCTGACTCCCGCGTCGATGAGTATGCCGCCGTCGGAAGTGCCTATGTATATGCAGTTGCCGCTGCTCGAAGAGAAGAGCGGACAGAATTTTGCCATATTTTTCTCCTTTAAAAAATCCTGCGCCGGCATGACCGATGCAGGATTCTTGCATTTATATTTTAGACTGCTCTTGAGATATCGTCGGGTTCGGGTCTGTCAACGCGGCGAATGTCCGCGCCGAGTCCGGTGAGCTTTTCGACAATGTTCTCATATCCGCGGTCGATGTGCGAAATTTCTTCAATCTCGGTCGTGCCTTTGGCGATGAGTCCGGCGATTATCATTGCCGCGCCCGCACGCAGGTCGTCTGCTCTGACGGGTGCGCCTTTGAGCTGTTCAACACCCTCGATAACAGCCATCTTGCCCTCGACCTTTATCGAAGCGCCCATGCGGGTCAGCTGCTCGACATAGCGGAAGCGGTTATCCCAAACTCCCTCGGAAACGAAGCTCGTGCCGTCCGCGATGCTCAGAAGAGCGGTCATCTGCGGCTGCATATCGGTCGGGAAGCCGGGGTATGGCATAGCCTTTATCGTGCATTTGCCGGGTCTGCCATTCGCGCAGACTCTGATGCTGTCGTCATTTTCTATAACATCGATGCCGCACTCTATAAGCTTGGCGGAGATGGATTCAAGATGCTTCGGAATAACATTCTTGATAAGAACGTTTCCGTCCGTTGCGGCGGCGGCGACCATATATGTGCCAGCCTCGATCTGGTCGGGGATTATCGAATAGTTGCAGCCGTGCATGTGCTCGACTCCGCGGATTTTAATTGTATCCGTACCTGCTCCGCGAATGTCCGCGCCCATGGAGTTGAGGAAGTTCGCGAGGTCAACTATGTGCGGCTCTTTTGCGGCGTTTTCAATAACGGTCAGCCCTTTCGCCTTGACTGCGGCGAGGATAACATTGACCGTCGCGCCGACAGAAGCCTCGTCGAAATAAACGGAGCTGCCTTCGAGCCTCTCTGCGGCGGCGTCGATTATCGCATTTTCGCCTATCGTGACTGTTGAGCCGAGCAGCTCAAAGCCCTTGATGTGGCGGTCGATCGGGCGCACGCCGAAGTTGCAGCCGCCGGGCATGGCGACTTTCGCGCGGTGGAATCTGCCGAGCAGCGCGCCGATGAAATAATAAGAAGCGCGCAGATGCTTCGTCATATCGTGCGACACGACATAGGAGTTGACTCCCTTTGTGTCTATCTCGAGCGTACTCTTGCTCAGACGCTTTATGCGCGCACCGAGCTGTTCGAGAATTTTTGTCATATAATAAACATCACTGATGTTGGGAATGTTTTCAATAACACATACATCCTGAGCGAGGATAGTTGCGGGCAGAATAGCTACGACTGCGTTTTTAGCGCCGCTTATGCTGACCTCTCCTCTGAGGGGTATGCCGCCGTTGAGCACGAACTTTTCCAATTTGTTCACTCCTATATAGTTTTTATATCAAAAAAGCAGTAAAAATCGAATGAAATAAAATACATTTTACGACACTAAATTATATCATCTTTTTGCTCCATTGAAAAGGGTTTTTTCAAAAAATTATACTGCATTTTTCTGCGTCGGCGGCGTTGTGCAATAAAAATTTTAGATTTTGCCGGCAATGCCGCGCATTTCTGCTGTTCGGTTTTATTATTGACAGCTTCGGCACATTTAGAAGCGGAATTTTTTAATTTAACAAGGCTGAAAAACAGCACTTTATTTCTCTTTTTTAAATTGTTGACAAGCAAAAAAATATTTGATAAAATCAAATTGCAGGAAGTGTTTATATACGATAAAAATATACCGCGGTCTTTTGAGACTTTCCGCAAAAACAGGAGGACTGCAATGAAAAGCTCAAACAGTTTTTCAAAAAAAGAGATTTTGACGGCCGTCTCTGTTGTGCTGTTTCGCACTGTAACGGGCATTGTGCCTGCGCTGGTGTTTTTCGACATAAAACTTCCGGATGAACTGAGAAATGCCGTCTATTCAACGGCGGGGACGGTGGTGAGTGCTGCTTTAATATTGCTGTATACCGTTATAAGCGCAGTTATGGGAAAAAAGAAATCAGACGGTTTTGCACTCGGAATGGGAGCATCACTTTTTTTAGGATTGCTGCTTCTCCCGCTTGTTTGGTGGCCGGAGTTGTTGCTGTCGCTGGCGATAACCGGCGCTGACGGTGGATTGGTCGTTCCTCTGATGGTGCTGTCGGCGATACCGGTATTTGTATATATACTGTTCAGAAAATGTTTTGCAAAAACAGAAGTATAAAAATCGTCCGGCAAAGAGATTTGCCGGATTTTTTCTCGGCTGTTCGGATGTATAATGCACGATTTTTAATTTGTATATTGTTAATTTCTCTGTTTTATGGTAAAATTTTTTCATCAACCGAAGGGGGCGCCGCATGGACAGGCTCGATAAAACAGTTGCAAAGCAGATGAATATTTCCCGCAGCGGCGCAAGGCAGCTCATAAGAAGCGGAGCGGTCGAGGTGAACGGCAAAAAAATATTCGCAGCCGACGAACAGATCGATATCAATTCCGACGAGCTTAAAATAAGCGGAAAGATTGTCACCGTGCGCCGATATCTCTATATCATGCTCAACAAGCCCTCCGGCGTGCTCAGCGCCGCAAAGGATCCCGACTGCCCGACGGTCGTCGATCTCCTGCCGCCCGAGCTCAGCAGGCGCGGACTTTTTCCCGCCGGCAGGCTCGACAAAGACACAACGGGGCTTCTGATAATCACCGACGACGGTGACTTTGCCCATCGCCTTATCTCGCCCTCCCACCATGTCTACAAGACCTACGAGGCGACGCTCGAAAGCGATATAAGTGAAGAACAGCTTGATACCCTGCGGCAGGGCGCGGTGCTCGGCGACGGCACGGAGTGCCTGCCCGCGAGGCTCAGAAAGATAAGCGATGAGCCGCCCACGGTGCGCGTTCAGATACGCGAGGGCAAGTATCATCAGGTCAAGAGAATGTTCGCGTCCGTTGAAAACAGCGTTGTTGCGCTGCGCCGAACGGCGATAGGCGCGCTGAAGCTTGACAGCACGCTCGGCGAGGGTGAGGCGCGTCTGCTGACCGACGGCGAGCGCAAGATGATATTCTCGGAGGCCGAGATCATATAAGCAAAAAAGGGCGCAGCCCGTAAAAATAAGCGAGGTTAAAAAATGTCTGACAAAAGAGCAAACGACCTGAACCTCTTCACAAAGGATCAGGACAACTACAGTATCGACACGAGCAAGAAGCTCAAGGTCGGTATAATCGGCACCGGCTGGATAGCCGAGAGCCACATCAGCGAATATCTCAAGATGCCCGATGTTGAGCTTGTCGGCGTGGCGGATCTTGTCGACGGCAAGGCGGAGGAGTTCCTCAGAAAGTGGAACGCACCCGAGGGAGTCAGGGTCTATCATTCGCACAAGGAACTCATTGACAACGAGGAGCTCGACGCAGTCAGCGTCTGCACCTACAACATGACCCACGCGGAGTGCACCATATACGCGCTCGACCACGGCGTCAATGTCCTGCTCGAAAAGCCCATGTGCGTCACCCTTGAAGAGGCTGTCGAGATAAGAAAAGCAGAGAAGAGAAACGGCAAGATAGTCTCCGTCGGCTTCCAGCCGCGCTACAACCCGAATATGCAGATGATAAAATACATAATCGAGTCCGGCGAGCTTGGCAAGGTCTATCATATCCAGATAGGCGGCGGCAGACGCAGGGGTATCCCGACCCCGTTCGGCACGACTTTTATCGAGAAAGAGACCGGCGGCATCGGAGCGCTCGGCGATATCGGCTGCTATGCGCTCGACATGGTTTTGAACGGCATGGGCTATCCCAAGCCGTTGACGGTCACGGGCTTCCTCTCCGATTATTTCGGCAAGGCGGACGACTACAAATACAAGGATGTTTTCGGCGTTGACGATTTCGCGGCGGGCTTTGTCCGCCTCGAGGGCGGTCTGACCATCGATTTCAAGACCGCATGGGCGATGAATGTTGACACCATGGGCGACACCGTCGTTCTCGGTACAAAAGCCGGACTGAAGATACCGTCATCCGGTCACTGGGGCAGCATTGACGCTCCGCTGAAAATATACAGAAACATCGGCGAAGCAGAGGTTGAGACGGTCGTCCCCATGCTCGAAGAGCCGGAGGAGGGCGTGTTCTACTGGAAGGTTAGAAAGTTCCTCGACGCTGTCAAAGAGGGCGGCGAAGCGCCCGTCCCGACGAGCCAGGCTATCTACAACCAGGCTATCCTCGACGGAATCTACCGTTCCGCTCAGATAGGCCATGAGATAGAGCTCGAAATCCCCGAAGTCTGATAGAAAAAATGAGCGGCTGTGCAGATGCACGGCCGCTTTTGTCGTTTTAGTGGTATGCAATTTTTGGGTGGCAGTATCGGTTATAAAGTCGTTGAACACTTGCCGATAACTTCAAACTTTGCAAAAGTGCAATTGGGCAACACGTGCACTCTTGACAATCGGGCTCTTAATAGCCACGCCCTGCAAGAATGAACGGCTGATAATTTGTTCAATGAACGCTTCGTTTAATGCGGTTCAGGGGCTTGAGACAGAGCACGCTTGTTATCGCGGTCAGCGGCAGGGCGGCGAGAATACCTATCGAGCCGGCGAGCGCCTGAAGAATCTCAACGGCTATCTGCTCGCGGTTGAGTATCTGGCTGACATTGCTGCTGTAAGTGACCATGAGGAGCATGCAGCAGAGCGCCGAGCCGATATAGGCGAGCACGAGCGTGTTCGCCATCGTGCCCATTATGTCGCGCCCGATGGTGAGCCCGGATTTCAGCAGCTCACGCGCCGGGAGATCGGGCGATTTTTCGTTTATCTCGCACAGCGACGAGGCTATAGACATAGCGACATCCATCACCGCGCCGACCGCGCCGACGATTATCATCGCGAAGATTATCGCCTTGAGGTCAATCGGGTTGTCTTTGCGGAGATTGTAGAGATACAGCCACTCCGAGTCGAGCACGCCGGACATTTTTATCTGATCACGCAGCAGCAGTTCGAGTGCGCCCGCGACGAGCACACCGCCCACGCATCCTACTCCCGCGGCAAAGCACTTGACATTCAAGCCCTCAATCAGAACGAGCGTCATGACCGTGATATAGACGCAGGTGACTATCGACCAAATGTAGATATTCTGTCCGTTGAGTATCGCAGGGATCAGATTAATGAACACTGCAAGACAGGTGAACACGAGCGATATTATCGTATCGAGTCCCTTCTTGCGCCCGAAAATCAGTATCAGCAGGAAGAAAAACGCGCAGAGCATCACGAGCGGCGTTATTCGCGAGAAGTCGGAGAGGTAGTAGTCCGCCGTGCCCTCGTCGTTCGGGTCATAGACGAGAATGACATTGTCACCGACCTCGACCTCGGGTTGGGGCAGACCGTAGAGCATATCCTTCTCCTGAACGGCGTAGAGGGTCTTGCCGCGCACTTTGCCGGAGGTTGCTTTCGCCTCAAAGAATATGTACTGCATGCTGATTTTTCCGCCGCTTTCTTCGTCGCTCACGGTTTCTTGTTCGTCCGTGATGCGCAGTACCTTTGCGCGCACGGAGACAACGTCCTCCTTGTCGCCGAAAACGCCGTTGCCTATGGCAATTTTGTATGCTGTGAACAGATAGACTATCGACAAAATTATCGTCGAGACATAAACTATTATTCTTTTCTTTTTCGCTTTATCCAAAATAATTACCCGCTTTATTCTCTGTGCGTCTCCGATGCTGCCGGAGCATTTTTGTCTGGTATTCGTCCCCGCAATGGATTTGCGGCTTGGAATATATCTAATTATATCACACCGCCGAGCATAAATAAACCGACGAATTGAACAAAAAACCGCCGCGCTCTTTTGGAGCGCGGCGGAAAACCGTATGTGTTTATTTATCAGTCAGCTTTCGGTGCATAGAGGTCCTTGAGTCTGAGCAGGTGCTCATATCTCTCGACGCTCTTGACTTCGGCTTCGCCGAACAGCTTCTCTGCGCGCTCGGGGAACGAGCGGGTCAGCGAGGAATAACGAGCCTCGTTGAGCAGGAAGTTGCGGTACTCCTCGGTGACAGGCTGCTTGCTGTCGATGGTGAAGGGGTTCTTGCCCTCTGCCTTGAGTGCCGGGTTGAAGCGGAACATATTCCAGTAGCCGCACTCGACAGCTCTCTTCATTTCCTTCTGGCAGTTGACCATGCCGCCCTTGATGGAGTGCATCTCGCAGGGAGCGTAGGCGATGACTATAGACGGACCCGGATAAGCCTCAGCCTCTTCGATAGCCTTTATCGTCTGGTTCATGTTAGCGCCCATAGCTATCTGAGCGACATAGACATAGCCGTAGCTCATCGCTATCTCGGCAAGGCTCTTCTTGGCTATCGACTTACCGGCAGCCGCGAACTGAGCGACCTGACCGATCTGAGATGCCTTGGAAGCCTGTCCGCCGGTGTTGGAATAGACCTCGGTATCGAAGACCATGATGTTGACGTTCTCGCCGGAAGCAAGGACGTGATCAACGCCGCCGAAACCGATATCGTATGCCCAGCCGTCGCCGCCGAAGATCCAGACGCTCTTCTTGGAGAGGAACTCCTTGTTCTCAACGATATCCTTGCAGTCTGCGCAGTCGATATCCTTGATAGCGTCGGCAAGTGCGTCGGCAGCAGCGCCGTTGGTCTTGACATCGTCCTTCGTGTCAAGGAATGCCTTAGCAGCAGCCTTGACCTCGTCGGAAGCCTTGTCGGACTCAGCTATAGCCTCGACCTTTGCTATGAGTCTGTTGCGGACAGCATTCTGACCGAGGAGCATACCGAAGCCGTGCTCGGCGTTGTCCTCGAACAGGGAGTTAGCCCATGCGGGACCGTGGCCGGCCTTGTTGGTGGTGTAGGGGGAAGTCGCAGCGGGGCCGCCCCAGATGGACGAGCAGCCGGTGGCGTTGGAGATATACATCTTATCGCCGAACAGCTGGGTTATCAGGCGGGCATAAGCGGTCTCGGCGCAGCCTGCGCAGGAACCGGAGAACTCGAGCAGCGGAGTCTTGTACTGGCTGCCGATAACGGTGCCGTCTGCAACCTCATCCTTGACGGAGACGTTTGCGACCATGTAATCGAATACGGACTGCTTCGCATCCTGGCTCTCACGGGAGACCATCTTGAGCGAATTGGTCGGGCAGACGCCTACGCAGACGCCGCAGCCCATGCAGTCGAGGGGAGAAACAGCGAGGGTGTACTTGTAAACGCCCTTGCCCTTGCCTGCCTTCTTGTCGACGATAGCTGCGCCCTCAGGAGCGTTGGCAGCCTCTTCTTCGGTCAGAAGGTACGGGCGGATAGTTGCGTGCGGGCAGACGAAGGAGCACTGGTTGCACTGTGCGCAGGTCTCTGCGTTCCACTCGGGAACCATGACCGCGACGCCGCGCTTTTCATAGGCGGATGCGCCCTGCTCGAATGTGCCGTCTGCGTGATCAACAAAGACGGAAACCGGGAGAGAATCGCCGTTCATAAGGCCGACAGGTCTCATGATGGAGTCGACCATCTTGACGAGCTTCTCGGGGCCGTTCTCGCTGACAGCCTTGGGAGCGTCAACAGCGTCAGCCCAGTCCGCGGGAACGTCGATCTTGACGTATGCGGTAGCGCCGGCGTCGATAGCCTTCTCGTTCATCTCGACTATCTCTTTGCCCTTCTTCATGAACTTCTGGGCCTTCTCCTTCATGTAGCCGATAGCCTCTTCCTCGGGAAGAATCTTGGCAAGGGAGAAGAATGCGGACTGAAGAACGGTGTTGGTGCGCTTGCCCAGACCGATCTTTGCCGCGATATCAATAGCGTTGACGGTGTAGAGCTGAATGTTGTTCTTGGCTATGTAGCGCTTAGCCTCTGCGGGCATCTTCTCGTTGAGCTCATCAGCGTCCCACTGGCAGTTGATGAGGAAAACGCCGCCGGGCTTAACATCGTTGACCATCTTGTAGCCCTTCTCAACATAGGAGGGGTTGTGGCAGGCAACGAAGTCAGCCTTGTTGATATAGTAGGGGCTCTTTATCGGGTTGTCGCCGAAACGAAGGTGGGAGATGGTGATACCGCCCGTCTTCTTCGAGTCATACTGGAAGTAAGCCTGAATGTACTTATCGGTGTGGTCGCCGATGATCTTGATGGAGTCCTTGTTCGCGCCGACTGTGCCGTCGCCGCCGAGACCCCAGAACTTGCACTCGATGGTGCCGGGAGCTGCGGTGTTGGGAGCTTCCTTCTCCTCGAGGGACAGGTGGGTAACATCATCGTTGATGCCGATAGTGAACTGGTTCTTGGGCTCGTCCTTCTTGAGCTCGTCATAGACAGCGAACACGCTTGAAGGCGGAGTGTCCTTGGAACCGAGGCCGTAACGGCCGCCGCAGACCTTTGCGGTCACGCCCTTTGTAGCAAGAGCGGTAACAACGTCAAGATAGAGGGGCTCGCCGAGAGCACCGGGCTCCTTTGTTCTGTCGAGAACAGCGATCTTCTTGGCGGTTGCGGGGATAGCTGCGACAAGTCTGTCAGCGGAGAAGGGTCTGTAAAGGCGAACTTTGACGAGACCGACCTTCTCGCCCTTGGCGGTGAGGTAGTCGATAACTTCCTCTGCAACGTCGCAGATGGAGCCCATAGCGACGATGACTCTGTCAGCGTCGGGAGCACCATAGTAGTTGAAGGGCTTGTAGTCAGTGCCGAGCTTGGCGTTGACCTTGTCCATATACTCCTCGACAATGCCGGGGATAGCGTCATAATACTTGTTGCAGGCCTCACGGTGCTGGAAGAAGATATCACCGTTCTCGTGAGAGCCGCGCATTACAGGACGCTCGGGGTTGAGAGCGCGCTTTCTGAACGCCTCAACAGCGTCCATGTCGCACATCTCCTTGAGGTCTTCGTAATCCCAGACCTGGATCTTCTGTATCTCGTGAGAGGTACGGAAGCCGTCGAAGAAGTTGATGAAGGGAACGCGTCCCTTGATTGCAGCGAGGTGCGCAACAGCGCCGAGGTCCATGACCTCCTGCGGGTTGGTTTCTGCAAGCATTGCGAAACCGGTCTGACGACATGCATAGACGTCGGAATGATCGCCGAAGATGTTAAGAGCGTGAGAAGCGACGCATCTTGCGGATACGTGGAAAACTGCGGGAAGCAGCTCGCCTGCGATCTTATACATATTGGGGATCATGAGGAGCAGACCCTGAGAAGCGGTGTAGGTGGTTGTGAGAGCACCTGCGGCCAGAGAACCGTGAACGGTTCCGGCAGCGCCTGCTTCGGACTGCATCTCGGCGACCTTGACGGTCGTGCCGAAAATGTTTTTCATGCCCTTTGCCGACCACTGATCAACATAGTCAGCCATGGGGCTCGAAGGGGTTATCGGGTAGATACCGGCAACCTCTGTGAACGCGTACGACACATATGCAGCAGCATTGTTGCCGTCCATGCTCTTTGCTATTCTTGCCATTCTATGTTCCTCCCTATTTTAATAAACGTTTGAACGTATGGCATTGGTCAAATGACACCACGAATATAGTAACATTTTTGAGCTTCAATGTAAACAGATAAATAAACTAAAATAATAGAAAATATTTGTTTCGCCCTTTCTGAAATTTGTCAAAGTTCACATATTCTGCCTATATAATGTAATATAATACCCAATATGCAGCCGGGCACGGCTCCGAACGGACACAAAAGCTCCGATTTTCCGTGATTTTCGCCGAAAACAACTGAATTTGTCTTTCCCTGCCCTTCGCATCCGCGCGCGGTGCTCTCACGCGCTCCCACTTTGAATGAGGCGGAGTTTGAATATTTGACAGAGAATATGTTTATGTGTATAATAAAACTTAACATCTCGGCGTATATGCCGACGGTGAATAATATTTAAACCGAAAGGAGCTAATCCATTCATGGATGACCCCGACCCCGGCAATCTTATTTTTCAGATAATTTTGCTGTTCGTACTTATTCTTCTCAATGCTTTCTTTGCGATGAGCGAGATCGCGATAATCTCCCTCAACGATACGAAGATCGCGAAAATGGCCGAGGAAGGCAACAAAAAAGCAAAGCAGGTTTTGAAGCTCACCGCGGATTCGAGCGGATTTCTTTCAACCATTCAGATCGGCGTTACCCTCGCAGGCTTCCTGACCTCCGCATCCGCATCGCAGACATTCGTTGATATGCTCTCCGGAGCTATCGGGAAAATATCTGTCCTGAGCGGAATCCCCGCAGGCGTTATCAACGGCTTCTCCGTCGTTGTCATTACGCTCATAACCTCGTATTTCTCTCTTGTCCTGGGCGAGCTTGCGCCCAAGAGAATAGCCATGCAGGCGCCCGAAAAGGTCTCGTTCAAGGTCGTCGGCATACTGCTCGGCTTCAAGAAAATAACCAAGCCTTTTGTAAAAATACTCTCCCTGTCGACCAACGGTCTCGTCCGTCTGCTGGGCTACGATCCGAACGCTTCGGAGGAGCCCGTGACCGAAGAGGAGATACGCATGATGGTCGATGTCGGCGGAGAAAAGGGCGTTATAGAGGACTCGCAGAAAGAGATGATAAACAACATCTTCGAGTTCGATGACCTCGACGCCGGAGATATAATGACCCACCGCACCGATATGACGGCGGCTGAGATAAGCGATCCTCTGAGTGAGATAGTCTCGCTCTCGATGGACAACGGCTATTCGAGAATTCCCGTCTATGACGACGACCCCGATAACATAGTCGGTATAGCTTATGTCAAGGATTTGCTCAAATATATCGGCACCGACCTGCCGGAGGATGTGACTCTGCGCGATATTATCCGCGAGCCCGTTTTCGTCCCCGAATCGATGCCCTGCGGCGATCTGTTCAAGCAGATGACCGACAAGCACACGCAGATGGCGATAGTCGTTGACGAGTTTGGCGGCACGGCGGGAATAGTGACGCTCGAAGACGTGCTCGAATCGATAGTCGGCAATATTCAGGATGAATATGACGACGAAGAGGAAGAGATTTCTAAAATCGACGACACTACTTTCACCGTTGACGGCGTGACCTATATCGACGAGCTTGACGAGGTGTTCCATGTCTCCCTCCCCGAGGGCGATTACGACACAGTCGGCGGCTTTATTATCAGCAGGCTCGGCTATCTCCCGCAGGACGGCGAGATGAACGTGGTCGAATATAAGAACCTGCGCTTCACCGTTCTCAATGTTGAGGACAGAAGAATCGGCAAGGTCAAGATTGAGATTCTCCCCGTCGAAGAGGAAAAAGAGGACGCGGAGGATGACTCAAAGCGCGAGAAGGGCGGCTGGTTCGCCGAGCGCCGCGAGGAAAAGGAAAAAGATAAAGAAAAAGCCGAATAAATTAAATGAAGGGCTGAGCAATACGCTCAGCCCTCAACTTATCGATAAACCCGTTTTTTGACTTCGCAGGGAACAATGCCTCCTTTGTGTAAAGGGAGGGATTGTTTTGAATAAGCTGCAATTTTCCAAAAGTGCCGGGTGTTTTGAACTTTTACGCAACAACCTCTCAGTCACGGCTTAGCCGTGACAGCTCCCCTTACACAGGTGAGCCTTGAGACCGTGCATGACGGACTTTTTCGACAGACTGAAGGCTGAGCAAACGCGCTCAGCCCTTTTTATATTGCATAAAAAACGAGCCGGAAGATTTTCTTCCGGCTCGTTGTGTTGTTCTGTTACGGCATGAGGCGATGGATTATCGCTATGCAGTCGTCGAGATCCATGATTCTCGGCACGGGGTAGAGGGGATTTGCCTCTTTGCATGCGCGCTTTGCGATGGTCTCGATGTCCTTCTCCTGAATTTTCTCGATCTTGTCGGGGATGTTCATTCTGGCGTTCATATCTCTGATAGCCTGGATGAAGTCGAGAGCCTTCTGCTCGTCGGTCTGACCGGCTTTCGCAACGCCTGCGCACTCGCAGAGTCTTGCAAGGCGCTCATAGGCGGTCTCGCCGTAGAAGTCGAGGACATAGGGCAGGATAATGGCGTTAGCAAGTCCGTGTGGCACGCCGTAGAATCCGCCGAGGTTATGGGCTATAGCGTGGACGTTGCCGACATAAGCTCTCGTGAACGCGATGCCCGCATAGTGCGAGGCGAGGAGCATCTGCTCTCTTGCGTGGAGATCCTTACCGTTCTTGTAAGCCTCTTCGAGGTTCTCGAAGATGAGCTTTGTGGCGACCTCTGCCTTCTCGGAGGTGTCCTTGGTGTTGGAGTGGCCTATGTAGGCTTCAACCGCGTGGGTCAGAGCGTCCATACCGGTGGTCGAAGTGATGTGGGGCGGAAGACCGACTGTAAGCTCGGGATCGAGAACTGCGTACTTCGGACGGAGCACGGGATCGTTGAGCGCATACTTCTCGTGGGTCTTGGTGTCGGTAACAACGGCGGCGAGAGTGGTCTCGGAGCCGGTGCCGGCGGTGGTGGGAACCGCGAAGAACGGAGGCAGCTTCTTGCGTATTTTGAGCTGTCCGCGCATCTTCTGAACAGTCTTATTAGGGCAGACGACTCTTGCGGCCGCACCCTTGGCGCAGTCCATCGGAGAACCGCCGCCGAAAGCGATGAAGCCCTGGCAGCCGTTGTCAAGATAGAGCTTGCGGACTTCTTCGATATTGTCTATCGAGGGGTTCGGCTGAGTCTTGTCATAGACGACATAATCGATACCGTCTGCCTTGAGACCCTCATAGAGGCCGTCGAGCAGGTTGAGTCCGGTAAGACCCTTGTCGGTGACGATCATCATCTTCGACAGACCTTTCTCCTTGATGACCTGCGGCAGCTTCTTGACGGAGCCGGGGCCGGAGATTATCTTGGGCGGAGTCCAGTCAAGGAAGTTGACGGCGATCCTGAAAACGCCCTGATAAAGCCTGTAGTACATGTGCTTGATTGACATTTCTATCACCCTTTGTTTAATGATGCTATTATTTTACATTATTCCCGCCGTTAAATCAATAAGCGGAGAACAAAAAACGGCTTGATTAAAGCTCAAAATCGCTCGCATCGAACTGCGGCAGCTCGACTGGCTGCTTCGGCTTGCGCTTGAGCGGGTCGTAGCGGAACGCGGAACAGCTTGAATCCTTCTGCATGACGCCCTTTTTCGGGCACAATACAGTCTTGCCGTCCGGTGCGCCGCTGCCTCTGGTGCAGTATTCGCACGCCGGCGGTATGCTCTTTTTGTTGAGCAGCTTACTTTTCAAAATTATCATCCTAAACGCTTTTTTTATTATTCTAACACTTTTTCTCGTTTGTATCAAGCTCCAATATCAGCATCGCGCCGCTCAAAAGCATGGCAAACGCGGCGGGCGCGGAGAAAGAGAACATCTGCGGAGCGCCTACCGAACCCAGCGAAACGGTGTTTACGGGACAAGGGAACAGGCGGAGCAGTCCCTCGCAGAACAGCGCGGCGAGAGCGGCGCAGACAAGGCGCGCGCAGAAAAAATACGGCAGCGGCGTCCTGCAGGTCTTTATGTGCCGCATTATCTGGCAGTGTACGCTCACTCCGCCCCAGCCGAGCACCGCCGCTATGGCGGGGATATTGAACACCCCGGCTGCCGAGGCACATCCTCCGGTGACTTCGAGCGTGCAGCCGAGAAGCAAATTTGCCCAGTCGGGCAGACGCAGCAGGGGAATATATTGGGCGGCGCAGGCAAACATGACTATCCACGCGCATATTGAGATCATATTTTTCGTCCCCTCGGCGACCGCCTCGGTCAGCGCGCGGGAGAGCGGCAGACTCGAAATAGCCGGGGCGGCGTGCTTATTTGTCTCATCATGCGGGATGAACCGCGTCAGCACGCCGAGCGCGAGACTCGCGAGGGTGAGCGACACAAAAATTATGACTCCCGCCCGAACGCTTCCGAGCATACCCGCGCCGACTCCGCCGATAACAAACGCCGGACCTGCGTTGACGCAGAACAGGGTCATTCTCTGCGCGTCGCTCTGTGAGATGCGCCCGTCGGAAAATAGCGCGGCGGTCATTCCTGCGCCGACGGGGTAGCCCGCGACAAAGCTCATGCACGCCGCCGCGCCCGCGCTCCCGGGCAGGGCGAAAAGAACCCGCACGGGCTTTTGGAGAAATTTTCCGAGATAGCCGCACAGCCCCGAGCGCACGAAAAAAGCGGAGAGCACGCAGAACGGATAGAGCGACGGCACGGCGCTCGAAGCGCAGATAAGAAGTCCTTTTTTTACTCCCGCCGCGCTGACCGACGGCATGGCGACAATGAGCGCGGCTGCCGATAAAGTCGCCGCCAAAAGCGGCAGACGGCGCAGAGCCTTTTTAAAATACTCTCTCATGTCATCACCCCTCAGTCATATTGATATTCACCCTGCGTTCTTTTTATTGCCGTGGGAGCATACATTATTTGGGAAAAGAGGGATGCACATGCCAAAACGCAGGGAGAGCGGGAAGATGCGCTCGGCGGCGGACATGATAAAAAAGATAAACGCGCTCGACTCGTCGAGAAAATATTCGCAGGTGCATGTCGAATTTTTCGGCAGGCGCGAGGCGAGCATAGACGGACTCTACGGCGTGCTCGAATATGACGGTGAGCGGATACGCCTGAGCGCCGGGAAAGAAGAGATAGTTTTCTGCGGCAAAGGGCTCAGCATAGATGTTTTTGACCTCGGTCAGGCGGTCATACACGGGGAAATAATGAGCATGGAATTCTGCAAATAGGGGGCGGGAATATTTCTGATGTATTTAATTTTCTGCGCGGCTATGTCTGCATGAGGGCGAGCGGGGGATTCCCGGAACGCTTTCTGAATCTATGCTCGCGCGGGAATATTCCGTATTGGGATGTCTGCTGCACAAACGGCGTCGTTTTCGCGCGCACGACGCCCGAGGGCTACCGCATGATGCGCCCCTGCGCCAAAAAAGCGGGCATGCGCATGAAAATAGTCAAGAAGAGCGGTCTGCCTTTTCTGCTGTCAAAAAACCGCGTCCATGCGGGGCTTGCAGTCGGCGCGGTGTGCTTTATATTGATAACGGCGGCGCTCTCCGGGCGAATATGGACTGTCAATGTGACGGGCTGCGAGACAGTGCCGGAAGAGGATATAAGAGAGACGGTCGAGCGCTTCGGCGTCTATCCGGGGATGAGAAAAAAACAGCTCGACACGCACACGGTCGCCGAGGAGGCAATGTCCGCTCTGCCGGATGTTTCGTGGCTGTCTGTTAATATAGTCGGCTGCTCGGTCAATGTCGATGTGCGCGAGGGAGTCGGCAAGAGTGTCAAAAAAAATGATGCGCCGTGCGATATAGTCGCCGCGGCGGACGGGCAGATACAGACTCTCGAAATTTTCAGCGGCACTGCGATGCAGGAGCGAAACGCCGCCGTTTTAAAGGGCGACACGATAATCAGCGGAATCGTCGAAAACCGCGACGGCGGCATGAGCATGCGCCACGCCGCGGGGTATATCACCGCGCTGACAAAGCATACTTTTTCGACCTCTTCGCACAGCCTGCCGTCAAGGAAAATAAGCGATGTCAAGTCGCGCTACACTCTGCTGTTCTTTTCGCTTAAAATACCCCTCGGCTCGCGTATAGACCCGGATTTTACCGAGGACAGATTCCTGACCCTCGGCGGTGAGAAGCTCCCGATAGGCATAAGAGCCGAGCGGAAATATATATTCGCGCCCGCAGACGCGACGGACGACAGCCTCTCCGATCTTATCACGCTTGAGGAGCACTTCTATAAATCTTCAAATAATCTGCGCGATATGCTCGTGATGAGCCGCACGACGACCGAGCGGCAGTCTGACGGCAGAGCAGTGTTTTTCAGCGAATACGGCTGCCTGCAAAATATCGGCGAGGAGAGAAGAATAGAGGCGGGGGAATGAATATGCATCGCCATTTTATTCGGACGATGCATATGACGAAACTTTTTTTATTCTAATGGGTTTATTGAATTCTTTAGCATATTCTATTAAAGAGGCAGTCCCGCGGCTTTGGTAATCCCAAAAACAGATAACATAATCTGCGGACATTATCATTGTTCGGTTCCTTATTGGACCGGCGGCTTTGCCGTAAAGCTGCCACTTTGCAGGATGACGCTCAACAGCATATCCGTTACTAATGGCGTACCTCTCTCCAAGTGCATCGGCACCGCGACATCCGCCGGAAACGAAAACCAGATTATACTCTTTTCTAATTCGGCATATGCAAAAGTTTATATACGATTCTGCTTCCTGATAATTGTGATAATTTCTGCTTCCAGCAACAATGATTCGCTTAATCATAGCCTCACCAAACATATTTTACTATTAAATAATAGTAAAATCAATACTATTTTTTGATAGTAGATATACTAAAAATGAGGTGAGGCTCTTGTATTATCCGCGATTAAGAGATTTGCGCGAAGATCACGATATGGTTCAAAAAGAGGTTGCCGCTTTTCTCGGAATCGATCAGCGGGTATACAGCAACTATGAAACAGGAAAACGCGAGATACCGACTCGGTTTGTAATCTCGCTTGCGCGGCTCTACAATACCTCGACTGACTACATTCTCGGTATGACAAACGAGACAAGACCGTATAAATAACAGGCTCGATGTGCGAACACCGAGCCTGATTTTTTATTTGCTTTTGATGTCCGAGGGCTTTATGTTTATCGTCACATAGTCGCCGTATTTCAGCTGGGCGGTCGTGATATTTGTCGGTATCTCGAAGATGAGATATCCGTCTATCGAGAGCCCCGCCGTCACAGGCGACGAGGATATGCGCTTGTAGCCCGAGAGAAAGCGGCTGTCCTGCGCTATGCCGTTGACAACAAAATCGGTCTTTTCGTTGAGACTTTCTTCTTCGCTGAGATTGTTCGTCAGCACGAGATGAACCGCAACATATCTGTAGCCCTTCTGTACCGTCCACGGGTAGCTGTCGACTTCCTTTATCTCGTCGCACAGCACGGTGTACATGGGCGTGACAGCCTTTTCGCCGAAGTTCACTTCGACCTTTTCGGGCACTGCTTCCGTCTCTTCGTAGTCGGAGAATTTTTCGGAGACAACTCCCGAAAGCAGATCGTCAACGCTGCCGCCCGAGATTTGGCGAATCACCGAAAAGGCGATAGATAGTATTATTATCAGCGCAATTACAACTATCGGGATGAGGCATCCCGCTTTCAGCGCGCGTGAATTTCTGACTGAATGTGCGCGCCCCGTGACATTCGTCACCGCGTCGAGTATCATTTTGCCGCGCTCGGCTTCTATCCGCTCCTGCTCGAGCTTGTGCTGCTTTTCGCGCGCCTCGCGCTCATAGGCTTCTTTTTTCTTCTGAGCCTCGCGCAGCTCTGCCTCCTTTGCCTTTCGGCTGTCCGCCAGCGGCGCGCCGCAGTTGGGGCAGGTGTCGTTCTTTTCGGCGTCGACGACCGATTCGCAGTATTCGCAGGTTACCTTCATCTTTTCTCCTCAATTCTTGCTCTTTGAGTTATCGTAGCATATTGCGCCGCCGTTTTCAAGTCCCGATAAGATTATATAAAAATAACGCGGCGCACATCAAACGGTGTGCGCCGCGAATGTGTGTGGTTTTTATGCGAAGAATTATTCGCCGAAGTATCTCTTGAGAAGTCCTGCAAAAGCCTTGCCGTGTCGGGCTTCGTCGCGAGCCATCTCATGGACTGTGTCGTGGATAGCGTCGAGACCCTTTGCCTTTGCAAGCTTTGCAAGCTCGGTCTTGCCGAGGGTAGCGCCGTTCTCCGCCTCAACTCTCATCTCAAGGTTCTTCTTCGTCGAGTCGGTCACGACCTCACCGAGAAGCTCGGCGAACTTGGCGGCGTGCTCAGCCTCTTCGTAAGCTGCTTTTTCCCAGTAGAGACCGATTTCGGGATAACCCTCTCTGTGTGCGACTCTCGCCATTGCAAGATACATGCCGACCTCGCTGCACTCGCCTGCGAAGTTGTCTCTGAGACCCTGAAGGATCTCGGGATCGACGTCCTTTGCAACGCCGACAACGTGCTCGGAAGCCCAGGTCATGCCCTCGTTCTGCTTGATGAACTTCTCTCCGGCAGCGCCGCAGATGGGGCACTTGAAGCCCTCCGGAACAGAATCGCCTTCATAAACATAACCGCAAACGGGACATACGAATTTCATAATGATTTCTCCTTTTCTTTTTTAAGATTTTTGTTTTGTTTTATTGTAAAACTCCGGCGTCGACGAGCTCGGCCGTGTTTTGCTGACAATCGGGACAGAGTCCGTAATAGATGATCTTCTTGTGACGCACGCGCAGCCCGAGCTCGGAAATATCTTCGGGCAGTCCGCGTTCGACTCCAAGATCGATTATCTTCGAGCATCGCTCGCAGATGAAGTGGCTGTGAGAGTCGGTGTTGCCGTCATAGTGGATGCTCTTGTCGAGCGTCTCGAGCGTCGTTATCAGCCCCATATCACTGAGCAGGCTCAGATTGCGGTAGACTGTGCCTAGGCTTATCTTCGGCAGCTCGGCGCGCACACGCGAATATATCGTGTCCGCAGTCGGGTGATCGCGAGCCGCTTTTACGACTTTCAGAACAGTATCACGCTGTGACGAATATCTCATATTGCTTCCTCTCAGTTCATAATCAGTAATGATTACTGTTATTAGTATATCATACTTTCTCTGTTTGTCAACACTTTTTTAAAAAATTTTTTAGGGCGTAATACGATTTGTTGTGAAATATCTGATACCGAGAGAATAGAGGTGCTTCAGAGTGTCGGTGTTGTCTATCGTCCACGCGGCGAGCGGGATGCCCGCGTCAATGGCGGCGTTTATCACGCTGTCGGTGTTCTTCGCGTTGTTGCCGTTGAATGCCGCGCGCATATTGCCGTGATTTTTGCAAAAGTCAACGGCCTCGTCCGAAAGCTCGCTTGTCAGCAGCCAATAGGTCTGCTCGGGGCACTCCTTATATAATGTGTCGATTATATCCTTGTCAAACGAGATAATTATCGTGCTCTTGCCCTTGGCGGCGTAGTTTTTGAAGAACTCAACGAGCGAGTCGAGATTGTCTTTGCCTATGCTCTTTATCTCAATCATGGGCTTTACATCGGGATAGTATTCGTCGAGCAGAGCCATCGCCTCTTCGAATGTGGGGAGCTTTAGGTCGGTGTAGTTCTCTATATTCGCGCCGTTGTCAATTTTCAGCGCGCTGACTTCGTCGAGTGTATATTTGTTTATCTTGCCGTGGCCGTTCGTCGTGCGCTTGAGATCGTCGTCGTGCATGACTATCCACTTGCCGTCGGAGGTCGGCTCGATATCGAACTCGACATAGTTGTATTTAGCTTCGCACGCCGCCTTGAAAGCGGGGAGGGTGTTCTCCGGCTCGATTGCGCTCAGACCCCTGTGCGCCGTGAGCGTTATTTCATCGAGGTTTATCCCGCTGACGCTCTTTATCGAGATGGTCTCTTTCGGGCGGATCTTCTTCGTGTGGAACTTCGCGAACAGTCCGCCAGCAATGCCCGCTATCGCGACGGCGCAGAGCACGCAGATAAGTATCTTTGTTTTTTTCTTCATCATTTTTCTCCCTGTTTAAGTATTATTATTGTCAGCCCGGAATTGTCGCCCGGGCGAATTTCCTTTATTCTTTTTGATTCGAGCCCGCTTCGCACGAGGGACTGCAAAACCGTGCCGCCGTTGAAGCCGTGGATTATCTCAAGGCGCGTTATATCCGCCGAGCCGTTTTCGATTAGAGACTCGAGCCGGAATTTTGCTTCGCGCTCGCGCATGCCGTGGATGTCAACACAAAGCGTGGAGCTGGTTTTTCTCGTTATCTTCATTTTTGTCTCCGATTTTTTATTATATTATATATAGTATAAATCACATAAATTTAAAAGTAAAATGAATTTTCTTCTTATTTTGTTATCCGGAGGAATTTTACGGAAAATCAGGGAAATAATATCCTCAAAAAATGGGCGGTGACAAAAAATGAAGGATTCACAGATAAGAGTGTGCGGAAGGGCGGCGCAGACGGACTCGGGAGCGGGCGGCGCCGTTATGTTCGGCTGCCTCGCGGCGGCGGCTGTCGCCGGGGGATTCATGACTGCCGGGGCGCGGCTCCTGCTCAACGCCTCCGCAGTGACCTCCGCGCTATCTTCGGTGTCAAAGCTGCTCAGCCCCGCCGTCAATGCGGCGGCGTGCATTTTGCTGACCATAGCCGTCTCGGCTCTCATTGCGCCGCTGCGGCAGGGGATGAAGCGGTATTTCCTGCTCGGCGCTCTGAGACAAAAACGCCGCGCCGCCGAGTGTACTGCGGCGTTTCGCGGCAAACGCGCCTTTTCTGCGCTCCGCCTGCATATCGCGCTCGCGGCGCTTAACCTCGCTCTGTGGATATTCTTTCTCCTGCCGGGCGCGGCTCTTGCGGCGGGCGGGATATATATGCTTCTCTCGTCAACTGTTGGCATTCTGACGATAGCTGCCGTGCTCACGGGGAGCATACTCATGCTTATATCGGGCTGCATATTCTGCTCCGGCGCGCGTCAGGCGTGGTCTGCGGCGGAGTATATTCTCGCCGCCGATCCGGATGTTTCAATAAAACAGGCTCTGCGCCAAAGCCGCGATATCATGCGCGGGCACTGCCGCGCTTTCGCCCGATTCAAGGCGGGATTCGCGCTCTGGTTTCTCAGCTGTGTATTAATTCTGCCTGCATTTTTTGTCGTCCCGTATTACGGCCAGTCCTGCGCGGTGTGGATGACGGCGACCCCGGATTTCAAAAATAAAGTTCTCCGAAAATAAATCGATTTGACAAAGATATACAAAAATATGTTGATTATCCGCCATGAATTTGGTATTATATTCCTTGAAATAAATCGGGGCGCGGCAATCCGCCCCGGAACGGAGGACATACAATTGGAAAAGAAAAAGCTTGGAGGGCGGATTCTCTTCAACATCATCCTGTTCGGCTTCATCGGGCAGGTCGCGTGGGCTGTTGAGAACGTCTACTTCAACACATTCCTGTTCAACTACATCGGCGGCACAGCCGACGATATAGCAAAGATGGTCGCCGCGTCTGCGATAGCCGCAGTTGTGACCACATTCATCATGGGTACTCTCAGCGACAAGCTCGACCGCCGCAAAATCTTCATCAGCGGCGGCTACATAATCTGGGGCTTCACTGTCGCCGTGTTCGCATTCATCTCGCGCGAGAATATCGGAAAACTCTTTAATATCTCCGATACCTCCAAGGTCGTCGCCGCAACGGTCTGCGTCGTTATCATCATGGACTGCGTCATGACCTTCTTCGGCTCAACCTCGAACGACGCCGCGTTCAACGCGTGGGTCACCGATGTCACCGTCCCCGAAAACCGCGGCACTGCCGAAGCCGTTTTGGCGCTTCTGCCCGTGTTCGCAACCGTTATAGTTACCGTCGCTTTCGGTGTCGGCGTTGAGGCGGCAGGCTATCCCGCATGCTTCATGTTCCTCGGCGCGCTCGTCACAATATGCGGAATCATCGGCCTGTTCTCGGTCAAGGATCCGCGCAAGGGCGTAAAGCAGAGCACAAATTATTTCAGCGATCTTATCTACGGCTTCCGTCCGTCGGTTATAAAAAATAATGCGGCGCTCTATCTCTGCCTCGCGTCCGCCTGCATTTTCAACACCGCAGTTCAGGTGTTCATGCCCTACATATTCATCTATGTTCAGCACTATCTCAAGTTTGACCTCAACACCTTCCAGATAACCACGCCCATAATCATCGGCGGCGCGGCGGCTGTTGTCGGTCTCGTCGTTGTAACTATCCTGCTCGGCAAGCTTCTCGACAAGGTCGGCAAGAGAATATTCGTCTTCCCCGCAGTTCTTCTCTTCGTCGCGGGACTCGTTGCCGTTTTCTTTGCAAAGACTCTTCTCACTTTCGTGCTCTTTGCGCTCATTATGATCCTCGGCTACGGTCTTCTTATGATAATCCTCAACGCTACAGTGCGCGATTACACTCCCGAGGATAAGGTCGGTCAGTTCCAGGGCGTCAGACTTCTGTTCACCGTCACTCTGCCCATGATAATCGGTCCGAAGGTCGGCAGCTGGACTATTTCCGAGTTCTCCGGCAGATATGAGCTGGGCACCATGCTCAACGAATACGGCGAGAGCACCCTCGTCCCGATCCCGACGATATTCCTCGTCTCCGCTATAATCGCGGTGCTTATAATCGTGCCGCTTATCTTCCTTGCAAAAGTCACCAAGGAGAAGAAGGCATGAAGAGAATAATATCTGCCATTCTCTGCGTTGTTATGCTGCTGTGCATCCTGCCGATGTCGGTCTTCGCACAAGATAAGGCAACGCCGCTGATACTCGTTCAGGGCTATTCCGGTCCCTCGCTGTTCTATGACCTCGGCGGCGAAAACGAGCATCAGGTCTGGGGCATCAATATGGATGACCTCAAAAAGATAGTTATAGCCCGTATCCCCGAGCTCGCAGGCGGTCTTGCCGGCGCGGCGTTCGGTGATTATGAAAGGCTCGTTAAAGTCGTAGGCGAGGCGGGAGTCGAGCTGCTCGAACCCCTGCGCTGCAACCCGGACGGCACTTCTAAATATGATCTTTCAGTCTATCCCGAGGGCGCGGCGAACACCCGCGCATCCGTCCTCAAGGCAAAAGGCGAGGACAAATACATAGCCGAAAAAGAGATCTCCGCCGATCTCATCGAGCGCATCGGCGCGGAGAACCACTTCACCTTCACCGAGGACTGGCGCATGGGTCAGGTTGAAAACGCCGCCAAGCTCGACAAGTTCATCCAGGAAGTGAAGGAGCTCACCGGAAGCCGGAAAGTCAATCTCTACGGACTCAGCCACGGAGGCCAGCTGACCGCGACATATCTCTATTATTACGGCGCAAAGGGCGATGTTGACCGCGCGATAATGGACGCTCCCGCGACCTGCGGTACTCAGCTCGTCGTTGACCTGTTCGAGGGCAACATCCATTTCGATGTCGCGACTCTTATCGAATATGTCGAGATAGGCTTCCGCAAAGAGTACGAATATGAGTGGCTCGTCGAGGCGTTCGGCTTCGACCGCCTCAATCAGGCGTTCAACGATATCATTCATCAGTATCTGCTCGATATAGTTATTAACTTCGGCAGTGTCTGGGATTTCGTTCCCCCCGACAAGTACGAGGAGTTCAAGGCGAAATATCTTGACCCGGTCGAGAACGCAGGACTGATAGCCAAGAGCGACGAGATGCACTACAACGCCATGGCTCACATGAGCGAGGGCTTGAAGCGCGCTCAGGACGCCGGCACAAAGATAGCGATAATTGCAAATACCGAGCACGATATCGGCACGAGCACCGGAGTCAACTCCGACTATATTATTGATGTTCACTCGGCATCCGGCGCATACTGCGCCCCGTTCGGCGAGAAGTTCCCGGCAGACTACAAAAAGCAGAACACGGTCTGCAATGACCCGACTCACTGGCACATCTCTCCCGAGCGCGATATCGACGCGAGCTGTACGTATCTGCCCGAGAACACCTGGTTCGTCAACGGTCAGTTCCACGGAATGTGTCCGTGGGACAGATACACGAGAAATTTCTATCTGACATTCTTCTTCACGGACAGAATAACGGATGTCTATTCCGATCCCGAGTTCCCGCAGTTCAACCTCGGTCAGAACCCAGCGAACGGACTCTATGTCAAATTCGACAAGTCCCCGTCGGGCTTCCACACATCGAAAGACACCGCGCTGACTATAGAGAGCCTTTCAGAACAGTACGACACCGAGATAATCAGCGTCAAGGCGGACGGCATGGATGTTGATCTCTCGGCGAAGAACGGAACTGTTCTTAAAGTCGGCGAGAGCTGCAAGATAGATTTCAAAAAGCACTCCCTGCCCAAGAGCACCGAGCCGTTCACCGTAACGGTCGTCTATTCGCTCAAGAACGGTCAGGTGCCGTTTGTCAAGAGCCGCACATTCACCTTCACGGCGATGAGCGACAGCGAGTATGACAACTATGTGTTCCTCTCAGGCAAGAAAAATACGCCCGGCAGCGCGGCAGACGGCGGCGGAAAAACTCCGCTGACCCCGCAGACCGGCGCGCCGATAGCGGTCTCCGCGATAACACTCCTCGCCGGCGCGGCAATGCTGCCGATAGCCGGAAAGAAGAAAAAGAAATAATATCAAAAGCTCAGGCGCGGCATATAACCGCTGCGCCTGAGCTTGCTTGTTTTACATTGTATGAGAGATAAATTGGGATTTGCCGCATAATCGATTTTTAGCCCCTTGTAGGAAAGCCGGTTCGGCGTAAGACGGGACTGAGAGGTTATTTTACTTCGCTCTACAAATGAAATGTGTGCGGTTGCGCCAATTTATAATATTGCCAATATTTACGACTGCAAATCCCAATTTATAACCCCCACAAAAAAGCCAAGCTGCAAAACACAGCTTGGCTTTGAATTTTTTGCTTTAGTTACTGCTTGGGCGAGAAGTAGACTTTTCCGGGTTCGAGCGTCTTGCCGTAGATGCTGTAGAGCTCGTGGACGGTGACGAACTCAAATCCCTCGGCGTGCAGCTCGGCGGCTATCTGCTCGAATGCATCGGCGGTCATGTCGTAGAGATCGTGCATGAGGACTATCTCGCCGCCGGTCGCGTGGTCGACGACGGAGGAGATTATCTTCTGCATGTCCGCGTTGCGCTGAGCCTCGGTTCTGCCCGACCCCTGCCTGTCCTTATATTTCCAGTCCTCGGTGTCAATACACCACTGGATGAGCGGGAGGTCGAAGTCCTTCTGAATTCCCTTGTAGTCGCCGTAGGGGACTCTGAACAGAGTCGGCTCAACGCCGATGACCTCTTTGACTATGGCGTTCGTCTTGTTTATCTCCTTCTTGCGCTCCTGCGCGCTTATCTTTCTGAGATTTGCGTGGCTCCATGAGTGGTTGCCTATTTCGCATCCCATCGAGTAGGCGCGCTTGACCTCCGCAGAGTAGCTTCCGACGCGCGTGCCGAGGACGAAGAACGTCGCCTTGCCGTTGTATTTCTGGAGCGTGTCAAGAATTCTGTTTGTCGCAATCTTGCTCGGACCATCGTCGAATGTGAACGCGATATATTTGACCCCCGCGGGGAGATTCGGCTTTTTGTGCTGCGTTGTGCTCCCGGGCTTGGTTGAACTTTGCTGTGTGGTTTCTGTGACTGCCTCTGCGCCGAGCAGAACCTTTGCAGCTTCGGTCGAGAATATAGGCTTTATATCATTGAGCTGGAATACAGCTTCAACGCAGCCTTTGTCTTCGTCGAAGAGAACGCCGGAGTCAAAATAGAATGTCAAGCTGTCGGAACTTATCGAGAATTTTGTGAAGTTCTTTTTGTCGGACGAGGTGTTCTGTTTGAATTTATCCGAGCCTACGCCCGCATTGAACAGGCGGTTGGCGGTGAAATAGGATACAACCCGCGTGCTGGCGATTTTCTCGTAGCCGTCAGAAAAAATATCGTCCGCGCTCAGCTGCTTGCCGGATGGGATATCAAAGACGAGCGTCTCTATGCTGTCCGTCTTGATGCTCTTGTCTGGAATGTCGGTCTTTATCTCGAACACGATGCTGACATATTTGTTCTTGCCGTTGTCCGTCACAAGATAGCTCTTGTAGTCGGCGCTCAGCGTCGGCAGTTCGCCCTTGGGCTTCGAGTTCGGCACTTCTTTGACAAACCCGTCGGCTATCTCCTGCGCCGCCGCTTTTATCCGGCTGTCTATCGCCTCAACCCCTATCGCGGGGTAGTGAATGCCATAGGCGTAGTGATTTTCGTATGTTATCATCGACTGGGTTTCGCCGACCTCCCTGTCCTGGGCGGTGTGCTGGAACTTGAGACTCAGCTCCTCTTTCTGTTTATCGCTTTTGACCGCACAGCCCGCCGCGCCGAATATAAACAGCACGGTGCACATCAGAGCCGCGAGACGGCGAAGTAATTTTTTCATATCGTTTTTCCTTTCCGTAAAAACTTACGAACAGCTGAGAACAGCTAATATTATAGTATAAAATGTCGAACTTTGCAACAAAAGCGCGCAAACTGTAACCTACTGTTACACTCTGTTATGGATTTGTAATTTGTGCGGGTGTCTATATCCTATTCACTAAAACGGCTGAATTGACCTCAAAACTGCAGATAAATGCCGCGAAAGCCTGCCTTTTTTTGTCTTTTGTTCCGAAATCGGCACAGATATGGCTATTTTTCTTTTTAAGAGTAACAATTTATCGGCATTTTAGTATAATAAAGTATCTTCAATTTTAAAAGGGGAGAGCCTTATGACAAAAGTCGTCAAGTTCGGCGGAACTTCGCTCGCAGAGGCGAAGCAGTTTCTCAAGGTCGCCGACATAATCAGATCAGATCCCGACCGCCGCTATGTCGTGCCGTCTGCGCCCGGCAAGCGTTTCAGCGGAGATACAAAAGTTACCGATATGTTCTATGCCTGCTACGATTCCGCATCAAGAGGCGGCGATTTTGAAGAGATATTCCAGAAGATAAAGAACCGCTACAATGATATAATTTCCGGGCTCGGGCTCGATATGTCTCTCGAAGATGATTTTGAGCATATACGCCTCAATTTCATCGGCCGCGCCGGCCGCGACTATGCCGCATCGAGAGGCGAGTATCTCAACGGCAAGATAGTCGCAAAGCTGCTCGGTTTCGCGTTTATAGATGCCGCCGATGTTATATTCTTCGACGAGAGCGGCAAATACGACGCAAAGCGCACGATACCCATTCTGCGCGAGCGCCTGAGCTACACTGAGTACGCAGTCATTCCCGGTTTCTACGGCTCAATGCCCAATGATACTATCCGCACATTTTCTCGCGGCGGTTCGGATATAACAGGTTCGATAGTTGCGGCGGCGGCCGATGCCGATCTCTACGAGAACTGGACGGATGTCTCGGGCTTCCTCATCGCCGACCCGCGCGTCGTTGATGATCCGCAGGTCATGAAGACCGTTACATACAGGGAGCTGCGCGAGCTTTCGTATATGGGCGCGACTGTTATTCACGAGGACGCGATATTCCCCGTCATGCAGAAGAAGATTCCGATCAGAATAAAGAACACCAACTCCCCGGAGGACGCCGGCACGCTTATCCTTGCCGACACTGACGAGCCCGCCGAGAACACCGTCACCGGCGTGGCGGGGCGCAAGGGCTTCTCTTCGATAAACATTGAAAAATACCGCATCCACGACGAGTGCGGAGCGGTGCGCAAGATGCTCGAGGTGCTCGAGGAGCACGGCGTGAATTTCGAGCATATCCCCTCGGGAATCGACAACTTCAGCATCGTTGTTGAGACTACGAGCCTCGGCGACGAGACGGACGATATAGTCTACGATATAAAGAAAGTCACTTCGGCGAGCAGCGTGACGGTCGAGAACGGCATCGCACTCATAGCGGTCGTCGGACGCTCGATGAAGTCCACGCGCGGCGTTGCGGGCACTATATTCTCGAGCCTCGCCAAGGAGAACATAAATATAAAGATGATCGACCAGGGTTCGAGCGAGATAAACATCGTCATCGCCGTCGCGGAGCGCGACTACGAGCGCACGATAAACACGATATATTCGGCATTCGTGAAATAAATAAAACAACAAAACGACCGGCGGCGGGAAAAGTCCCTGCCGCCGGAGCTGTTATTTGAAGAATATCAGTGAAAAGTGAAGAGGTAAGAGTGAAGAAGTAAAAACGGCAAGCATTGAATGCTTGCCGTTTTTTGGCCCGCCCGGAGGGATTCGAACCCCCGGCCTTCAGAATCGGAATCTGCTGCGATATCCAGCTTCGCTACGGGCGGATGTGCGGATATTATAGCACAGAAGAAAGCCGGAAGCAAGAGCGGCGGACGCACGGCGCAAAAATATTTTTCCGATGGTCAACAAAATTGGAAAAAGCTCTTGCAAAAAAGCGAAGTCTCGCGTATAATATATGAGCTGTTGATTTTTTCTGCTACTGTGGCTCAGTTGGTAGAGCAGCTGATTCGTAATCAGCAGGTCGCCGGTTCGAGTCCGGCCAGTAGCTCCAGAAAAGGCACTTGCTTTTGCAGGTGCTTTTTCTTTTTTTATTTTGCTTGTTGTACTGTACTTTGATAAAAATAAAAACAGCCTTTGTCAAAGACAAAGACTGTTTATGGAGCGGATGACGAGGCTCGAACTCGCTACCTCCACCTTGGCAAGGTGGCGCTCTACCGGATGAGCTACATCCGCAACTGCAAGAGAGATTATAGCAAAGAGACTCGCCTTTGTCAAGAAAAAATTGAAGTTTTTCATATTTTTATTTTGAGCCTTTAAAAGACCCGGAGTTTCTGAATTTGGATAGGCTAAAAATCGCGGTAAATAACAATTGACAAATAAACTAACCCCCAAAAACATTTAATTTTTTGGGGATAGTTTTATGGCTGTTTCGGTTTGTTGCAGGCAATCAAATTTTCCCGGTCGCAGTAACTTTTAATGTTTTCTTACTACCTTACCGTCAAACAGTTTTTCAAATTCTTCGAGAGTTCCTTGTGTGAGCAAATCTTTTTGGCAAACGAAATTTCCGCTTTTCTTTCCCATTGGAAATGACAAGAAGTAGAACTCCCCGTAGTCATAAGCTGTTTTTACTAATTCGATGCCTCTGCTCTCGGTCTGTTTATCGGAAATACAAATGAGATTATCATCTGCAATATATATTCTTTTAGGCGTTATTTCTTTTCTTCCCTTTGGGGTTTTAATGCGAACCGCTATCATGGCATATGCAAAAACCGCACAATATCCGTAAAATATTGAAAATGTCTGAAAAGTTCTCATCAGCATAAAAATCAAAGGCAATACCATTACCAAACCAAAAATAAATGCGTTTTGCATATAAGTAACATACTTCTTGAAAAAGAATTTTTCTGATGCTCCAGTAAGATATCCGTTGAATTCAATCATATATTTCTCCTCTTTGTACTTTGTTTTGAAAAGCAAATAACAGAATACTTGATAAGACTAACTACTAAACCGCAGAGGGCTATCGCTCCGCATATTAAAGTCCCAAACACTTTTAATTACACACAGCAGATATAAATATTATATATAAGCAGTGCAACCAGAAGCAACCAAAAGCCTATCTTCATTGCATTCGCTTTGAAAAGATGCTTTTTTCTGTATGCAATTATTTTTTCGTAGTCCGCTTCGGGGATATGACGGGTTAGATAAATATAATACATGGCACTTGACAGCCATACATACACATGAAATTGTTCGCCGTTGCCTTTATGAAATCGCGGACTTATATTTTCCAACAGATCTACATCGTCCCATTTTTTTACTCGAGCCTTGCTGTAGAAATGTCTTGTAAGTATAAAATACTTAAAGCCTTCTTTGGAAGCTGCTTTTTGAAAAATCAGTATGCATCCGAATTTTATTTTAACTATTTGATATCCGGATTCATACATTCTGTTCAGATAATCTCTCAGTCTTTCAATTCGAGTCAACGCAAAAGGAAAAAATCTTATAAGATTTTTTTGATTATCCATTTCATCAATCCCTTTGTTAAAAACTTTTTACGGCAGATACAACTCCGGTTGCTGTTTTTTTATAAGCTCAAAAACTCCCCGAATTTTGCATCGATATTGTGAGATTCGGGCAGTGATTTTGTATAAGACAAAATCATATCTTCCCACATTTTCTTGTATTGTTCGTATGTTGAATCCAATAACACGATAGTCTGCGGCTCCATATTGCCGGTTTCCTCGAACACATTCATTACGCTGAATGGCAGGGAGTGTTTGTTTCCCGAAAAAGCGAGACCGGAAATCTCTTTCCAATAAACTTTTCGGGGAGAATTGTGTCCCTGTTTAAAAACGAAAAAATCGTCGTGGATTTCAATATAATCTCCTGCGCCCATTATCGTATAAATCGTTATAAAAGCAAACGGGATTATTGCGCATACCAGCGCTGTCAGCAGCACTCGGATTGAATAAAACCTGATTATCACTGCGATTGCGATAAGAAGAAAAGCAAGACATATCGATAGCAGCAGCACCAAACTTTTTGGATTCCTTTTGTACTTCTTATTCATTGATATCCTTTCTAATACTTACAGTAGATAGTCCCAAAGTGCTGTGTACCCTATAAATATTATATAGAACAAAACGCCGATACATATTGTGAAAAAACACAGTATACCGTGCCATGGCTGCTTTTTGACTTTTATACTTAACAAAATCATAAATAAAACTATCAAAGATAAAGCAAACAACGACACTGCATCAAATGCTATCCTGTTTTCCAGAAGTCCCGGAATAAAGGGTGCCGTAGTAGATATAAGCATCGATATGGCAGGAAGCAGTATCATAATTTTAGTAGACGTTTTTGTTTTCTTGATTTTTTCAAAAAGTTTGGCAATTTTTTTCTTGAGCAAAGTCAATCATCCTTTTTGTGATTTGTTATGTTCGGCCTTTTTGCGAAAACTGATAACCAAATATATTGCAAGTGCCGCCAGCCACAACATTGAAATCAAAATTCCTATTTTAACTATGTAATCAAGAAGCGGCATTTGATATATCACTTTGCCGTCGTCTTTTACTATTCTGCTTCTGCCAAAGTTTTTTTGCATTTTGTAGGTGCTGCCGTTCAATGAGAAAGAGTCCTTGTTACTTTTGAGTTCATTGAACAGCGAGGTATCCGTATCTTTATAGCTGTTGATAACATTTCCGTTTAGATCCGTGATATAAACGGTCTCGGCAGTTGATATCAAAATTTCATCATTTTGAATAGTGAAAGCATAGGCTCTTGACGTGTGCGCGTCAACGGAATATAGCAAAGAACCTTCTTTGTATACATTGATTTTGCCGTACTCGCCCAAATATAAATTCTCGTTTGAGTCCAGCGCAAACCCCTCATATGAAGTGACTACCGTACCGGAACCTATCAATGATATTGAGATGAGCATAACAAAGAAAATTATAAATAATGAAACTATCGAAAAAAGTGATAAACGCTTCATCTTTTTTCACCATCCAATCCTGCTTTGCTGTTTTACTATTTTATTTCCCATCTCTGCCGATAAGATTGCGCTCGGCGTTGACGATGAAGTCCTGGATGTTTGTCACAACGCCCGTGATGCTCAGGCTTCCTCTGTCCTTGAGCTTATTGACGGCGAACTCCGACACATCGACAACATAGAAATATACGGGTCTGACAATGCCGTCCACCACCTGATATGACGGGGTCATGTTGCCCGTCGCTATCGTGTGCAGCTGAGTGGCGAGGGCTATTACCGTCGTCGCCTCGCTCGTGTGCTTGCGCATGGCGTCCTGCGCGTCGTATACATTCGGTATCACATCGGGAAGAGGGCCGTCGTCGCGGATGGAGCCCGCGAGTACATAGGGGATATTGTTCCTGACGAGCGCCTGCATGATGCCCGTGCGGACGTTGTTCTGCTCGACATAGTTCTTTATTCCGCCCGCTTTGCGGACAAGGTTTATCGTGTGCAGGTGATGGTAGTGTCCGTTGGGGACATTGTGCTTTGTGTATATGTCCTGCCCGAGCCCGGTGTGGAACAGATCGCCCTCAAGGTCGTGCGTCGCGAGGGCGTTGCCCGCAAAGAGCGCGTCGCAGTAGCCGTTGTTGATGAGCGACTCCATGGCGGCGCGGGAGTCGTGGTCAAACACGCAGGCGGGGCCCAGTACCCAGACTATCTTGCCGTGGTCTCGGTCGTGGCGCAGGATATCATAGAGGCGGTCGTAGTCGCGGGAATACGAAGTTTCGCGGCTCTGTCCCATCCTGAACGCGAACGCCTGATCGACGCTGTTCTCCGGGGCGGAGAAACCGTCCGCGTGGACAAAGATGCCGTCTCTGCCGTCGTCAGTGCGGTTGACGACTACCTCGTCGCCCTTTTTTATATTCCTCATCTCGACAGCGTAGGGCATGCCGTCTTTTATCACGACGGAGCAGTCCATGCGGCTGCCCGTGAGCATCTTCCACTCGCCGTTTATCTTGAAATATTCGGGATATATCGTAGTCGCGTAAAAATTCTCCGGGATGTAGCCGTCCCCGGCTTTTTCGGTCGTCACATCGGGGACTGATATAAACGGCTCGCGGTCGAATTTCGGGGGAGTATATTTTTCCGGCTTGAACATAGTATCACCTGTTTTTATTTTTGTTTAGTATATAATATCATGCGCGGGGGTATAAATCAATCGCGGGATTGACACAAAGCGTCACGGACTATATAATCCATATGTAGGAAATTATATATCGGAGGGTCAATATGCGCAGTATTATATTCAGATGGGTCATGCGCTTTGCCGCGGCTGCGGTGAACTCGTGCTCAAAAACGCAACCGCCCCCAACACAGTCGTTTTCTATGAGATAAGCGTCAAATAACCCTAACGGAGGAATTGATATGAAATTCTGTGATATGCCATATGAGAGAATAGATGTCAAGGCGGCGACTGAAGCGCTCGATGCGGCGGCGGAACGCCTCAGCGCAGCAAAGACTATCGAAGAGGCGGAGAGAGCTTTTGCGGAGCGTGAAAAAATAATCTCCCATGTTCAGACGATGAGCACGATAGCCTATATCCGCCACACCGTCAACACCCTCGATGAGTTCTATGAGAAAGAGAACGACTTCAACGACGAAAACGCCCCTCTTATTGAGCAGAGCGAGCAGAAGTTCACCGAGGCGATGCTCGGAAGCCCGCTTCGCGCGCAGCTTGAAGAGAAATACGGCAAGCTGATGTTCGTCAATGCGGAGCTTTCGCGCAGGTGCTTCTCGTCCGAGATAATCCCCGATTTACAGGAGGAAAACAAGCTTTCGAGCGAATATCAGAAGCTGATAGCCTCGGCGCAGATAGATTTCAACGGCGAAAAGCTGAGCCTCTCTCAGCTCGGCGCATATAAAGAGAACGCCGAGCGCGACACCCGCCGCGCGGCATATGAGGCGGAGAGCGGGTTCTATATGGCGCATGCCGCCGAACTCGACAGGATTTTTGACAGCCTTGTAAAATGCCGCACACGCATTGCAAAAAAACTCGGCTTCAACACCTTCACCGAGCTTGCATATTGCCGCCAGACGCGCAACTGCTATGACGCAAAGGATGTTTCGGCTTTCCGCTCGCGCATCGTGCGCGACATAGTGCCGGTCGTCTGCCGCCTCAAGAAGATGCAAAAAAAACGCATCGGCATAGATGACATGAAAATATACGACGACCCGTTCGCGTTTAAAGAGGGCAACCCGAAGCCCGACGGCTCGTCCGAGGATATCCTCACCGCTGGAAAGAAAATGTATGAGCAGATGAGCCCCGAGACAGGGGAGTTCATAAACTTTATGTATGACAACGCCCTCATGGATGTCCTGAGCGCAAAGGGCAAGGCTGCGGGCGGCTACTGCACGGAGATACTCGAATACAAGTCGCCGTTCATCTTCTCGAATTTCAATGGCACTTCGGGCGATGTCGATGTGCTCACCCACGAGGCGGGTCACGCGTTCGCCTATTACAGCGTCAGAGACAAAATGGAGCTTTGCGATCAGATAAGCCCGACTATGGAGTCGTGCGAAGTCCATTCGATGTCCATGGAGTTCTTTGCGTGGCCATGGCATGAGCTGTTTTACGGCTCGGATGCCGTGCGCTCGCGATTTGTCCATCTTGAAGGCGCGCTGGTCTTTTTGCCCTACGGCACGATGGTTGACGAGTTCCAGCACATTGTCTATGACTCGCCGGAGCTGACTCCCGCAGAGAGAAACGAAAAGTGGCTCGAGCTCGAGCGAAAGTACCGCCCGTATATGGACTTCGGCGATGTCGATTTCTATTCAAACGGACGCGGTTGGCAGAGACAGCTGCACATCTATCTCTATCCGTTCTATTATATCGACTACTGCCTCGCGCAGACTGCGGCGCTCGAATTCTGGTCGCTGAGCCAAAAAGATTATAAAGACGCGTGGCAGAGATATCTGCGTTTTGTATCCTTCGGCGGGAAGAAGAGCTTCAAGGAGCTCTGCGCCGCCGCTGGCATAGACGATCCGTTCGGCGAGCACGCATTGAACGGCGTCGCACGGACGGCAAACGCATGGCTCGATTCAAACGGTTGAAAGAGATCGCGAAATGTGATAAAATATACAGGTAATTTTTGTATATTCTGATGTGAGGAGTATAAGATGTTTAAGTACAGAATGTCCGTCATCGTCCCCGTCTATAACTGCGAGGACTATCTCGCTTCGTGCCTTGACAGCCTTCTGCGGCAGACCATAAGCAAGGACGAACTCGAAGTCCTGCTGATAGACGACGGCTCAAAGGACGGCAGTCTCGGCATATGCAAGGAATATGCCGAAAAATATGATATCTTCAAGGTGTTCTCGCTCGAAAACGGCGGCGTTTCGGCAACGAGAAATTTCGGTATCGAGCATGCGCAGGGTCAGTATATAACCTATCTTGACTCCGACGATACGCTCACCGACAATACGCTCAAGACGGTCGCCGATTTCTTCGACAGGCATTTTGACGAGATCGATCTTGTGACCTACAAGATAGTTCCGTATTACGGCGAGCAGAAGTTCGCCCTGCACTACAGATACAAGCTCCTCAAAAAGACGGGCGTCTATGACCTCGAGGATCCCGAATATTGCTATATAACGCAGACGACGATGAACATCTGCGTCAAGAATCTCGGCGAGGGGAAGAATGTTCTTTTCGATACCTCGCTCGCATTCCATGAGGATCAGAAATACTGCTTCGATGTTCTCAGTGACAAACTCAAAATCGGCTTCTGCAGCCGCCCGGAGTATCTCTATCTGCGCCGCCCCGGCAGCACAACGGGTAAAAAAGGCTACGCCTATTATATCTTTGAAAACACCATGGCTATGTGGGAGGAGATGTTCGGCAGATACGAAGGTCATGTGCCGTCTTATCTCCAGTCGCTCTATATCAATGATATAAACTGGAAGAGCACGCAGGATATCCTGCTGCCCTACAGCTATCCGAAAGATGAGTTCGACAGGGCAGTCGGCAGGATAAATGCCCTGCTTGACAGAGTCGACGACAGCGTCATTCTCAACCACCCGTATATGGATCTTTATCACAAGCATTTTCTGCTCAGGATAAAGGGCTGCGACAAGATGAGTGTCGCAGCGGACAAAAAGAATCTGCGCGTGCTCTATGACGGCGAGGAGGTTTACAGTGCCGACAAGGTGCCGATAGTCGTCAACTCGTTCAAAGTGTTCGGCGAGACTCTGCACGTGGACGCATTTTTGAAGTGCGTCATATTTGACTATGTCGAAAAGCCGCGCGTGTTTATAATAAAAGACGGCGCGCGCGAGGAGATTGAACTGACTCACTCGAACTATGAATATTACCGCGCGGGTATAAAGACCGCCACATTCTGGCGCATGCGCTTTGATATCGATGTCACAAAGACAAAGAAATTCGAGCTCGAGGTCGAGACCTGCGGCAATAATTACAAGCTCTCTTATTATTTCGGCCCCCATGTTCCGCTGACTCAGGACAAGGGACAGAAAATATTCTTCAGAGACGGCAGACGCTATAAAGAGAAAAACGGAGTGTTTACTATTTCTTCGTCTCCGGCTCTCAACAATGCGTTTTATAAACTGCTCGTGGCGTTTTACAATATGCTCTACTTCGGCTTCAAGAACCCGAGGATAGTTTATAACCGCCTGCTTGCGCTGACTTTTAAAGGCAGCGGCCCCATATGGCTCTATCTTGACCGTTACGGCGTGTTTGACAACGCATACGATCAGTTCAAGCACGATTTTTCCAAAAAAGACGGCGTTAAGCGCTATTATATCCTCAACGACTGCGACCGCGACAAGTTCGACGAGTGCTTCACTCCCGAGGAGAAAAAGAACGTCGTGATGTTCCATTCGAAGCTTCATAAGCAGCTGTATTTCAACTGCGACAAGATAATCACATCGTTCTCGAATCTCTCGAATGTCTCGCCTTTCGGAGCGGGTCCGACCCGCTGGTATGCCGACCTTGTAAAATTCGAGCTGGTCTATCTCCAGCACGGCATACTCCATGCGTCGCTCAGAAGCCTCTATGACAAGGAGCATTGCTCGATAGACAGAGTTGTCGTGTCGAGCGGCTTCGAGATAGAGAACTTCCAGAAGAACTACGGCTTTGCGGAGCGCGAGCTTATAAAGAGCTGCATGCCGCGATATGACAGCATGGAGCCCAGCGGCAAAAAGAAAAACCGAATTGTGTTCTCACCCTCTTGGCGCAGCAACCTTATCGGTGCGCTTGTCAACAACGAGCGCGAGGAGCTGCCCGAGGTGTTCATGGAGTCCGATTTCTTCAAGCAGGTCTCGGCGTTCCTCAATTCCGAGAGACTGCACGACATGCTCGAGAAAAACGATCTCTATCTCGACTTCAAGAACCACCCGATATTCAAATGCTATAACCATCTGTTTGATATAAAGAACGACAGAGTCTGCACGGACAATTTCGATACGAATATAGATGAGTACAGACTGATGATAACGGACTATTCTTCGATAGTTTTTGACTCCGTCTATCTCAACTGCCCCGTGCTCTATTTCGTGCCGGACTATGAGTTGTTCTTGGCGGGCGTGTCGCATAACTACAGGCAGCTCGACCTGCCGCTCGAAAACGGCTTCGGACCGTTCTCGCAGGATGCCGACACTCTGCTCGACCATCTTGAAGAATATATAAACAACGGCTTTGCCCCGCAGGAGCCCTATGCCTCACGCATGAAGGATTTCTTCCTCTACAGAGACGACCACTGCTGCGACAGGCTCTATGACGCAATGATAAACGACTGAAAACGGAGAAAAACATGACAGGGATTCTGCTCATTGACAAGCCCGAGGGCATGACCTCGTTCGTTGCGGCGGCGCGTGTCCGCCGAATGACGGGCGTCAAAAAGACCGGGCACACCGGGACGCTCGACCCCATGGCGACGGGCGTTCTGCCCGTCCTGCTCGGCGGAGCGACCCGCTTTTGCGAGCTGCTCCCGTCGCACGACAAGGCGTATATCGCATCTTTAAGGCTCGGCACTGTTACCGACACGCTCGATATCACCGGTGAAGTGCTCGAAACGCGGGAGGTAAACGCCACGCGCGCGGATTTTGAATCCGCATTGCAGAGCTTTTCGGGCACGATAGAGCAGGTGCCGCCGATGTATTCCGCCATCTCGCAAAACGGCGTGAGATTATATAAACTCGCGCGGCAGGGGATAGAAGTCGAGCGCGAGAGCAGGACTGTTAATATTTCTTCAATATCACTTGTTGGCTGCGACGAAAAAAACGGCGAATATACAATATCCGTCGAGTGCTCGGCGGGCACCTATATCCGCTCGCTCGTCGCCGACATCGGCGAAAAGCTCGGCTGCGGAGCCGTTATGACTGCGCTGCGCCGTACAAAGGCAAACGGGTTCCCGATAGACGGATGCATAACCCTCGATGAGCTTGCGGAACTCGCGCAGAGCGGCAAAATCGAAGAAAAAATTATCCCGATCGAGCAGGCTCTCGACTCTTACAGATTCGTGACCGTAACCGAGCCGCAGGCGCGGAGATTCAAAAACGGCGGCGAGCTGAGCCTTGAGCGGCTCTATCTCAAAGCCCCGCAGGAAAACGAGCTTGTGCGCGTCATTGCGCCGGGAAACGAATTCTTAGGCATGGGCGAAGTAGCGGACGGCGAGATAAAAGTAAAGAGACTATTGATAAAATAAAGCTGAAGTTAATGCCGGTGCTGTATACATGACCGCATCGAAAGTATTTTCCGCCGATTAAAAGCAAAATAATAAATATCGCCGCCGGAAATATAAGTCCCGGCGGCGGTTTGTTACAGTGTTATATTTGGCGGTCAGTTGTTATTCGGCAACATTGTATTTCAGCTGAGCGGTTATTGCTATGGCGATTGCCACGACAAAGCATACACCGAGAGCGATGAAGCCCCAAGCCGCGTGCGTGATATAATTTATTGCACCGGCGGCGAGCAGTCCGCTGCCGACAAAGAACATGACCAATGCGTAGAGCTTTGCGTAAGCACCTGCGTTTTCTTCGCTGACATTTTTGCGCTGATAGCTGTGAATGAGCGATATCCTGCCGCCACAAAGGAGCAGAGCGCAGACATAGAATACCGCCGCAAGGGCGCAGAGCAGAATGAGTTCGAAAATATCCATAACTGTTACCTCCCTGTTGGTTTTCGTGCTTATTATATCACCACGCCCGGAAAAGTCAACAGCCTGCAAAAACAGCCGCTCGGAGTATCTCTCCGGGCGGCTGATTCGATTAAAAATCCGGGTGGGGTTCGCCGTGGCGGTACTTGTCCATAATATCTTTGAACACATCACCGTTTGACGGGGGAGTCCAGGTTATCGCGTTTGCTCCCGCTTCGACGGTGGCGAGTATGCTCTCATCCGTCGGACCGCCTGTCGCGATTATCGGAATATCCGGGAAACGCTCCCTGATGCTGCGCACGACCTGCGGCGTTCTGCCGGCTGCGGATATGTTCAGAATGCTGACGCCCGCGTCGATGCGCCCCTGAATGTCCTCGTCCTCGCTGAGCACGGTGACAACTATCGGCACGTCTATAGTTCTGTGCAGCTCTTTTATCGTCTCGTTTCTCGTCGGCGCGTTGACGACAACGCCTATCGCGCCCTGAAACTCGGCGTGCAGGGCGAGGTTGACGACTCTGTGACCCTGCGTCAGTCCTCCGCCGACTCCGACAAAGACCGGCACGTCCGCCGCCACCATGACAGCCTGGGTTATCACGGGCTGAGGGGTGAACGGATAGACTGCGATGACCGCGTCAGCATTAGTGTTTCTGATGATGCTCGCGTCGGTTGAAAAAAGCACCGACTTAATTCGTCTGCCGAGTATTTTGATTCCGCTGCAGCGATAAATCGGCTCGGGAACTTTGAGCATGAAGTCTCTGAGACTTCCCTTGATCTCCGGTATGTTCTGCTCCGGCATAACATCAATTCCTTTCTCTTTCATCCGGCACCGCAAAGAAAAATCTTGCATTGCGCAAAAAGCGGCATATAATATATGTGCGGGAGCCGCAGATTTTTCTGAACGCGCCGTTTATGTTAATTGAATTTCTATTATTTGTAATTATAACATAAGTATAACATATTTCTAAACTTCGGTCAATTACAGAGAAGAATCAAGCGAGAAAAGGGGTATTTGCATGAGCTTTGAAAAAATAGATATCTGCGATATAAAAGACAGCTTCACGAGCCTTATCAGGGACGATTGGGCGCTGCTGACCGCCGGAAAAGCGGACGATTATAATACCATGACCGTCAGCTGGGGCATGATAGGCGAGCTGTGGGGCAAGGATGTTGTTGCGGTTTTCGTGCGCCCGCAGAGATACACATATGAATTCATGGAGAAGTACGGCGATTTTACGCTCTCGTTTTTTGGCGGCGAATATAAAAAGGCGCTCTCCTTCTGCGGCGCGAAGAGCGGGCGCGACTATGACAAGGCTAAAGAGTGCAGCTTGAGTGCTGTAGAGCTTGGCGGGAGCGTGGCGTTTGAAGAGGCGAATTTAATTATAGCCTGCAAAAAGATAGCTTTTGCGGATATGGATCCGTCGAAGTTTTTGGTGCCCGAGATAGAGAAAAACTATCATAACGGCGACTATCACCGCATTTATATCGGCGAGATAACCGAGGTGTGCAAAAAAGTTTAAGATTTTTTAAAAAAGTTTGAAAAAAGCCCTTGACTTTTGTCGTGGTATGTTGTATTATAGTCGAGCACTTGAGAGAGCGGTCATACAAAAATCGCTCCGAAGTCGGTGCCTATAACGATGAGGGTCCACCCGTTCCCATTCCGAACACGGTAGTTAAGCTCACTCGTGCTGACAATACTCGGAGGGCAGCCTCCCGGGAAGATAAGTCGACGCCGACATTTGTGAATTCAGCTTTCCAATAGGAAGGCTGTTTTCTTTTCAGAGGCGGTAACAGCTTTTGCTGTCATCGTCTTTTTTTTATTGCATTTCAGCCGTAGAATAAGTTAAAATAATTTCGGGTGATTGAGATGAAAACTACATTCGAATTGATATACGATGTTGTACGAAAAATCCCGCGCGGCTGCGTTGCGACTTACGGGCAGATAGCGACTCTCGCCGGCAATCCGCGCTGGTCGCGCGTCGTCGGCTATGCTCTGCATGTCAACCCTGAGCCGGGCGTTATTCCGTGCCACAGGGTAGTAAACCGCCTGGGCGAGACTTCCTCCGCGTTCGCGTTCGGCGGCGAGGATATGCAAAAGACCCTCCTTGAAGAGGAGGGCGTGGAGTTCGATGAATCGGGCAGAGTCGATCTTCAAAAATATCAGTGGCGCACCTGATTATTTGAACACCGTCTGCACGAGCAGCATATAGAGCGCGGTGCCGCCGCCGATGCTCAGCAGCGTGTTTTTCTTCCATTTATGCAGTACAATTATCAGCAGCACCGACAGAATCTCCGGTATGCCGTAGGTTCCGCTTGAGGCGGCGTCTTTGAAGCAATAAACGACGAGCAGACCGATGGCGGCGCAGGCGTTCCGTTCGTCCATTCGCACAAGAGCAACGAAGAGATATACGGCGTTATTTCCGGCAAGGGCAAAGCCGTTATCGACGGCGAGGAAGTGGCTCTCGCCGAGGGCGACTGGCTGAGAGTTGCGCCGAAAGCCAAAAGACAGTTCTCTTCCGCGTGGATTCCGGGATAACTTTTGTGTGTATCCAGGTGAAAGAAAATTCGCTCGGCGGCTTTGCCGCCGACGATGCGGTCGTGTATTAAATAAAAAGCTGAAAGTGCAGCTGCGGGATAACCGGGCTGCACTTTTTTATATAATGTTAGGCTTTTTATTTATCCCTCTTCAACCGGCGCATAGCTGCGGATGAAGGCGTTGATGAACAGCGGACCCATGTCTATTGCGTGGAACACTGCGCCGTCCGCAGTTTCGAGCACCGTGATGCCCTCGCCTTCGCTGCCTTTGGTCAGGTTGCGGTCGAAATATTTTGAAACCTCGCCGCTGACGGGATCGATTTTATATATTGCCTGAGTGTCGTCGTTTGTCGCGGCGTAGAGCATGCCTTTGTACATCTCCGCGCCCTGAATGCGCCTGATCGTCTCGCTGAGCTTCACCGTTTTGACATATTTCATATTGTCCGATATGTTATAGAAAATCAGCTCGTTCGCGTTCTTCGAGTGGTCGAGGGCGATGAGCAGACCGTTGTCGTTGTCGACCGCGACCCACGGCAGTCCGCGCGTGTGGCGGGTGTTGTCGAGAATATAATATCTGCCGGTGAATTTCAGCGTGTCTGCGTCATAGACCGCGACGACTGGATATTTCCAGACCTTGCTGTCCTCGAGCCCGGCGTAGATGCAGTTGTCGGCTTTTGAATAGCTGATACCGCCGATGTGTGCGAGACCGTAGTCGTCCTTGAGCTGCTGCGGAATGGCGAGCGGGTTCGATTTGACGCGGGTCTTGCCGTCAAGCTCGGATTTCGTCAGCCCCCATTTCGAGCTGAAATAATAATATTTCCCGTCCGTCGTGATGCCCTGCGAGCGCTCCGCCGCGCCTATGAGCAATACATTGACCTTTGACACCTCGGGATGCCTCTTGCCCGCGGAGAGCGCGTCGATCCCGAGAGTCAGGACGGAGAGAAAAGTCATGAACGCCGCGAGCGTGAGAGCTGCAAGACGGCGCATTAATAATATAGCCTTTTTAAAAATTTCGATATACTGCATAAACGACCTCCGGTTTACTGCTGTTCCGGTTATAAATTTAGCAAAAACGGCGTGATATGTCAATCTTTTCTCAGCAAGTATTAATAAATATTTATCCGTCAAAGACTTATTTCTATTGAAATTTACCCAAATATATGCTATCATATTCTGTACCTAATGAGAACGGCGGAAACTCACATGAACTCAGAATCAGCGCACGGATACCGTCCGTGCATAATAATACCGGGCATAGGGCAGTCGCGGGTGATAGAGACGGACGAAAACGGCGAAAAGATCCGCAATCTCTGGCCGTTCGATCCGGATATAGACGAGCTCGTCAAGTCGGTCGCCCCGTCCGCCGCGCGGATGATGCTTCTTCGGCGCGACTGCGGCTTTACTGCGGCGCTCGACAAGGCTGTGCGCGTGATGCTCGAACCGCTCAGCTGCACGCCCGACTCCATGAGAAAAGTCAGAGCCGAGGTTGTCGGCTATTATCGTCCCGTCGGCGAATGCACCGCAGGCGAGAAGAGATACATATATAAGATGGTGCCCCTCAATGCGCTCGCCGATATTATCGGCGAAGAGAATCTTTATTTCTTCGCGTATGATATCTTCGGCAGGGCGGACGAAAATGCCCGTCTGCTGCGCGAATTTATCGCGATGGTAAAAGAACAGAGGCAGTGCGAAAAGGTCGATCTGATTCCCGTGAGCATGGGCGCGACCGTAGCGGAGATGTACTTCGAGCTGTACGGCGCGGATCAGGATGTCAAGCGCGTTATCGGCGTTGTCCCGGCGTATGACGGCTCGGATATCGCCGCCGACCTCGTCGCAGGGGATATCAATACAGAGGACTGCGACGCGCTGCTCGAAATGCTTCTGAGCCGGCGCGAGGCGGAAAAAGTATCGAAACTGATGCATATGATGCCAAAGAAAGTCGCGGATGGCGCGGTCAGAGCATTGGTTCGCGCGGCGTGCGAGAGCGTTATTGTCAACAGCTCTGCGATGTGGGGAATAATCCCCTCGGAGCGCTATCCCGCGCTTCGTGATAAGTATCTCGGCGACTCCGCGCATGATTCAATGCGCGCCGTGACCGACCGCCACTGGCGGGTCAGGCGGAATATAAAAGAGCTCGTCCGGTGTGAGCAGGAGCGCTCGGTTGAATTTTATAATATCTGCGGCTGCGGCAAGCGGTTAGCGCCGATAGCGGCATCCGACAGTCTGACTTCAGATATAATAGTCCCGACATATTCGGCGTCGATGGGCGCGCAGTGTGCGCCGCCCGGACGGACGCTCAGCCCGGGGCGCGGCGAACCCGTTGATTTCATATCCCCGCGCTCAGATATCAATGCGGCGTCTGCCGCAGTGCCGGACAGAACATGGTTCTATTATAATATGGAGCACGAACAGGCCGCCGAGAATAAAAATCTGCTCGATCTCGTTGCGAAGATAGCCTCTTCCGATGAGCCGATAGACGTGTTCACCATGCCTGAACACCCTCAGTTTGCCAATTATAAGGAATAAGACAATACATATCAAGAACAGGAGAAAAACTATGAAGAAGATGAAATCGACCGTAGCCCTTGTGCTCGCGCTCATCATGGCTTTCTCGGCGTTTACCTGCGCCTCCGCAGCCCCCGCATCCGCATCGTCCGATGCGTCGATAGCAAAGGCTGTTGATACGCTTGCCGACGCCGCAGAAGAGAGCGGAACCCATGCAAACTGCCATAACGGCGACTGCGGACATGCGCCCGTCGTGGTGGTCCCCGGCATCAACCATTCGCCCACCTATCTCTATGACGAGAATGACGAGCCCGTGCTCAACAAGGACGGCAAACGCATAGGCGGAACGCTGCTTATCCTTGATACGGATAACCTTGTCACCGTCATCCTCAAAAAGCTCGCGTGGCCGCTTATAAAAATGCTCGCCACCCAGACGGACAGCGGCTTCCCCAAGGCAGTCTATGAGACTGTCTGCGATCTCTTCTCCATTCAGAAGTGCGACAATGAGGGCAACCCGATAAACAACCTCAAGACCGAGAAATACGGTTCTCTCGCCGACATGGATAAGGACACGAGAGACTGGGCATACAGAATGATCCCCATGCAGAAGCTGACCAATATCATCGGCGAGGATCATGTCTATTTCTTCACCTTCAATCTCGTCGGCAGCCCCATGGACTCCGCCGCGAACCTCAACGAATATATCCAGCAGGTCAAGAAGGCGACCGGACACGACAAGGTAAATCTTCTCAACGTCAGCCTCGGCGGAACTATCTTCACCGCATATCTTGACGCTTACGGCTACAAGGATATCAACCAGGTCGTCAACGCCGTTGCCGCGACCGACGGCTCCGAGATAATCGCCGACTTCCTCACCAGAGGCGAAGCGGGCTTCAGAATCGACGACGAGTTTCTCTATCATGAGTATATCCCGAGAATAATCGCGGAGGGCAGCGACACCGCCTCCCTCGGCTATCTTCTCAATCTTGTTATCAGAATAATCCCGCGTCAGGTGTTCAGAGACACCCTGACCGCCGCTATGGACGGTCTTTCCGAGACTCTGCTCGTAAACTGCCCGCAGTTCTGGGCGCTTGTCCCGTCCGACAGATATGACGCTCTCTGCGAAAAGTATCTGACTGACAAGGATCACGCAGTCCTCAAGGCGAAGACCGACCGCTATCATCAGGCTCAGCTCAACCTCAGAAAGAATGTCCTCGCGGCTCACGCGGCGGGCGTTAAGATAGACTCAATAGCCGGTGCGAACCTCGCTTTCGGCGATATCGAGTACAGCTACTTCAGCATTATCAAGAGTGCGCTTGACACCAACTCCGACGGTATCATCCAGCTCTCATCGACCACCATGGGCGCAACAGGCGCCGCCCCCGGACAGAAGCTGCCCGACAGCTACAAGCCCGCAAAGAGAGGCTATATGTCCGTTGACGGCTCGATAGACGCCTCCACGGCAGTCCTCCCGGACAACACATGGATATTCATCGGTCAGCACCACGAGGCGGGCAACAACGACGTTGTTCTGACTCTCGCCTGCGCGCTGTTTACCGATTCCGAGCTCAAGGATGTCCACTCCAAGCCCGATGTCTGGCCGCAGTATAACGGCACCTGCCGCACGAAGGAAATAAGACGCTGGCTCCTGCCCGATGCAAAAGCTTACAGAGCGAAAATCGACGAAATGCCCGCAGAGGAGCGTCCGAGTGCCGAGCAGATAGCCGAGCTTGACGCCGCTATCGCGCAGGGCGAAGACGCACTCAATATGACTATAGCCGATCCCGCAAAGGCGGACGCCGCGAAAGAGAGATTGACGAATATCCTCGTCGAGCTCGGTCAGCGCGAGCCTGCAAAGGAGACTTCCAAGGCGGCATATGCGCTCGAGAAGGTCTGCTGTGCACTGAGTCTCATCGCTCTCAAGACAATAGGCAGCCAGGGCTATTCCGACGTCACACGCGTAATTATACGGTTCATTATTAAGTTTTTAGGTTCCGTTATCTGATTTAAATCTCAATATACGGCGAGCCCCATCTTCGGAGTTCGCCGTATCTTTTTAAAGGACGGTGTTTTAAAATGAAGTCAGTCAGGAGAATAGCCGCGCTGATACTATGCGCGGCTCTTGTTTTCTCGACCGGCATATCCGCCGCATCTTACGGCGGCGCAAAGCATGAAAACGTATCGTCCGCCGACGAATCGGGACTCGCTGCGGCGCTCACTCAGAAAAACGAAAAAGCAGAGCCCGCGAAGGCGAAAAAGCCCGGCACTCTGACCGAATGCGGCGGAACCTGCGAATACAGCCCGACGGTTGTTATCCACGGCATAGGCCAGTCAAAGACCTATCTATATGAGAACGACGAGATAGCAGTCGACGAGGACGGCAAGCAGATAACCGGCTGGCCGATATACGCGAATACTAAATATATTATAAAAAATCTTCTCTGGCCGCTTGTCAAGATGCTCGTCACCCAGCGCGACGACGGCTTTGTCGAGTCGTTCAGAAAGACGCTCGAGGGCACGCTCTATGTCAACGCTTTTGACTCGAATGGCAAGAATGTCTATGATGTCAGGGTCAAGAAATATCCGCAGAGCGTTGCAAAATGTTCCGACGAAGATAAAGAGGAGATATACGTTAACGTGCCGATAGACGGCTTCTCGAAAGTCGCAGGCGAGGATCATCTCTATTATTTTGCCTACAATTCGTTCGGCAACAACAGCGAGATAACTGATGAACTCTATAATTTCATCGGTCAGATAAAGCGTGAGACGGGTCACGACAAGATAAATGTTGTGGCAATAAGCCTTGGCGGCACTATCGCAAACAGCCTGTTCGACCGCTATCCGGAGCTCTATCCGAGCCTCGACCGCGTGGTGTATATCGTCCCCGCGCTCGACGGATCGAATATAGTCGGCGATATCTATCTCGGCAAGCTCAGCACCTCGGACGAGATGCTCTACAAGAACCTGCTGCCGAATCTTGTCGGCGGAGCGGAGGGCTATCTGCTCAACGCCGTTATAAGAATGATGCCCAAGCAGATTTTGCTCGATACGCTCGACGCGACGGTTGACGGGCTGACGAATGTTATTCTTCGCAACTGTACCACGATGTGGTCGCTCGTGCCCGAGGCATACTATGACGAAGCAGTATCGCGCGTCCTGCCCGGAGAAGAGAATGCGGAGATGCGCAGGCAGGTTGAAGTATATCACCGCGCGCAGGTCAACAGATTCGCAAATATCGAAAAGATGCGCGCCGCCGGAGCGGAAGTCTTTGATATAGTTGACTATGACTATCAGCTCTATTGCCTTGTGCCCTCATACGACAAGAGCAACGCGGACGGGATAATCCACGCGGAGTCGACCTCCATGGGCGCGAAGTTCGCGAAGATAGGCGAGACCCTCGGCGAGGGCTATGTTCAGCAGGGTACTCACTGCAAGAACACGGCGCACAATCATCTTTCGCCCGACGGCGTTGTTGACGCGTCGGTCGGTCTGCTCCCGGACTATACCTTCTATTTCAAGGGTCAGGATCACGAAAAGACCGGCTCGAACGATGTTATAATGAAGCTTACGATCGAGCTGCTGACGAATCCCGAGTTCAAGGATGTCTATTCCATGCCCGACAGGTTCCCGCAGTTCAATATCGGCAGGAATACGAAAGATTTAGTGAACAATCTGATGAAACCGGCGCAGGAGATAGACAGGAGCACGCTCTCGCCCGAGGATGCGGCGGAGCTTGACGCGGCGCTCGAAGAGTGCAATGCGATGCTCGACAACACCGTAGTCGACCCTGCGGCGACCGAGCACGCGCAGCAGAGACTCGAAAATATATTGATAAAAATCGGCGAGCGCGAGGCTCCGAACGAGAATGAAGAGAAGCTGAGCGCAGTCGGCGAGGCGATAAGCAAATTTATAAGCGATGCGCTCTATGAGTGCGTCGGCGCTCAGGGGTACTACGATGCGTTCCAACAGCTACTGGAGCTTATCGGAAAATACTTCCCTCAGCCCGCATAAACAGTAAAAAAACAACAGCAGACCGGGGAGACCCGGTCTGTTTTTGTGCTTGTAGGGTGCGACGACTCGACGCACCGGGCATGATGTAAGGTTGCAAAAATCTTACGGTGCGGTCGGTTTGTGCCGTATGAAATAAGAGCTTGAATCAGCGGCACAAAAGCAAAACAGCCGGAGAGAAAATCTCCGGCTGTTGATTTGTTTTTTACATTCCGCGTCTTGTCACACAGTTTTCAAGGTTTATTGCATCGTACACGCCCTCGTCGAAAAGCGGGCAGATGCTTTTGTATTCGTCTATCGGCAGTTCCTCGAGCGTCGTGCATTTTTTGATGCAAAGTGCAACGAGTTCGCCCGTCGCTTTATATGCATCGCGGAATGGCAGCCCCTTTGAAACGAGGAAGTCGGCGCAGTCTGTAGCATTTATGAATCCGCCGGCGGCAGCCTTTCTCATGTTCTCGGGAATCATCTTCATCGTCGCTATCATCGGAGTCAGAGCCGTCAGGCACATCTTGACTGTGTCCATGCCGTCAAAAATTGCGTCCTTGTCCTCCTGCATATCTTTGTTATATGCAAGCGGCAGACCTTTCATCGTCGTGAGCAGTCCGCAAAGGTCGCCTATAACACGCCCCGCCTTGCCGCGCGCGAGCTCCGCGAGATCGGGGTTCTTCTTCTGCGGCATGATGCTCGAACCGGTCGAAAAAGCGTCGTCAAGCTCAGCGAATTTGAACTCCCACGAGCACCACATGATTATCTCTTCGCACAGGCGCGAGATGTGAACCATGAGTATCGAGCACGCGCTGAGCAGCTCGAGGCAGAAGTCTCTGTCCGATACGCCGTCAAGGGTGTTGGGCATATAGCCGTCAAAGCCGAGGGCTTCTGCGGTCATGGCGCGGTCAATGGGATATGTCGTTCCCGCGAGCGCACCCGAACCGAGCGGGGAGTAGTTCATCCTGCCCGCGGCGTCCTCAAAGCGTCCGAGGTCGCGGCGGAGCATCTCGATATATGCGCCGATGTGCGCCGCAAAGGTTATCGGCTGAGCGCGCTGAAGATGCGTGTAGCCCGGCATGATGCAGTGGGCGTATTCTTTAGCCTTGCCGTCGAGAGCGTCAATAAGTCCGTTTATGAGCCCCGTGACCTGCGGCACATCCTTTTTGAGATAGAGCCTTATGTCAACGGCAACCTGGTCGTTTCTGCTGCGCCCGGTGTGGAGCCTTTTGCCCGCGTCGCCGATTCTCGAGGTAAGCTCGCCTTCGATAAAAGTGTGGATATCCTCGGCGTCGGGGTCTATCATCAGCTCGCCCGAGATAATGTCGTTTCGGATGTCCGAGAGTCCCGCAAGAATTTTCTTGCAGTCCTCCTCGGAGATTATCCCTTTTGCGGCGAGCATCGATGCGTGGGCGATGCTGCCGTCGATATCCTCGTTGAACATGCGGCTGTCCGTTTTTATCGAGGAGTTGAAATCGTTGGTCTTTTTATCGGCTTCTTTGCTGAAGCGTCCCGCCCAGAGCTTCATGCCTTTGCCTCTCTCTCGGCGTCGAGAATGGCCTTGACTTTTATCGGCAGACCGAAAAGGTTGATGAAGCCTGCGGAGTCCTTCTGATCGTAGACATCGTCCTCGTCAAAGGTCGCGAAAGCTTCGCTGTAGAGCGAATAGGGCGAGGTGGTGCCCGCGTTTATTATGTTGCCCTTGTAGAGCTTGAGCTTGACGTCGCCGGTGACGCGCTCCTGAGTCTTGTCGACAAAGGCGGCGAGAGCCTCTCTGAGGGGAGTGAACCACTGACCGAAGTAGACGAGCTCGGCATAGCGCAGAGCGACCTGCTCTTTGTAGTGCATGGTGTCCCTGTCGAGGGTCAGAGTCTCGAGAACTTCGTGAGCCCTGTAGAGAATGGAGCCTGCGGGATTCTCATAAACGCCCCTTGACTTCATGCCGACAAGGCGGTTCTCAACGATATCCGCAAGTCCAACGCCGTTTTCGCCGCCGATCTTGTTGAGCTTCTCGATCATGGTAACGCCGTCCATCTTCTCGCCGTCAACGGCAACGGGAACGCCCTTTTCAAAGCTTATTGTGATATAGGTCGGCTTGTCGGGAGCCTGCTCGGGGGACTGACCGATCTCAAGGAAGCCGGGCTTGTTATACTGCGGCTCGTTTGCGGGGTCTTCAAGGTCGAGACCCTCGTGCGAAAGGTGCCAGAGGTTCTTGTCCTTTGAATAGTTCGTCTCACGGTTTATCTTGAGCGGGATATTGTGAGCCTCGGCGTATTCTATCTCCTCCTCACGGGATTTGATGTTCCAGATACGCCAGGGAGCGATTATCTGCATATCGGGCGCGAAAGCCTTTATCGCGAGCTCGAAACGCACCTGATCGTTGCCCTTGCCTGTGCAGCCGTGGCAGATAGCGTCTGCGCCCTCGGCCTTGGCTATCTCAACGAGTCTCTTCGCGATTATCGGGCGGGCAAACGAGGTGCCGAGCAGATAGTCACGCTCGTATACGGCGCCGGCTTTCAGTGTCGGGAAGATGTAGTCCTCGACGAACTCCTTTTTAAGATCCTCAATATAGAGCTTGGAAGCGCCGGTCTTGAGAGCCTTCTCCTCGAGTCCGTCGAGCTCCGTGCCCTGGCCGACGTCGGCTGAAACGGCAACGACCTCGCAGTTGTTGTAGTTCTCTTTGAGCCACGGGATTATTATCGATGTGTCAAGTCCGCCGGAATAGGCGAGCACAACTTTTTTTATCTCTTTCATGTTAAATACCTCCGTATTCATCGTATGCACATATTATACAACGATTATTCAGAAAATCAAGAGTTATATTCAAAAAATATGCAACTTCTTGGAAAGTAACAAAAGAAGCGCCCCGAAGGACGCTCTTTTTGGTGGAATTTGTTTACTTGAGCAGAAAACCGACCTTTTTCATGACCTTGTTGAGCGTGCGCTCGGAGATGCGCTGCGCAGTCTCGGCGCCCTTTGCCATGCATTCGCTGAGATATGCCTTGTCGTTTACGATGCGGTTGAAGTTCTCGCGCACGGGGGTGAGCTCTTCTATAACGGCTTCGCCGACCTTTGTTTTGAAGTCGCCGTAGCCCTTGCCCTCGAACTCGGCGGCGATCTCGTCCAGAACGGCCTGGTTGTCCTTGTTCTTCAGGGCCTTGCCCAGCAGGTGGCCGATGTGCTCCATCTCCTCCTCCTTGGCACCGCGGGTGGTCATGGTGGGGCTGCCGATGCGCAGGCCGCTGCCGCAGCTGGGGGGCAGCTGGTCATAGGGGATCATGTTCTTGTTGGTGATCAGGCCCAGGCTGTTCAGCAGGGTCTCGGCCTCCAGGCCGTTCACGCCCAGGGGGGTCACGTCGATCATGACCATGTGGGTGTCGGTGCCGCCGGTGATCAGGCGCATGCCCTCGTCGGCGCAGCCCTTGGCCAGGGCCTTGGCGTTCTTGCACACCTGCTTGGCATACTCCTTGAACTCGGGCTGGAGCAACTCATAGAACAGCACGCCCCGGGCGGCCAGCATGTCGCCCTTGGGGCCGCCCTGCAGGCGGGGGAACACGGAGCGGTCGATCTTCAGGCTCAGCTTGGTATACTTGGGGGAGCCGTCCTTGTTCTTGCCGTCGGGGATCTCGATGTCCTTGCACACCAGGATCACGCCGCAGCCGCGGGGACCGCGCAGGGTCTTCTGGGTGGAGAAGGTGATGACGTGGGCATACTCCACGGGGCTGGGGATGGCGCCGCCGGCGATCAGGCCGCAGTCGTGGGCGCAGTCCACCCAGAAGTAAGCGCCCACCTCGTCGCAGATCTCCCGGAAGCGCTTATAGTCGATGAGGCGGGGATAGGAGGAAGCGCCCACACAGATCAGCTTGGGCTTGTTCTCCAGGGCCAGGCGGTGGACCTCGTCCATGTCGATCATCTCGGTCTCACGGCTGACGCCATAGTGGACGGCGTTGAACATGGCGCCGCTGAAGTGGAACTTGGCGCCGTGGCTCAGGTGGCCGCCGTTGTCCAGGGTCAGACCCATAAAGGGGTCCCCGGGCTTGAGGAAGGCCCGCAGGACGGCGATGTTGGCGATGGTGGCGTTGCCGCACTGGATGTTGGCGTGGTCCACGCCAAAGGCCAGCTTCACCCGCTCCACGGCCAGCAGCTCGGCCTGGTCGGCCAGCTGGCAGCCGCCCACAAAGCGCTTGCCGGCATAGCCCTCGGTGTTCTTGTTGGTGAAGGCGGAGCCCTCCAGGCAGGAGGCCATGGGGGACACCACGTTTTCAGAGGCAATGAGGCCGATGGTCTCGAACTGACGCTTCTCCTCCCGGTGCAGCAGGGTGGCCATCTCGGGGTCGAACACGTCCAGCAGCTTGATCGCATCCTGTTTGGTGGGGTTAGACATAATAAATTGCTCCCTTCCTGTTATGACAAAATATTGTGTGTTTTTGTGTGTATTTTGGCTTTCCGCCCTGAATTCTGCCCGATTTTCGCAAAAAAGGAAGGCCGACTCAGGGGCACGGCGGGCACCGTATCCAAAAAGCCGACCTTCCAAAGGGCAGTTTCTCAGGGGGAGACTGAGAAACCAATTTTGTAAGGAACCTCCGACCCACGCGGGTCGTTATGCTGTTTTCGCTGGGACTTAAATTCCGGTGGGATTCTCCCGGGCGGCGGGATAGGCCATGAGATAGTGGTTCTGGGCGTCCCGCAGGGCCACGATCACCGCCTTTTGGGCCAGGGCCAGAAAGCGCTTTTTCAGGACGTCGCACATCTCATCCATCTGGGTGACGATGTTCTTCCCGATGAGCAGGTGGGCCAAAAAGTCGTTGGTGTTCTGCATGACCATGTTCCCGCTGGCGCTTAGGATGCGGTTGCTGTGGACGTCCACCACCAGGCTGAGGGAAAAGGTGCCGTACATGGCGTTGATGGCGTCGTCCTTGGTGACCTTGGCTGCGCCGGTGATAAAGACCGAATCGTCCGGCCAATACATCTTGCATCCATCCTTTCTGTTTTCCGGTTTGGGGCCCCGTTTGGCAAATAAAAAACGGACGCAAGCAAACAACAATGGAGAGATACCACAATACAAATCTGTATCAGAAAGGTATCGCGCCACAAAGAATGTTTGGCTTCGTCCAAATCTATTTTGATTTTGAGAGGCCGTCTCAAAACCAATAAATTTAACTTGCCCACAGGATAGCACGTTTTTCTTTCTCCGTCAATCGGTCATCCTGTACAAAATCCAGGCTTTCGTTTTGTGCTGTTTTCCGTCTTTACACTTTTGTTTTTTTCTGTGCTATCATGTAATCGCTTTAAAATTTTAAAGATGCACACCCCCATACAATGAAATCAAGTCTTCTTCATTGGGTCCCGGATATCCTCCGTGACCAGAGATGGAAAAGGCCAGAAAGCTCTTTGTCCCCCGCCAATGTGGGCTCGGACACAAAGAAATCTTTCTGGCCCTTTGTTTTTGAAGGAGCGGTTTGAGCGCGGCTCTTCAAAAATATAAGGGTTCAGCACCACCCGTCATTGGAAGGCCCCCAGGCCTCCCCCGTTCCGTAAGCTGCTTGGGTTAAGCAGGGAGCAAGAAATGAAAAATAGGAGCTGAGATAATATGAGTCTGTCCCTTAACCTGTATCAGTCTATGGCGCTTGCCGTTGCCATCTTTTACTTCGGCGCGTTTCTGAAATCGAAAATTTCCGTCTTCCGTACTTACTGCATCCCCAGCCCCGTCATCGGCGGCATTATCTACGCCATCGTGAACCTGATCCTGTATCAGACCGGCGTACTGCAACTCTCCGTTGACACCACGCTGCAAAGCGTGTTTATGAACGTCTTCTTCACCAGCGTGGGCTTCACCGCCGGATTCGGCATGCTGAAGAAGGGCGGCAAGTCCCTCATCGTCTTCCTGGTGGCCGTGTGTATCCTCATCGGCATCCAGGACGTGGCCGGTGCCGCCCTGTGTAAGGTCTTTGGTCTCCAGCCCCTGCTGGGCCTGGCCCTGGGCTCCATGCCCCTCACCGGCGGTCACGGCACCACCACCGCCTTTGCCCCCCTGTTGGAGAGCATGGGCGTGCAGAACGCCCTCACTGTCGGCGTGGCCGCCGCTACCTATGGTCTGGTGGCCGGCTCCCTGATGGGCGGCCCCACTGCCCGCAGCATCATCCAGCGCTATAACCTCACCTCCACCGAGAACGACTCCGAGATCATGGAGATCAGCGACGAGACCGCCGAGGAGAAGGCCCGCGCCGAGCGTGTGGACGTGGACTCCTTCACCAATGCCGCCATCCTGCTCATTGTGGCCTCCGGCATCGGCACCCTGCTCACCGCTCTGTTCAACGCCATCAAGATCGGCCCCTTCACCTTCACCTTCCCCACCTATATCGGGGCCATGGTCATCGCCGCCATCATCCGTAACTTCTGCGACTCCAAGCGCATCGTCCTGCCCTCCACTGCCATCGACATCTGGGGCAGCGTGTCTCTGTCCATCTTCCTGGCCATCGCCCTGATGACCCTGAAGCTGTGGGAGCTGGCCTCTCTGGCCGTACCCATGGTGGTCATGCTGCTGGCCCAGACCGTGCTGATGTTCTTCTTCGCCCGCTTTGTGGTGTTCAACATCATGGGCCGGGATTACGAGGCCGCCGTTATGACCTCCGCCTTCTGCGGCTTCGGCATGGGCGCCACCCCCAACGCCATGGCCAACATGGACGCCCTGACGAAGGTCTTCGGGCCCTCTGAAAAGGCCTACCTCATCATCCCCGTGTGCGGCGGCTTCTTCACCGACATCGTAAACTCCCTGATCCTCACGTTCTTCATGAACGTCCTGTAAGCGCTGTCTCTCCCCCGCGTCTAATTTCATATCCCCTTTTCTACCGGTGCTCCGGCGTCCCCGAAGCACATACCTACCAAAGGTCAGAAACAGGCGGCACGCCAGCCGCCTGCTTCTGGCCTTTTATTTTTTGCAAGGAGGGTCCCTTTCCCATGACGATCACACAACGCAAGCGTCAGCTCCGCATGGCCGTGCGCCGGGACGAGCAGCTGATCTCCATCTGTGACCGGGCCCGGTCTGACCAGGCGGTGGCCATCCAGGTGCTGGCTCTGCCGGAATACCGCCGGGCCCAGAGCCTGTTCTGCTTTGTCAGCACCACACGGGAGATCGACACCACCCCCATCCTGCTGGACGCCCTGCACAGCGGGAAGACCCTCTGCGTCCCCCTCTGCGTGGATGACGGGATCATGGAGCCACGGCAGATCACCAGCCTGGACCAGCTCCACCGGGGCGCTTACGGCGTGCTGGAGCCGGAGGAGGACACCCTCAAAATGACCCTGGACCAGGTGGACCTGTCCATCATCCCCTGCGTCAGCTGTGACCGCCTGGGCCACCGTCTGGGCCAGGGCACCGGGTTCTATGACCGCTTCTTCGCCGGAAATCCTGAAAACGCCGCCATGCTCTGCCGGGAGAGCCTGCTGCGCACCATCATCCCCCGGGAGCCCCACGACGTGGTCTTTCCCCTGGTGATCACCGAGTTCGGCGTCTATCGCAAGGGCGTGCTGGACCTGGGCCGCCGCAGCCCCGCCTTTCGGGTGTGGGCGTGAACACTGTTACCGTTGAAAATTTTAGGGAGGCATCCATTTATGATAAACCAAAAGACTGACGCCATCGGCGTGATCGATTCGGGCATCGGCGGCTTCAGCGTGGCCCGCCGGGTGCAGGAACTGCTGCCCCAGGAAAACATCCTCTATCTGGGTGACGGGGCCAACACCCCCTATGGCAACCACACCGCCGAGGAGATCCTGGAGATGACCCGCTATATGCTTCGCTTTATGGACAGCCATAACGTGAAGGCCCTTCTGGTCGCCTGCAACACCATCTCCTGTCTCATCGACCAATATCGGGACGAGATGCGCTGCCCCGTCCTCAGCGTGGTCCAGGCGGGGGCGGACGCCGTGGCCGCCACGCCCTATCAGCGGGTGGGCGTCATCTCCACCTGCTTCACCGCCCAGTCGGGCTGCTATCCCAACCTGATCCACAAGCAGGCCCCGGAGCGCCAGGTGTTCAGCCACGGCTGCCCCGACCTGGCCAACCTGGTGGAACAGAACGTGGGCGATCCCGCCGCCCAGCCCGCCATCGACGCCGAGATCCGCGCCGGTCTGGACGGCCTGGTGAACGTGGACAAGATCCAGTGCTGCGTGCTGGGCTGCACCCACTATCCCCTGGTGGAGGACAACATCCGCCGCCTGTACCCCACCCTGGACCTGCTGGACCCCGCCCGGCAGATGGCCGAGACCCTCTCCCGGGACCTGGACGCCCGGGGCCTGCGCAACGACCAGCGTGCCCCTGGCCGCATGGACATCTTCACCACCGGCAGCCTGGAGGAGTACATCAAAAAGGCCAACCGCGTTGGCCTGACCTCCATCCGCTCCGTGCAGTATCTGCCCCCCATGCAGATCGCCGACCAGCCCGCCATCTGAAGAAAATAAAATACGCCCCCGGCTCACCGGTTTTCACACCGATGCGCCGGGGGCGTTTGTCGTTGTCAGCCAAAGAAGCCATAGCCCTTGTCCACGTTATAAAGGCCGTAGAAGTCCAACGTGCCCGTCTTCTCCTCCTGATACTGGCCGGGCCACCAGGAGAGGAACTCCTCGTTCAGGCCATCTGTGGGTGTGTCGGGCAGATAGAGGATGAAGTCCTTCCCCTCCTCCACGCCATAGGGCTCTGAGGAGACGTAGCGCACGCCGTTCTCCACCCACTCCTTGCCCTGCTCATAGTCGCTGGTGAGGTCCTCCAGCGTCAGGGAATAGCTGTGATCGTCCAGCTGCTTCATGTCCGTGAACTTCCCGGAGAAATTGCAGAGGTACATGGTCCCGTCGGGGTAGCTCTCTTCGCTGTCCCCCATGTCCGAATCGTGGTACACGCCGGAGAAGGAGCCGTCCGGATCCAGAGTCAGGTCCGTGCTCCAGGCCCCCACGCCGCTGGCAAACTCCAGGTCGATGGGCAGACTGTCCGCCAGACCGCCGTCGGCCTTCCCCCCGCCGCTGTTCTGTCCGCACCCGGCCAAAAGCCCGGCGCACAGGGCCAGCGCCGTGGCCGCCGCAAAAATTTTCTTCATGATCTGTGCCTCCTAGATGGTTTTCCCATATTATAGCCCGTAGAAAGGGGCGTGGCAAGCGCTGAACGAAAAGAAAAATCTTACGCCGTCACATAGCAACGGCCTATCACATCAGAACGGACATTACAACCAGAAGAATCGCCAGAAATGTAAAGCTGATTCCGGAAAATAGTAAGAGAAAGTGCTTGCCTCCGCCGGGAATGCGGCGCGTATATTCTCGAAAGGTAATAAGACTTGCCAGAGAAGCCACCAGCGTCCCTGCACCGCCCACATTGACGCCAACCAGAAGAGCGCGGGCATCCTGCGTGAAGCGACTGAGCAGAATGGCAGCAGGAACATTGCTGATGATCTGGCAGGTAAGCGCGGAGACCAGCATGGTCCCGTGGGACAAAAGGCGAGCGAACAGTATGTGGACAGCTTCCATTCGAGCAAGGTTGCCGGAAAAGGTGAAGAACGCGGCGAAGGTGGCCAGCAGTCCCCAGTCCACGGTTTTTAGTGCGTGCCGATCCAAAAACCAGAGCGCCAGAACAATGACCGTCAAACCAAGGACATAGGGTACCAGCCGCAGCACCATGGCAACGGCTAAACAGAATAGTCCACCATAGATAACGGCTCGGCATGAGTCTACCGTGACCTGTGCTTCCGGCACGGAAAGCTGTTCTTTTGGAAACACTAAGCAACACAGGAGAATGAGAACAGTAGACAGGATGAATGGCGGCAGCATTGCCGAAAAGAACGTTTTCGTAGAAAGACCGTAATAGCTGAAAAGATAGAGATTCTGCGGATTGCCGAAGGGCGTGATCATTCCGCAGAGGTTGGCGGCGCAGTTTTGCAGAATGAACAAAAGCGCGGCGTGCTTTTCCTGACCGGTAGAGGAAAGCACAAACCAGCCCAGTGGCAGAAAAGTCAACAAGGCGGTATCATTGGTCAGGAGCATAGAGCCGAACATGGTGATAACCACCAGCGCCGTACACACGCCCCGGACAGTGGAAAAGGTGTGTACCATCCGCTGGGAAAGAGCGGAAAAGATATGCAGATCCCGCAAAGCACCCACCACTGCCAGCACACAAAACAGGCAAGCAAGCGTCTTGAGGTCATAATAACCTAAGTAGTCCCTATCAGGCGGAACAAAAAATGCCGTTACAACTGCGGCCAGTAATGAAATGACCAGCATGGCATTGGCGCGACACCAAGATTTGACCTTACCCATAAAAAGCCCCTTTGCGTGAAAAATGTAGAATTCTGTATGGACACTTCTGCGAAGAAGATAACACATTTTCAAATGATTTACAATGGCACTCCGTTGACCTAACAATCGCTAAAGGCAGTTCAAAACTCGTGTACATTTTGCGCTGCTGGAATCAATAAAAGCACTTTTAAAAATATTTCGATTTCTTTGGAAGAATCAGTAGCTTTCCGGCGCAAGGTGTGATATGTGTTGTGGCTACCAAAGAAAGGAGCGATGCTCATGGCAAAGAAACGCGCCAACGGCGATGGCAACATCCGCAAACGCGCAGACGGGCGTTGGAAGGGTCGCTACACAGCAGGCTACCGCTGCCTCAAAGAGCTGGCGCATACCGCAGGGTTCCCCCTCAAGTCTGTGG
>ERZ1107006.202-NODE-202-length-62849-cov-140.862391_pt1 | contig 62849 bp, 53 predicted proteins | sample MGYA00403696_ERZ1107006 | MGnify/ENA primary metagenome ERZ1107006 (study PRJEB35170, sample SAMEA104062441) | human gut metagenome | biome: human gut; feature: human-associated habitat; material: faeces | place: Denmark | collected 2012-08-13 ...
ACCATAACATCAGAAATACCAATATTCCGATTACTCTTAATATATTCTTTAAATCTTTCATTAGAACATGAATATTACATCCATTATTAAAGCATATAGGCTAAAGCTCCTCACGTTTATAATACAAACGAACTCGCAGGGTATCATTTTGCTTTATCAATAACTTAGTCCATTTTTTTACCCCAGTTCGGGATAAAATAGCGATTAGTTGCATGTGAAGACAGATACACGAGTTCTCTTGAGGGTGTGTCATAAGTCTGTGACGCACCCTCATTTCAGCATCTGTTTTTCGGAACATCTAACTGGACACCCTATCTATTTATACCTTATATTCCTATCAAACTGTCCATCAGAATCTCGTGTAATCAACCATTTATGATACAACTTTTTTGTTCGGATTTCATCCCAAGAAGAATTCTTCACATTCCTCCATCTTATCAAGAAGAAATAACAAGAGTCATATGCAATATCAAACAAACATTCCTCATCTGTCGAACATAAAGAATCAGGAAACACAAGAGCGTCTCGATCAATAGTTATATCTTTCCACCCAAAACTCACAGTAGAATCTAACTCTTCATTAGCCAATTTAGTATTATAGAGCGGCCATAGTAAATTATACACACTATCAATATTATCATAATGGGAAATTCCTATCACCAACGTATCTGTCGTGCAATTTTTAAATGTAGCAGAATGCCTTGTGCATATTGGCGGAACACAGGTCGATATTGCATAAAAGACTATTATGCAAATCCCTAATACATATATTATTTTCTTTATTGCCCTCATAACCATATTATATTAATCATAAAACAGGTAATTATTTAGAAACAACCATGCGGGTAAGTGTTCATTAATCCAATATTCCGTACAACCAATAGCCTAATCATATTAAAGCTACTGATTTGTTTTACTGGATAACCGTATTTTCCTCCCATCCAATCCCTCCCGAAATATCCTTTAGACAAATAGTTTGCCCAGGTTTCTGTCCAAAATTTTCCGTGTTCCACATAGGAACTAAAAGCAGCACTTGTTAAACTTTCTGGTGCAATAACATGCCAATAAGCATATGCACCTATTTTGCGATATTGCAGTATATGTCCAAACTCATGTTGCATCATAGCCATTCCATTTTTCCCACTGGTAAAGACTCCTTCTGCAACAATAATGCCACGCTCTGGTACTGTGAAGCCCCTGAAATCATTATCTATATTTCCTAACTTACTGCTTTCAAACACGTTCTGTCCTTCAAACTGACCAACATACTTTCCTGTAATTGTTTTTTCACCAACCTTAAAATCTGCTGGCATACATTCCGAACATGAATATTACATCCATTATTAAAGCATATAGGCTAAAGCTCCTCACGTTTATAATACAAACGAACTCGCAGGGTATCATTTTGCTTTATCAATAAGATTTCCTTTGTACCCTTCAACTTTACGATTTTATCTCCTACAGAATATTTTTGATATAAATCCCAGAATGGAGATAGATGCTCACGGATAGTATCACCACGACTACTTATTCCTAAAAATTCAAATCCTCTATATTCCTTACACGATAAAATTTTAAAGTTATAAGACTTAGGTATCTCTTCTGTCAGTATATGCTTTTTAACATCACCATCTGTTTCATACAAACGGAACTCCCAGAAAAACCATAACATCAGAAATACCAATATTCCGATTACTCTTAATATATTCTTTAAATCCTTCATTATAACATTATATTTAATACCCCCAAAGATAAGTAGTTTCTGTTACACCACCATGCATTCCAAACCCTGCACCAACTCCAATGCCTAAAGAAGAAAACACAGAAGTATCTAACATCCCCTTGGCAGTTACACCACCTCCATAATCTACACTTAATCCATATAAGTTAGCACCATAGCTATAGCCTTTACCTGCATAATCTACAATAGACAATTGCCTCATTGTATTGTTATTATAGAAATTAGCAGAGAGTTGTAAACTTCCACCTATACCTACTTGAGTTGTGCCACCACTTATTCCTGTAAAAAAGAAAGAACCTTCACTACCATTTGTTATCCAGCCAAAACTACCAGAATAGGAAAAATTACCTAATTGAATGCCATAGCCAACACTAATACTAAAAGCATCAGGATTCCACATTTTATAAGGTCCAGAAGAAGCACCACTTCCGATACCAAGCAACCAATAGCCAAATGTTTTACGATAACTTAAATCCTTTCCATAAACATACACTGTAGGTAATTCTTTTTCTATAGTTTTCACTTTATCACCCATTCCGTGATTAAACATACCTACTTGCATACCTATATGAAATCCATCCATAAAGTTTCCATTGACAGCCCAAGAAGTCAAGCCACCCGCCACAGCTGTTGATGCCAACATTGCATCAGCCTTAAAATGCAAAGTTTGTGCACCAGAGCCCATCAGTGAAGCAGAAAAGCCACTCATTGCACCTGCAAAGAAATTTCCCCCATTAAGATAACTTAAAGTTCCCGATGTTAGTCCATGAGCACCAGCTCTCAATAACTCATGTCCAAATGTTCCAATACTGTGTCCAAATAAACTTCCTACACCATAACTTGCAAAAGAGGACAAACCTCCAACCAAAGCACCTTTCCACACTGGAGTTTCTGTCATCTTTGCTTCCATTGCTCCCATAAAAGCACCAATGCCAGCACCAATCCATACAATGTCATCAATGCCAAAAAGTTCTCCACTTGGGTCTGTAAACTTCAAAGGGTTATTCAAGCAATAAGTATAACGGTTGAAATTTTGGCTATTATCTGGCATTTGGACATAATTGTCAGGACTAAAGAAACGCCCAAGAACAGGATCATAGAGACGCCCATTCATATTAATGATGTCGAAGTCGTTCAACATCTCATGCCCAGAATAGCCACGCAAGAAACCTATAGTATTGCGAGTAACAGACTGCTTACCCCAAACATCATAAGTGGCATCAAATACTTTGGAAGCATCTATACCATAAATTTTCAAGACACTACCCAAATTATCCTTTTCCACGAAATATGGTCTTATCGTAGTATTATTAAATCTCACCAAGATAACATTATCATCTACATAATAAAATTCTGTCGTCTTGTCACCTTCTACCACTTTCTCATAATCATCACCATAGACAATCGTCCTTATAAGATTGCCGTTTTTGGTCATAATTGTCTTCCAACGTTGCATATCTGGTCCATACACAAAATCCACCTTACGCAAGGTGTTACCATCTTGTATATTCCTTATCTTCCCAAAGTCATTAAACACTGTTGTCATAGTTGCACTTGGTATTGTACCATTAACATTCTCCACGCTCACAACCGCATGAGGTTTTAGCCCATATTCATATTTACCAACGCCAGTTTTATCAATTATATTGCCATTATCGGCATATTTAACATTCAAAACCTCCTTGCCATTTTGCGTTACTGTTATTAAGCGATCCAAATCATCATATATAAAGTTTTCATGCTCTGAGTACATCCCCTCTCGTGAGAGCACATTTCCTGTAAGATTATCATACTCATAGCTCAATGTCGAGCCAATTCCTCTCACTGTTGCATTTATAGACTGTAGATACCCTTCAGAACTTAGGGTGTGAGTGACTTTTCCAGCATTATTCATCACAGAAGAAGTTGTCACCAGACCATTATAGGAGTCCAACTCACTAAGAACCAGACTTCCATACTTCTTGGAAACAAGATAGCCATTGTCATCATAAATATAGCTAATTTCTACCCCACCGGGATAGACAACCTTATCCAATGCACCATTCTTTAGATATGAATAATTATACTCTAACGGTTTCTCTCCCCGTACGGTACGTATTTTGGTTAATACACGCCCATCTTTGTCATAAGTATAGCTCTCTACATTACCATTGCAGGAAGTTTCCACCAATCGACAATTACCATAACCAGAATTACCATAAGTATAAGAAATCTTGGAGTCGCAAATGGTCGTAGAAACCAATCGACCTAAATTATCATAAGTATTAGTTGCTACTACCCCACGAGCATCTGTTTGTTTCAATAATTTTCCATCAGCAGCATACTCATAGGTAGTAGTACCAGCATCTGGGTCAGTGATAGAAGATTTATTACCCACTTCATCATAAGTGATAGTTATTTTGGAGTCACCAGAAGTTACCTCCATAGGTTTTCCCATCGAGTTATACTTATAGGAAACACTTGAAATTGGATCTGAGGAAGTCTTGACATTTCCCCAAGCATCCATTGTTTTTGTATATGACTTATCACCTATAGTCGTTGTTACACTACGATTACAATAGGTGTAATCTATAGTTCTATGCTTACTCAATTCCAGTTGCTGGCGAATGCGCCTTCTTGAATCATAAAGATAAATCACATAGTTTCTTAACTTCCCCTCAGAATTCATTGTCTGAAAGAGCTGTCCATTTGGTTGATAATCAAAACTTTCCTGATGTTCTTGACCATCAGGAAGAGAATACTTGCTAAAAACTTTCCAACCAAATGAATTATAAAATGTCTTAGTCGTTGGTTTGCCCGTCGTACGATGTTCCACATAATAACGTCCTTTATTAGTCGTGTCCCAATCTACAACATTCTCTTCCACAACTCCATTTGAACAAATCGTTTTTATTCTATTTCCCCAATTATCATAACGATAAGAAGTTTGTAATGTATAGCCATGAGTTCTGTCGAAGGTATACTGCATATTTCCCCAAGTATCATACAAATACCCAATAGATCCACCATCGCCAACAGTATATTCATCTATAACAAACCTACCTGTCTTTTCGTAAGTATAGCTTTTTGTTATTGGCGACATACCATAGCCTTTTACTATAGAAGAAGTCACATTACCAAACTTGTCATATTCATTTGTTGTAGTCAAAGCTAAAGCTGTTCCTGCATGTTCAACTTTCTGCACCACAAGTCCATTATCATCATAGGAGAAAGTTGTCTTTTGCCTATACTCTTGTGAATCATCCTCATGTTTTTGTATATTGATTACTTGCTGAGGCAAATACACTCCAGCCTTTTGCACATAGTTTCCATAAGAAGTTTCCTTATACATCAATCTCCCAGCACCATACGTTCCTTGGGTAACAAGATAGCCATAGTCTTTATCATAGTTCGAATATGTAAACATTTCATTTCCATCATAGTCTATACTTTTCGAAGAAGAATTTACCAAGAAATAAGTTTTATTCTTCAAGGTATATCGATTGGTAGTCACAGTCTCTGCATAGCAATTACCGCCAATGGAATCTTTTGTCGTAATTTGCAAGGGAACATAGTTATTCATGTCCCAAACAGAGATGATATTTTCATTAACTTTACTTGTAAATGACTCTTTTAACTTTACTCTTTCAAAGCCCAGTATGCCCTTGCCTTGCGCATGTACTTTTAAACCACCATAACTATAAGTAGTAGTCGTTAGGGCTTGTTTTATCTTTTCCACAACAGGTAAATCCAACCAAATATCTACAAAGGGATATTTAGTTGCATTTATAGCGGAAAGACGCAAAGAAGGTTTGGTCAATGAAGCATAGCTTATTTCAGTAATTGCTCCCAAACCGTCAGTTATAGAACGAATTTTTCCTGAGGAAATATCAACATTCTCCCCAACATACAATCGCATTTTTATCGCATCGGCATTATTTGTCGTAAAAATATTCTTACCATAGTTCATCAGTCCAACCTGTCCATCACCAGAGAAATTCCCTAAAACGATGTTGCCAGCCAAAGCATCATCTTGATTGTCTGTCACTACTATTTTTTCCTTAACAAACTTATAGCCATTGAAACGTAACCAAATATTTTGAGTTCCTTTGTAAAGGGCACCATGATTTACAAACGTAGCTTTAGTTACAAGCAAATCCGTCTTACCATCCCCATCCATATCGTAAGGATACAAACCATAACGAGTATCATCATTCTTGGTTATTTTATCAACCATTTTCAGGTCGATGGAAAAATTTACAGAAAAAGTTCCATCACCATTGTTCATTGCCAAAGAAATCTTTGTTTTATCATCTGAGAAAACAAAATCTACCAAACCATCTCCATTAAAATCACCTTGCTCCACACGGTAATTATTGCCAAAAGATGTATCTTGTACAACTTTTGCATCCGAAAAAGCTGTGGCAAAATTACCTGTTCCTTGGTTAAAAAACACTTTATATCCACCATCATAGAGTATGATGATATCCGTCAATCCATCATTATTGAAATCACCAGTAAAAACTCTCTTAGGAGCATTTGGCAAAGTAAAGGACAAAAGAGACTCTTTTGCAGCACCTTTGTCATCACAACTGATACAACCACCCAAATACTTACCGTCTTTTGGCTGAATTTCCAAATACAAGATTTCGCCACGACCATTTTTATTGATGTCCAACTGGGTATACAACGGCATTTCAGAAGTAGCACGCAGATGCGTGGCAATTCCTCCTATACTCGCCGTTGGTCCCAAGAGTAGATACCATGCGACATATTGGCTATCTTGTCCTAAATTTGAATCAGTCTCAAGTATCGGCACCAAGACATCAGCCTTTCCATCCCCATTAAAATCTAAAACAGAACCACCACCAGGACGAGAAGCAATACCCAACACATCGCAAACTTTATCTATTTTACGTTGATAAGCATAGTCATAGGATATTGTTCCGTCATCATGGCGATTCGCTAAATAAATATAGGCAATCGTTAAATCACTAAATATTTTATTATTAGCATTGTTGACAATATAGTCTCTTGCCAAAGCCAACTTAACAATGTCAGAGAGACCATCTCCATTTAGGTCTGCACTAATGAACGTCTTATAAAAAATATCTTGGTTAGCCTCTTTGTAATCAGCATCAATTTGAGGAGAAGACACCTTTCTTACCATTCCCCCTAATCTTTTCCAATTAAAAGTAATAGGATTAAGCGACTCTCCTTGAGCATTTTCCTCTATAATTTTGATTAATCTTGAGTATTTTACCATCGAAGCATCCAAGACAGAATCATATACACAAGTATAAGTACGAAATACCTCCACGTTCGTACCCGTGGTTATTTGTTCCAATTTATTGTAAATTCCCCCAGTTGCCGAGCCTAACTTAAACCCATGGCTCGCTCTATCTACAGCCCAACCATAACTAAATTTGATATAATTCGTAACTCCTCCCTCAATTCCATAAGTAATCGTTTGCGGATATTGGCATAAATAACTGGGAGCATACTCATAGTTAATGTAACGCCCCAAAGCATCATCAGCACGATTGACATACCATGCATCAACATAAGTTATCCCTGCGGTTGTATAATTTATGATAGCATTTTTATTATGTCCGTACTCATAACGAATACCATCAGGAGTTGTCACTTCCATCCAACCACTCGTAGAGCCGACATCAAAATCGCCATGAAATGTCACTTTCGTAAAGGGTTCACCTTCAGGTACATAAACCGCCCCTTCATTTCCTTTTTGTCCTGACAGTAAAACCAATCGCTTACCATCTATAAAAAAAGCATCATTTGCCGTATGGCTTATTCCTCTTGCCACACCATCGTGGTAAATATCCTTACAACCACGAGTAATAGCAGAAATACCAGTAATATTAAAGCCATATCCCACTATACCATAACCAGCCTGACTGTTATATGTCAAAGCTATGTTAGGTTGCATATTGCCACTGCCTTTAGGAGCATCTATCGTTACCGAATACACCGCTCCACCCATAGATGAGAGAGTAAAGGAACCTTTTGGTGATCCCACAGCATTATTGGTTGATACATCTACAGCATAAACTTGCTCATAAAGACAAAAAACAATCATCAACAGGAAAACAAACTTCTTCATAACATTACCTTTTTATTATTTTCCATGATGAAACACAATCTCCAATCTTTACATGTAGGATATACAAGCCATTAGGGCAAGAACTTATATCCAACGATGCAAAGCCATTGATTATTGGAGTCGTATAAATCATAGCTCCATTATTACCATGAACAGTAACAATACCTTCGGTTTTCTTCAACTCATTAAAAATTTCTACTCGCAACTCACCCTCAGTAGGATTGGGATAGATTTTAATCTCCTTTTCATCCAACATATCGGAATAGGCTACTACTTGTGATTTACTTTGATATTGCTCAAATAGAATCTCTTTTTTTATTCGATTTCCAGCTGCATCATATGCATACATTACCTTTTTCTGAGCAGAAAGAGATAATGAAAACAAGACAAAAAAAAGAAATACATTTACTCTTTTCATAATTGTATGATGAATGTTTCCGCAAATTTACTATTAGGTTTCAAAAGATACAAACAATATAAAGAATATATAGTAAAAATAAGGGAACACGAAAGTACATACATATATAAGTATCTGTAATAAAACTATTTACACAAAATAAAGCTTTTGTATCCTCGCATATATGTATAAAGATTGTACTAAAAGATTTCTAAAACAATTATCTACGTTGGCGATAGTTAGTATCAGCATTGGAACAAAAAAACAAAAGGGAACGACCCCTCACGGACCATTCCCTTTCCAACATTATGTACGAGAAAAAAATTAGTTGTTCTCAGGACGAAGTTTACGTACAGTAACACCAGCCTGCCACATCTCTTTGTTGCGCATAGCCTCGAGTTCTGCGTTCAACTTCTCACGGTAGTCAGGCTGAGAGTTCTTGTCGATAGAAATCTGTGCCTCATTACCTGTCTTAACAGAGTAATACAACCACTCCATAACTGGCTTGATAGCCTCGCGGAAACGAGGAGCCCAGTCGAGCGCACCACGCTGTGCAGTAGTAGAGCAGTTAGCATACATCCAGTCCATACCCTTCTCACCGAAGAGAGGGCCAAGGCTCTGTGTCAGCTCCTCAACAGTCTCGTTGAAAGCCTCTGATGGTGAGTGACCATTCTCACGGAGCACATCATACTGAGCCTCCAACAATCCCTCGATGGCACCCATCAAAGAACCACGCTCACCAGTAAGGTCAGAAGTAGCCTCACGATGGAATGTAGTCTTGAACAAGTAACCGGCACCGATACCGATACCGAAGGCAATTGTCTTCTCCTCAGCCTTGCCAGATGCATCCTGATATACAGCATAAGAGCAGTTCAAACCACGACCCTCGCAGAACATAGTGCGGAGAGAAGTACCAGAACCCTTAGGTGCAACCATGATAACATCAATATCCTTTGGTGGAACTACGCCTGTGCGATCGCTCCAGTTGATAGCGAAACCATGTGAATAATACAAAGTCTTACCTGCTGTAAGATACTGCTTAATCTTTGGCCAAACAGCAATCTGGCCGGCATCAGAAAGCAACATACAGATGATAGTACCCTTCTGAACAGCCTCCTCGATAGAGAACAAAGTCTTACCAGGAACCCATCCGTCCTTCAGACACTTCTCATAAGTCTTACCCTCACGCTGACCAACGATTACGTTGAAGCCATTGTCACGAAGGTTGCATGCCTGACCAGGACCCTGAATACCATAACCGATAACGGCGATAGTTTCATTTTTCAATACTTCACGTGCTTTCTCCAATGAAAATTCATGACTGGTGACTACTGTTTCAATTACGCCACCGAAATTCATTTCTGCCATAATAAAAATTTTTTGTGCGACTACTGTTGTGAAGCCGCGGGTTTTACTTATCCATACGGATGCGAGCCCTACTTATTCAAAGAAAGTCTTTTGATCCGTCCACTCCCTATCCAAGAAAGCGGCTATGGGTTTATTCCTTTTATTAATTCGGTTGCAAAGGTAATAAATCATTATGAAACAACCAAATTTTTCTTTCATTTTTTTATAAATTTCGCTTTACTTCTTACAACTTCTATATCTTTTTCAGAATTTTGCATGCTTTTTGTTACTTTTATGCAATATTCATTCTCTCCTACTTCCTCCATATAGAAGTTCAATTTATCGCCTTGATGGCTCTCTGCCACATAAGCAATTTCGAATCTTTGCAGGAAATGAGCCTTATAGTAATCCAAATCAAACAAATCGAGGATGTGCTCGATATATTTCACCGAATTGATATGTCCATTGACGTCCACATCATTATAATAGGTGTCAATGGTTCTGACAAGTTGGGCTTCTGCCGACATCTTCACCCTCGAGCTGGCAGCAATGGGGCATTCCTTTTCTGTCTCGATATACTGAGATATCAAGCCATCGTTGATCGAGAAGATGTCAACTGGCTGGCGGCTCTGCGTGTCTATCATAGCCCACACACTCTTGCCGTAACCATATACTTTCTCCTCCTCACCTGCCGGTGATGCGCCGCAGATCTTGAAGTCGCGCGCTGTAAAATACTTCATGGCATTCTCCACCCATGTCTCCACTGCGAACTTGTCATACGACTTGGGCATCTCTGTCATCTCAATGGCAAGACGGCTCAATACCCATGTGCGATGGCGAGGCATGAGATAGTTCATACCATATCCCCTGTCGTTGCTATGAAAATCGGCAGCATTTAACAGATGATTGCCCAAATGCCCCATAAACAAGTGACTGGAATAGTCACAATGAAAAGGTTCCGAAAGGAACTCATATCTTCCTACTTTGCTTAATAATTCCATATCTCGTACTTGTTTTATTATATAAAAGTCGTATTTCCATAGTCGGAAGACCATAGAAATACGACTCTTATAATTCATATTTTATACTATTTTCATCACTCTATGAAGTTACTCCTCTTCGCCTTTTTTAAGATAATCGGATACAGGCTCATCATAACTTCTTGTTACAGCAATGCGTCCAGAGCGAGTATATTGCAAGAGACAGTCAAAGCTGTTGAGCTGATGGAACAAGTCGGCGATGTCTTCTGTCAGTCCTGCAAGGAGCACCGTGCTGTAAGTAGGATTTACCTCCATCATGCGTGCATCGTGCTTGCGGATGGTACGCGACACCTCAGGATTTTCCAGCAAGACGGGTGTGGAAATCTTGAAGAGAGCCACCTCGTGGATAAAGATCTGGTCATCGGTGTAATAGTCACTCTTCACCACATCGATCTTTTTCTCTATCGCCTTGTTGATTTTCTCTATCTGCTCCTCGTCACTCCACACCGTAATGGTGTACTTGTGAATGTTCTTGATACTGCTGGCAGATACATTCAAACTCTCGATATTCACCTGTCTGCGAGTAAACACGGCTGTAATCTGATTCAGAATACCTGCAATGTTCTCAGAATAAACAAGCAGTGTATATAATTTCTTTTCGTTGTTATTCTCCATAATCTTATCGTTCAAAGAAGTTGATACTTCACCCCTCTTTCACAAGGAGTCGATTCCTCACTCTTCCTGTTCCACTCTTAATAGTTCAACTCGAGCTGCATCTCGTCCACGCTCTTGCCTGGCAGAGTCATAGGCACGATATCCTCGTCCTCCTTGATGGCGCACTCCAAGAGATAAGGACCCTTGGTGGCAATCATCTTCTCTACCTTTGCCTTCAAGTCCTTGCGGTCGATGACCACATCGTAAGGAATACCATAGGCATGAGCCACCTCTGCATAATGTGGATTCAACATGTGGGTGAACGAACGGCGACCCTCGAACATCAGGTCTTGCCACTGACGCACATTGCCCAAGTAGTTGTTGTTCAGCAGAATCATCTTCACAGGAGCCTGCTGTTCCATGATAGTACCCAGTTCCTGAATGTTCATCTGGAAACCGCCATCACCGAAGAAGCAGCAGATTGTTCTGTCGGGAGCACCGAAAGTAGCACCGATGGCTGCAGGCAAACCGAAGCCCATGGTTCCGAAGCCACCACTGGTGACGATAGACAATTTCTTGGTAAACTTAAAATAACGGCTGCTGATCATCTGATTCTGACCGACATCATTCACGAGCACAGCCTCGTTGTGAGTAGCCTCGGTCACCACATTGGTCACCTCACCCATCAACAGTGGACCTTCCTTAGGATGAATGTCTTTCTCGATAACTTTCTCCTGCTCCTGCTGGCGATACACATCGAAAGAGTCGCGCCATTCACGGTGTACATTCTTATTCAGCAGACGTGTGATGGCTGGCAACGACTGTTTGCAGTCACCGATGACAGCGACATCCGTCTTTATCACCTTGTCTATCTCGGCCTTGTCAATATCGAGATGAATCACCTTAGCCTGAGGAGCATACTTGGAAGGAACACCCGTGATACGGTCGCTGAAGCGCATACCGATGGCTATCAGCACATCACACTCCTGCGTCTTCATGTTGGTGGCATAAGAGCCATGCATACCGAGCATACCCATATTGAGAGGATGATTGCTGGGCAGAGCTGAGAGACCGAGAAGCGTACGTCCTGCAGGGATATCGGCTTTCTCCAAGAACTCCAACAGTTCATTGTGGGCACCACCAAGTTCCACGCCATGACCCACCAAGGCAAAAGGTTTCTTTGCCTTGTTGATGAGTTCGGCTGCCTCAGCCACAGCCTGCTCGTCAATCTTAGGATAAGGATTATAGGATGTCACCTTCTCACACTTCACCGGTTCCCATTCGCAAGAAGCCACCTGGGCATTCTTGGTGAAGTCGAGCACGACAGGACCCGGGCGACCGCTACGGGCGATATAGAAAGCACGGCTTACAGCCCATGCCACATCCTCAGGACGTCTGATCTGATAAGACCATTTGGAGATTGGCTGGGTAACACCCACCAGGTCTACTTCCTGGAAAGCATCAGTACCTAAGGCACCAACACCCACCTGACCAGCAATAACCACAATAGGGGTTGAGTCCATCATGGCATCAGCAATACCAGTCAGCGTATTGGTTGCACCAGGACCACTTGTCACAAGAGTCACTCCCACCTCACCGCTGACTCGGGCATAACCCTGTGCAGCATGAGCAGCAGCCTGCTCGTGACGTACCAAGATGTGATCAAACACCTTATTTTCTCCTCTCGTGTAACCATACAGTGCATCAAACACTGGCATGATGCTGCCACCCGGATAGCCGAAGATGGTTGTCACCCCTTCTGCCTGCAATGAGCGCATCAATGCTTCTGCTCCTGAAATTACTTCTTTTGCCATTTATACTTATTGTTTTTATATGATGAGGGAAGTTAAGTGGGAACTCACTTAACTTTCCTCCGAATTCTCTTAAATTTCTAAAGATACTACTAATCTATGATTCTCACACCACCCTTGTCGGCAGAGCTTACACTCTGTGCATAGGCACGCAAAGCCTTGCTTACCACACGGTTGCGCTTCAATGGCTGTTGTGGACGGGCATTGAGTTCCTCATCACTCAACTTCACATTGATGCTGCGGTTAGGAATATCGATCACAATGATATCGCCATCCTTTATCTTGCCGATGTTACCACCTGCTGCAGCCTCTGGTGAGATATGACCGATGCTAAGACCTGACGTACCACCCGAGAAACGACCATCGGTAATGAGCGCACACTCCTTGCCAAGATGGCGGCTCTTGATATAAGAGGTAGGATAAAGCATCTCCTGCATACCAGGACCACCCTTAGGGCCTTCGTGGGTAATAACGACACAGTCGCCCGAGTTCACCTTGCCATCCAAGATTCCCTCACAGGCATCCTCCTGAGAGTCGAAGCATACGGCAGGACCCTCGAAATGCCAAAGCACAGGGTCTACACCGGCAGTCTTTACCACACAACCGTTCTGGGCAATATTGCCAAACAGCACAGCAAGACCACCATCCTTGGTATAAGCATGCTCCAAATCGCGAATACAACCATTCTCACGGTCGGTATCCAGACTCTCCCATTGAGCATCCTGACTACCCATCTGGGTAGAGAACTTACGACCAGGTGCAGAATGATAGATTCTGTCGGCCTCTGGGTCGAGTTGACCAGTGGTGATATCATATTTCTTCATCTGTTCGTCAAGAGTATGACCATCAACTCGCATTACAGAGCCGTTGATAAGTCCTCCCTTGTTGAGCTCATTCAATATACCCATGATTCCTCCTGCACGGTTGCACTCCTGCACACTGTACTTCTGAGTGTTAGGACTCAACTTGCAGAGACAAGGCACCTTTCGGCTCAACTGATCGATGTCCTCCATCTTGAAATCGGCGCCAGCCTCCTGAGCCACAGCCAACAGGTGAAGCACGGTATTGGTACTTCCGCCCATGGCGATATCCAAAGTCATGGCATTGAGGAATGCATCACGGGTAGCGATATTGCGTGGCAATACACTCTCGTCGCCATCCTGATAATAAGCGTAAGCATTCTTAACCACCTGACGTGCTGCATCCTTGAAGAGCTGAATGCGGTTCTTGTGAGTAGCCAGGATGGTACCATTGCCAGGAAGGCTCAGACCGATAGCCTCGGTAAGAGAGTTCATGGAATTGGCTGTAAACATACCCGAGCAACTACCGCATCCAGGACATGCACACTGCTCTATCTGAGTCATCTCCTCATCAGAGACACTGGTGTCAGCACCCTTGATCATTGCAGTGATCAGGTCGGCATTCTCGCCTTTCCATCGTCCTGCCTCCATAGGGCCACCCGAACAGAATACAGTAGGGATGTTCAGACGCATAGAAGCCATCAGCATACCCGGAGTCACCTTGTCACAATTGGAGATGCAAATCATGGCATCAGCCTTATGTGCATTTACCATATACTCTACAGAATCGGCGATGATATCACGGCTTGGAAGTGAATACAACATACCATCGTGACCCATTGCAATACCGTCGTCTACGGCTATCGTATTGAATTCGGCTGCATAGCAACCCATTGCTTCTATTTCCTTCTTGACAATCTGACCGATTTCATGAAGATGAGTATGACCTGGAACAAACTGTGTAAAGCTGTTCACAATGGCAATAATAGGTTTGCCAAACTGCTCATGTTTCATACCAGCAGCTACCCAGAGTGCACGGGCACCTGCCATTCTTCTGCCTTCAGTACAGACACTACTTCTTAATGGATGTTTCATCATTTTTGTATCTTCGTTTATTTTGCCTACAAAGATACTGAGTTTTTATGTAATAGCCAACAAATTTCGTATAAACTTTCACAAATACGCGTATTTTGTTACAAAAATAACCTATAATACTTACAATCTATAAGACATTTGCTACATTTACATATCAATCAGTTACTATAAACAAAAAAAATCCCTAAGACCGAAGCCTTAGGGATTCCCTATTTTGATATTATTCAATATCGTTTTTAGCGTATCGCTTTCAATTACTCAGCAACAGAGTTGTCGTTGAAAGTAGATACACGGTTGAACTCAACCTGCTTGAAGAGCTTGTCTGTTGCGCCCATACCCTTAGTAGTCAAACGATCAGCAGCGATCTTGTACTTCTTAACGAGTACGTTCTTAACAGCGTCAGCACGCTTCTGAGAAAGAGCCTGGTTGAAGTCCTTGTTACCCTCTGGAGAAGCGTAACCCTTGATCTCAACCTTAGCATCCGCGTGATTCTTCATATACTGAGCGATCAACTCGATGTTAGGCATCTGGCTCTTGTCTACAACAGCCTTGCCCTGACGGAACAATACAGTTGGCTGCAAGTTTGTAGCAGTAGCTGGCTTCACATACTTAGGCTTCTTGTTGCACTCGTCGAGAGCATTCTGAAGATCCTTGATCTGCTTGTCCTTAGCAGAAAGCTGAGCGTCCTTGTTGTTCAAGTCACCACGAAGGCTGTTGATCTGGCTGTTCAAACCATCGATCTCGTTCTGGTCGCGGAGCTGAGCGATTGTGAAGTTGTGAGAACCGTTAGAGTTCTTGAACTTGTAAACGATACCAGCGTTCAACTGGAATGCAGACTTGTTGATGTCATAAGCAACACCCTCATAGCCATTGCCGTTCAAAGACCAGTTCATAGAAGGCTCAACATATACCTGCCATGCCTTAGCCTTGCCCAGGTTGAATGTGAAGTCGATACCAGCCTTAGAAGTCAAAACATTATAGTTCTCATCTGTACCGAATGTGTGACCCCAACCGAAGCCGTATACAGGAACAACCTCGAACAAACGTGGCTCACCCTTGTAACCAGCAAACCAGTTGCTCAAGTTTACAGTACCGATCAAACCTACGTTCATGTAGCGAGCTAAAGTCTTAGACTGTGGCATGTAGTGCTTGCAGTGATCGTTGAAGTAAACATTACCCTCAGCAGCCAAACCGAATACTGGAGTGAACCAGCGACCGATACGAAGGCCAGCGTTTGAGTTCAGGTTGTTCATCCAGCTCTCGCCAGTAGTCTTTACCTGAGCACCGCCGTTGATGCCGATGTAGAAGTTGTCAAATGTCTTGCTCTCAGTAACTGTCTGAGCATTTACTGAAACTGCCATTGCTGCGGCAGCAAACAATAAACCTAACTTTTTCATGTCTCTCTAAAAATTAATTTATTAAAAATGTTATTGAAATCTTTATTATTGCGCAACACATTGCACATTTTTGAAATCGAGTGCAAAGTAATAAAAAAAAAACTTAACTACCAAACTTTTCCTATAATATTTTACATTTGTCCCGTGAAAACTGGAAAAAAAGCACATATTTTCTTCTTTTTGTACGATTGCAAAATAACTTTAAGACTTTCACACCGATTATTCACACCCTATCACAACCTCCCTGCCTACTTACATTTTCAAGCTAAAACACAAGTTTTTCCATGCTTCTACGCGCGCGAACATTATTTATTATATATAGAGTTTCAGTAAGTTCTGGAGTTAGGGAAACAAAAAAAAGACCGAGTGCATCACTACACTCGGCCTCCAACAAATTAGAGAGTTATAAAAAATCAAGTATATTGCTACTTGTAGAATTCCTTCTTTCCTGCAGCCAATGTATTCTTCATCAGCGAGCAGATGGTCATAGGACCTACACCACCAGGAACAGGAGTGATATAAGAGCAACGCTCTGCCACCTCGTCAAATTTGACATCACCATTCAGACGGAAGCCACTCTTACGAGTAGCATCAGGCACGCGGGTTGTACCAACATCTATCACCACAGCTCCCTCTTTCACCATATCGGCCGTAACGAAGTTGGGCTTTCCGATAGCTGCAATGATGATATCCGCCTCACGGCATTCCTCCTTCAGGTTGGCAGAGTGAGAATGGCAAACCGTTACGGTAGCATCACCCCACTGTTTCTGCATCATGAGTTGCGCCATAGGCTTGCCCACAATGTTGCTTCTGCCAAGCACTACACACTTCTTGCCACTGGTCGGAATATGATAATGCTGCAACAGGGTAAGAATACCCAACGGAGTGGCAGAGATGAAACAAGGCAGACCTATAGCCATGCGACCTACATTGATGGGATGAAAACCGTCCACATCCTTGCGATAATCAATGGCCATGATGATTTTCTGCTCGTCAATATGGGCAGGAAGAGGCAGTTGCACGATGAAGCCATCTACATCTTCATCCTTGTTCAGCTTGTCCACACAGGCCAACAACTCTTCCTCGGTCACGTCGTCCTCGTAACGAATAAGGGTCGACTTGAATCCACACTTCTCACAGGCAAGCACCTTATTCTTGACATAGGTCTCGCTGCCTCCGTCATGTCCTACGAGTACAGCAGCCAAGTGTGGCTGTTTTCCTCCGTTGGCAACAATTTGTGCCACCTCTTCGGCTATCTGCTCCTTAATGGCATTTGCCGTAGCCTTTCCGTCTATCAGTTGCATTTCATTCAATATTAAATAATCAATGTTATGTGTTATCACATTCCTGGCATCTTTGGCATACCGGGCATTCCCTTCATACCCTTCATGCGGCTCATCATGCCTGCCATTCCGCCACCAGTCATCATCTGCATCATCTTGCGGGTCTGGTCGAACTGCTTGATCAGCTTGTTCACCTCCTGGATATTGGTACCCGAGCCCTTGGCGATACGCTGACGACGGCTGGTATTGAGGATACCTGGGTTAGAACGCTCCTTAGGAGTCATACTCTGAATGATAGCCTCAACGCTCTTGAATGCATCATCAGGAATATCCACATCACGGATGGCCTTGCCTAAACCAGGAATCATACCAGCCAAATCCTTGATATTACCCATCTTCTTGATTTGCTGTATCTGAGCATAGAAGTCGTTGAAGTCGAACTGATTCTTGCGAATCTTCTTCTCCAGTTTCTTTGCCTCCTCAAGGTCGAACTGCTCCTGAGCACGCTCTACCAACGAAACCACGTCACCCATACCGAGAATACGGTCGGCCATACGGGCAGGATGGAACACGTCGATAGCCTCCATCTTCTCGCCAGTACCGATAAACTTGATAGGCTTGGTCACCACAGTGCGGATACTGAGAGCAGCACCACCACGGGTATCACCATCAAGCTTGGTAAGAACCACGCCATTGAAATCAAGACGGTCGTTAAACTCCTTGGCTGTATTGACAGCATCCTGACCAGTCATCGAGTCAACTACGAAGAGAGTCTCGTCGGGACGAAGATGATTCTTAAGACCGCTGATCTCATTCATCATCTGCTCGTCAATGGCCAGACGACCGGCAGTATCCACGATGACAACATCGTTGCCATTGGTCTTAGCCTGCTGGATGGCATGGTCGGCAATGACACAAACATCCTTGTTCTCAGGCTCACTGTATACAGGAACACCCACTTGCTCTCCTACCACCTTCAACTGGTCGATAGCAGCAGGACGATAAACGTCGCAAGCCACGAGCAATGGCTTCTTTCCCTTCTTGGTCTTGAGCATATTGGCGAGCTTTCCACTGAAGGTGGTCTTACCCGAACCCTGCAGACCGCTCATCAGGATGATGGCAGGATGACCTTCGAGCTTCAGAGGAGCTTCCTCGCCTCCCATCAACTCAGCCAGCTCGTCGTGAACCAGCTTTACCATCAACTGACCAGGCTTTACAGCCGTGAGCACATTCATACCAAGTGCCTTTTCCTTCACCTTGTTGGTGAATTCCTTAGCTACCTTGAAGTTGACGTCGGCGTCGAGCAAAGCACGGCGTACGTCCTTCATGGTCTCTGCCACGTTGATTTCGGTTATCTTACCCTCACCCTTCAGAATCTTGAAGGATCGTTCCAGTCTATCACTTAAATTTTCAAACATTTTAAATTCTTTTTTTATTTTGGCTGCAAAGTTACGAAAATAATTCCGAAAACCCTATATTAGTAACCAAAAAAGCACGTCAAATCTGTCACTTTAGGATACTTACCGACTGTTCTACCGACACGCGTACCTTTTTTGACGATTTTTCATCATTTACAGGAAGCGGCTCCTTCCCTTGTTCCTTGTTTTTTCCTTTACCTTGCTCCTTGCCGGGATTCTTTTCCGGCACATTGCCTTGCCCATTTCTTTCTCCTGCAGCTTTTGCCTTTTCTGCATCAGATGCAGCGGCAGGTTGCTGGCGAGGTTCTATAGGCTCCACGCTCGACTTCATCATACTGCCGTTAGCCTGATATTTCTTTCCTGTGGCCTTCTCGTAGGCAGCCACAATGGGGTCTTTGCGATCCATCTCGCCGAATATCTTTTGAGCCTCTCGAAGGTGCTTGCTGTCACGTCTGCCCCTCTTGTCAAGCATCTTGGCAAAGTCGAAACTCGCTCCGCTGGGAGCATTTGCCCCACCTATCTCAGCCTGCCGGTGCGCATCATTCTGAATGCCCTTGATGCCAGGCATATTCTCTCCCCATACTTCCACCTCTCTGAGTTGGTGACTCTGTGGCAGCAGAAACACCGTATCGGGGAGATTCTTCAGATAGATGGTAGTCTTCAGAAAGCCCGGTTTCGACACCGTAGCACTGTCAAACTGATACTTCATGGTCCAGTAACCTCTGTAGTCGGTACGTGCCCAATGATTGTTATCGGTATGAATCAATGCTTCACGCACAGGCACATGGTCTTCGGCATTGGCTATGACGCAGGTTTTCTGTGCCCTGACCATTGCCACTGCCCAACATATCAGCACGATCATCAATATAGTCTTCTTCATTCGTTTTATCTTATTGAACTTCTACAACTTACATAAGTTGAGTTATGCCTACAAAAGTAAATAAAAAAATAATATCTCCCAAAACCACCAATGAGTTTTGGGAGATATTAATGCGATTTAAAAGTCTATAACGTTATTCTACGTCTGTCGTGCCGTTCTTCTCGATGCGCTTTGCCTCTTCGAGCAACTTGATGGCATCGACATATTGAGCAATACCCTGAGCCACCTCCTTGGCAGCCTTCATGGCAAGCACCACGGTCTGAGGACGATGAACCACGTCGCCTCCGGCAAACACACCTCTGCGGGTGGTCATACCAAAAGGACGCTCCACCACCTTGACATAACCTTTCTCGTCAACCTCGATACCAGCAGTTGTAGAGACAATACGGTTGGCAGGACGTGATCCGATGGCCAAATAGATGCGGTCGAATTTCTCTACACGCTCACCTTCTGGAGTATTGAGTACACAGCTTCCCAGTCTTCCGTTCTTACCCTTGAGGAAAGCCTCGACAGTAGTTTTCCATTCAAACTTGACACCCTCCTTCACAGCCTCATCATACTCACTCTGTATGGCAGGCATCTCTTCCTGTGTCTTGCGATAGAGCACAGTCACATCAGCACCCAGGCGAATGGCAGTACGTGCAGCATCCATGGCCACATTTCCTCCACCTATCACGCCCACCTTCTCTCCATCACGAAGAGGCACCATGTCGCGTGTCAAGGCTCCCTCGTTATAGGCATTGACATTGTGCAGAAAATAAGTACTCTGGCTCACACCATGCAATTTGGCACCAGGTGTAGAGTCCATATTCTGAGGTACGCTGGTTCCTGTTCCCATGAAAATGGCATCGTAGCCAGCACGGAAAAGACTGTCTATAGTCACATTGTTCTCACCCACCATGCAGTTGGTGATAAACTGTACACCGAGAGCCTCTATCTTGCTCACCTCAGCACGTACCACGGCCTTGGGCAGTCGATATTCAGGAATACCATACATCAGCACACCACCAGGCTCGGCCTGTCCTTCGAAGATCGTGACATTAAAGCCCTGACGTGCCAAATCACCAGCAACAGTAAGTCCGGCAGGACCTGAACCGATGACAGCCACACGTCCACGAGTCTTCTGTGGAAGCTTCTCGCGAGAGAGATTCATCTTGGTATCGAAGTCGGCAACAAACTGCTCCAACTTGCCTATCTGTACAGGTTTTCCCTTCTTGCCCAGCACACAGTTGCCCTGGCATTGCTTCTCATGAGGACACACACGTCCACAGATAGCAGGCAGGTTGCTCTTGGCATTGATGATAGACATAGCCGCACCCATGTTACCCATAGAAAGTTCGTGCACAAAGTCGGGGATATCATTTCCGATAGGACATCCCTTCTTACATTGTGGCACCTTACAGTGGAGGCATCGCTTGGCTTCCTCAATAGCCTCACGTGTAGTGAAGCCCTCGTTTACCACCTGAAATCCCGCCACCTGTTCTGTAGCTACAGTTATTTCTTCTGTAGTTGGCTGTACCTTGTTATTCTGTTGCTCAATCTGTTCACTCATAATCTAATCTTTTAATCAGTTGAAAAACAACTTTTATCAAATTGTAGTTTGCGGGTGCAAAGTTACAGCAAATCGAAGACAAAACAAAATAAAAAGTGAACTTTTTGTTTTTATTGTTGAGATGCAGCGTAACTTTGAGGAACTTGTTTGTATCCCACAAGCCCATACCAAAGAATGACGAACTCGCAGAAAAGAGGAATGAGCCAGGTGAATTGCCATGAGCCGACATAATCGGCCAACAAACCTTGGAGCACAGGAAAGACGGCACCGCCGAAGACACCCATCATAAACACACCCGAAGCCTTGGAAGTGTATTCCTTCAAACCATCAACAGCCAAAGTAAAGATACAGCTCCACATCACACTGTGAAACAATCCCACAGCAGCCATTAACCAAAGATTTTCAGTAACCATAGAGGTGACCATCAGGACAATGGCAGCCACTGTCACGAAGATAAGCATCGGACGAGGTGCCACATTCTTCAAACCTGCCGATACCATTCTGCCTATCATGAAGCCACCCCAATAGAGCGTGGCAAGAAGGGCCGGCGACACATTGTAACCAAGTCCCATCAAATCCATCGCATGCAGATTCATATTGTTGCCGATACCCACCTCTGTCCCTACATAGAAGAAGATGGTAATGACACCATATTTCAAATGACGGAACGACCAGATACTACGTTCTTTGCAGTTTTTGGAATCGATGGCTGTAGCAGTTTTACCTTCTGATTCTGCATTCGAAGAATTCTCTCTCGTGCCCTCAATATCAGGAAGATTCGCTTTAGAAGTACTCCATGTGGTAAAGGCTATGATAAGCATCATCACAAGAAAAGGGACAGTAAGTTGATCGGCAGAAACACAATCCAAAGACACGCCTGCAAACATCACACCTGTAACAAAGAAAGGAGCTATCGTAGTACCAAAAGAGTTCACAGCACAAGTAAAATTCATACGCTGCACGGGTTGGGTTCCCGGCAAAGGATAGGCTGCGATATAGGGATTGATAACTACCTGAAGCATTGCCGCTGCCGTACCCATCAGATAAGATCCTACAAGGAAAACGAAATATCCGAATGGTACAAAATCCTGTGAAAGATGCACACCTGCCCCACCCCAATATTCAGCAATAACCGCCGAAGCAAGATAGAAGGCAAGTCCCAGCACCATGACCATCATCGAACGGACAAGCGTATTTTTATAACCTATCCTGTTAAGCAGACGTCCTGTCCTCGCACTATTGAGCAAATACCCCAGGAAGAAGGCAAAGGAGATAAGTGTTGCCAGGAAATTCTTAGTAGCAGTCACTTTCGAAAGAAAGGCTACCTGCAGAGGCCCCTGACACTGTCCGTTGACGGTAGTGAGAAAGCCCACTATGAAATATATGAATGTCAAGAGAAGGAAAGGTCCCGCACTCTTGAGCGTTATCGACTGTTTCATAATCATTTAGGTTTTTATAGCACAGAGTATTGTTTTTCATCAGGTGCTTCGAGGACACCAACATCCTCGGAAGCACCTAATTCTTATTTTCTGAATAATCTTCCCCAGACTACAGGATTTCTTCTTCCAAAACCTTCATCGCACCCTTGGCCTTGATGTCTTCCACCATCTTCAGGTAAAGTTCTACAAAATGAGAAGCTGCCTTAAGGTCGGTACTTGTAAAGGCAGAGATGGCAAGGAAATCGACTGCATCATCACTATCAATGGCCTTTCTGTCTGCTTCGGTGAACCAAGGATCAGCCACCTCGAAAGCATCGCCGTTGTCATCCACCTGATATTTCAGATAATGACGGTAAGCAGCAAAGAGATAAGCCACACGCTTGAACTCCACATTCTGACGCTTGCCAGAGGCATCATCTGCTATCATCTTCTCCAAGTTCGGCATAACGTAAACAGGGAACTTGCTGGCACCATCGAAACAGAGGCGTGCCACCTGATCGCTTACCATGCGATTGCCAAAACGCTCTACCAGACATTGCTTGTACTCCTCCAAATCGGTATTCTCGGGAGCTGGCACATAAGGGGTAATGTCCTCATCCATAAAAGCACGTACAAACTTGCAGATTCTTTCATCGTGCATCGCTGCGTCTACTTTACGATAACCACTCAGGAAGGAGGGATAAGAAAGCAAGGTATGGGAAGCATTCAGGAGAGACAGCTTCATGTTCTCGAAAGCCGTCACATCGTCGGTCATCTGGGCACCAACAGTTTCCCAGGCTGGACGACCTGCTGCAAAGTGATCTTCTACCACCCACTGGATGAAGTCCTCGCAATATACAGGTGCCTCATCGCAAGTACCATTTTGGGCATTCAGTCGCTCGACATCCTCGGGACGAGTGGCAGGGGTAATACGGTCAACCATCGAGTTGGGGAAAGTAACGTTTTCCTCCATCCAGGCAGCAAGTTCCTTGTCCTGAGCCTCAACAAAGGTCATGAAAGCCTTTCGGGCTGTATTGCCATTGTGCTGCAGGTTATCGCAAGAGAGGATGGTAATCGGGCCATTGCTCGCAGCCTTGCGACGACGCAAACCTTCTGCTACATATCCGAAGGCTGTGACAGGCTTGGCTGGGTTCTGGATATCATGTGCCACCTGCTCATTGTCAAGCATGAACTCACCTGTTTGACGCGAAATATTATATCCGCCCTCAGTAATTGTGAGTGTGATTATCTTGATGTCCTTAGATGCTATCTTATCCAGTATCTGTTCCTGCTCCTCAATACCCCAATAGAGTTCTACGAGAGCACCCAACTGATAAACCTGGATACTGTCATCGCGACCACATACAGTAAGGGTGTACTCTCCATCCTGCTTCTTCAGGGCATGATAAAGGCGTTCGTCGCCTGGGAGGATCATCGCTCCACAGATACCCCAGTTCTGCTGGGTATTGTTCTCAAGGAGCTTATTGGTCATAAACTCCAGATGAGCACGATGGAAGTTGCCTACTCCGAAGTGCAGAATACCTGCCTTTACCAAACTGCGATTATAAGAATAACCATTAACTACCTGATTTGTTTTTGCTGTTACTAAATTTGCCATAATTGTATTGATTGTTAGTTATTAATAATTTTCAGTCTTTCCACGAGATCAAGCCGTTTAGGTTTCCTGCAAAAAACAGGTCTCGTTTTCAATGGCAAAGATAGATGAAAATCAGAAATGAACAATGAATAATTGATGGCAATTTTCTGCAAACGTTCCCGCAATCGTTTCCAATTTCTGCAAACGTTTTAAAAAACAAGCGATGGAATATTATAGCCTATTCACCCGTCGACTCCCTGCACCGCATAGTAGTCTTCAGGACGATCATCTTGTTTTCTGTCTCTGGATTGTTGATTTTCTCCATCACAAGTTCTGCAGCCTTTCGCCCCATTTCCTCGAGAGGAGGCTCCATGGTCGTGATTCGCGGAGAAACGATGGTAGACAGTTCGGTACCTGAAAAACTTGCAACAAAGATATCTTCCGGTACCCGCTTACCCAAAGCACGAAGCCGGTTCTGAGCACCTATAGCCAAGGTGTCAGTAAACGCGAATACGGAATCAAAATCCACCTTATTATATATAAGGCGGTCTATGGCATCGGCACCATCCTTGAACGTCATGCCCGTTTTCACAATCAGAGAAGGGTCAAAGAGTCGGAATTTCTCCATCGCCTCACGATAGCCCAAACCTCTTTGATAAGCATTATAGATATCGTCAGGTCCTTGAATATAGGCTATACGCTTTCTGCCAAGACGGATAAGATGCTCCACCATAAAATAAGAATCCACATTGTCTTCCACCAACACCTGAGACACATCCATACCATAAGGAATGCGGTCGTAGAACACAACAGCCATACCAGCTTCCTCCAACTGCTGATACATCTCAATGTTCTTGCGGTAACTGCAGAGACTAACAATCAACCCATCCACCATAAACTGTTCCATCATCTTCAGATTTTCCAGTTCCCGGCAGGGATTCTCGTCACTCTCGGCTATCATCACCTTCTGGTTCTTCTTGTAGAGAATCTCTTGTATTCCGCCTATCACCTGCGAAGCATAAGGTGTATGCATCTCAGGCACAATGACTCCAATGGTATTGGTACGTCCCATCTTCAGGTTCATCGCTACAGGATTACGCTTGTAACCAAGTCGCTTCGCCTCCTCCACCACCATGTCTCGCGTCTCTTTGCGTATGTTCTTGTCATCGGTCAATGCTCTGGAAACAGTAGAGACTGAAATGCAGAGCGAGCGGGCTATATCTTTAATAGTTACATGTTTAGCCATATTCTTATTCTTCTTGGTTTTCTGATTGCAAATATAATATTTTTCTATGAAAGCAACAACAAAAAACATATTTTTTTCAGATAGCCGTCACCTAATAATTCACACACATACCCAAAGAGAAGAAAATGCATGGGAAACAGTATGACCTTCAAACGATTGCAGAAATTGGAAACGATTGCGGGAACGATTGCAGAAAATAAATATGATTTTTCGATGCCACAAAAATAAAATGCAACTATATTTGCAACCAAGATTCAAAGACAGGACTTTTTCATGCGAGTAGTTTAGGGAAGCTTGAGAGACACAACTTCTCCAACTTCCCTACTTGCGAAAGTTATGTAAAGATTTAAAATCCTAATAGTAAAAACTAAGGAACAGAAAATCTAATCACAAAAGAGACATAGTTAATGTTATTTTTATTTATTGTTAAAGAAAAATGAGACGAAGATTAGTTGGTGTTTTAATGATGGCTGCTTGCCTGGGGAATGCCCAGGCGCAGCTCCCATCTGAAAGCCAACGTCCAGAACAACCATCTGTGGCGTGGCATGGAAGTTTCCGATGGCATCGTTCTCCTTACAGACCTAAGTTATACGATGGTCAACGACCACGTTACCGTGGGACTTTGGGGCGGCTGCAACTCGGAAGGCTCCTACAAGGAGTTTAATCATTATCTGAATCTGAAAGCTGGCGGTTGGGGATTAGCCCTATGGGACACCTACAACTTCTCGCCTGGTGCTACATATAATAACAAAGAATACTGGAACTACTCTGCTCATACCACGGGGCGTTTCCTCGATGCTACTTTGAGCTATCGATTTCAGGAAGAGAAGTTTCCGCTGCTCCTGAACTGGTCAACAGTAGTCTTCGGACGTGACCGCAACAGCGACAACACCGAGCAGAAATATTCCACCTTCGTTTATGCAGAATATCCTGTCTATCAGAAAGACGGCTGGAAAGTAGATGCTGGAGTTGGTGGAGCCTTCGCATTGAACAGAGCTGGCGAGGATGCCCACTTCTTCGGAACCACAGCAGGTATCGTTCACGTATCGCTGCAAGCATCCCACGACCTCAAACTCGGCAACTACACCATACCGGTATATGTCAAGGGTATGTGGAATCCACAGAGCAACCAAAGCTATTTCCAGATTGGAGCTGAAATCATCCGCTTCTGAATCTTCAAAAAAACACAGAAAGTTTTATCATAACAATCATCTAAACACAAATTTATTATGAACATCAAAGATTTTACAACAGGCGTGCAGCACATTGGCATTCCTACCAACGACATCAACAAGACTATTGAGTTTTATCATGCCCTGGGCTTCGAAACTGCCCTCCGCACAGTAAACGGCAATGAGGAAGTAGCCTTTCTCCTGCTCCACAACCTCATCATTGAGACCTACCAGACCCATCAGGCTAAAATGGAATATGGAGCCATCGACCACATCGCTATAGATGTAAAGAACATTGAAGAACTCTTCAATGTTGTAAAGGAAGCAGGAACCTTCAAGATGCTGGATCAGCAAGTTAATGGTCTTCCTTTCTGGGAACATGGTGTAAAGTTCTTCACCATTGAAGGACCCAATAAGGAGAAAATAGAATTCTGCGAAAAACTATAAACCCATAACTAAGAAAAAGGCGAAGAGGAAGTACTTTCATCATGCAATGAAAATACTTGCGTTTTTATAGCCAAGGATATGACTCCCGTGCTTATAGCCAGCCATTCATGTTTGATTGCAAAAAAACTGCAAAAGTCATAAATGCGAATTTAAGAAATAACTCAGCTTTCGCAAATGGGGAAGTTAAAGAAGTTAGAGAAGTTAAAGCTATATGCTTTACAGATAGATATTCAACCAAAAAGGCTGTTGGCTATAACTTCTAACGACCGAAGGGAGTGATAACTTCTTTAACTTCTATAACTTCCGTACATACGAAACTTCAGTAAATAAGGTATGTACATTTCCATTTCTGTATATTTTTATATACACTACAAATTATATTCTTACAAGTATCAGAGCCACATTTAATATGCCACATAGTAGGTAACTATCATCATGGCTATGGCCTTGGCTATCGTAAGGTAAAACTCTATAATGGCAGAGTCATCCCAATAAGCTATTACAACAAAGCCAAAGCAATATATGATATAGGTTTTAAAAGCAAATATCATCATTTGGCAAAACCTATCCTTTTCTGATCTCTTAAATCTTTGAAACAGAAAAGCCACAACAGGTGGTATAACCAATGCATAGCCTATAAATTCCGTAATGTCATAAGCCCACAAACTTGTATTAGCCATGTGGTAATTAAAAGGATATATACAGGCGATTCTGCTACCAGCTTCAGCCGTTTGCCTACTTGCGATAATCAACAAACTTAGGTTAAGAAATAACCATATACTCCAAACCCTCCACACTAATTTTCTATTGAAAATCATATTGTTTTGCATTTTTTCGAGTTGCATATAATGCTTATTATTCAATTAATCCTTTTATAGTAACCATGAAAACTTACCCAATCAATGTTAGTCAAGAAATCCTTTTCCTAACATATTCCGTAATGATAATTGAAATTAAAGATGAAAAGAAAATTATTATCAAATTTTCATGATTAAAATCAAATAAAGCATATGCAATAGTTGTAATAACAATTGCTACGAAAAGAATTGAAACAATATAAATTATTTTTTTCATGTTGATGACTTTATTATAAAACGATGGTGCAAAGATATAAAAATCAGCGAACCTGCCATCCTTATATTAACTCAACTTTCCCCATTTGTAAGAATAGAGTTATTGCTTGTGGTCTTTCTGAGAAGAATATTCATAATAGAAGTCGAATAAATAACATGCCAAAATAATGATCCATATTAGCAAATGATCATATACAGAATAGTATATAACAAATCCTATAAAAGAAATCATCACATTATAAATACTGTCTTTGCGAGCATGCTCAAATGCCTTCATCACACTATCGGAAATCCAGCACCAGACAAAGCAAACCAAAGGTATTGCTAAGGCTATGACTCCCACGCTTATAGCCAGCCATTCATGTTTGATTGCAGGAAAAACTGCAAAAATCATAAATGAGAATTTAAGTAAATAAGGTATGTACTTTTTCATTTCTGTATATTTTTATAACACTACAAATTATATTCTTACAAGTATCAGAGCCACATTTAGTTGCCCATATTTTCTATATCTGAAATCTCTCTTATCTTGATACTGCTATGTAAGAACAGCAAAACATCAAATGACATGGCAAATTTAGACAAAATTTACGAAAAAAACAAACAAAAACTGTTTTTGTTGATAGTTTTGTTTAATTTCCAAGTTCCAATTGATTCTTTACCAGCTGAAAATATGCACCTCTTTTTAGCGTTAGAGTATCGTGGGTTCCCGTTTCCACGACCTTACCATGATCTATTACAACTATTTGGTCTGCATTCTTTACCGTGCTAAGACGATGAGCAACAATAACCACAGTCTTTCCTTTATAAAAACGATCAAGGTTTTCTACAATTTTTCGCTCATTATTGGCATCAAGCGAATTGGTTGCCTCATCCAAAAAAATATATTCTGGGTTCTTATATACAGCCCTTGCTATCAGTATGCGTTGTTTTTGACCTTGGCTTAGTCCAATTCCATCTCTACCAATTTTTGTGTCGAATTTCAAAGGAAGCCCCATAACATAATCAAAGATACAGGAAATCTTTGCAGCTTCCAACAATCGTACTTGGTCTATTTCAGCATCATCCACGGCTATATTTCTGGCAATACTTTCAGAAAATATTACACCGTCTTGCATCACTACACCACATTGACGTCGCCACCACTGTTTGTTTACATCGTTGATGTTGGTACTACCTATACATATCCGTCCTTCAATGACTGAATAATACCCAAGGATTAGTTTGATAAGCGTTGTCTTTCCGCTTCCAGAAGCCCCGACTATGGCAGTTACTTTTCCTTGTGGTATCTGTATATCAACATGATCTATAGTCTTTGTCAAGACATGTGGATTATACTTAAATACCACATTCTGTATATTGATGCCTTTACTCTTTTGTTCTATTGAGGTGAGCAGTCCTGCTTTTCCGTTTTCATCTTCCATGCTATGTATTTCATTGATACGTTCCAGGCTTATCTTTACATCTTGTATGGAATAAAAGAAATCCATCAGCTGTTCCACGGGTGAGCAGAGTTGTCCTATTATATATTGCACGGCCAACATCATGCCCAGTGTCATATTCCCTTCTATAACAGCAGCAGCGGACATCACCGTGATGGCTATATTCTTGAGTTCGTTAATAAAAATACCCCCAGCTTCTTCTTGTTGTTGCAGTCGAAGTGATTTTTGTTGTATTTTGAATAAATCTTTCTGTATATGCTCCCACTCCTGACGTTTTCGTTGCTCACAATCTTGCAATTTTATTTCCTGCATCGACGTTATAAATTCGTAAGTACGATTGTTGTTGATGGCCTGTTGCTCAAACAATTCGTAATCTATCACTTTTCGACGTTTAAGAAACAAAGCAACCCATACTCCGTAAAGCATACTACCAATCAAAAAGGCCAAAAAGACGAGTTTGTCATATATTACAAGTACAACACTAAACACAATAAGCGTAAGCAACGAAAACACTATATTAAGTACATTTTGTGTCAAGAAGTTGTTTACCCTACCATGATCATTCATGCGTTGCATCAAGTCTCCCATAAGCTTTGTATCAAAGAATGACATTGGCAACTTTAGCAACTTGATATAGAAATCGCTGATGAGCGATATATTGATTTTCATGCTGATACGCAGCAATATCCACCTACGCAAGAAGTCGATGACAGTACGGCTTATTGTAAGCATGAGTTGTCCAAACAGGATAAGCAAAATAATATTGAGGTCTTGATGTTTGATACCCTTGTCAACAATAGCTTGAGTAAGGAAAGGCAACACCAATTGTATGATGCTTCCCAAAGCTAATCCGACGGCTATCATCCCGAAATATTTATAATAACGCCTTACATATCCATAGAGAAATCTAAAAGAATGAATTTCTTTTTCATTTGTTCCTGATGCATTTTTTGTATCATAGAAGTGAGAGGCTGGCTCCAACATCATGACCACTCCTTTTTCTACGCCTTTCGAATTAGTGCTCAACCAGTACTCTCTCATCTCTTCATTGGTATAGGCTGTCAATCCCTTTCCAGGGTCTGCAATGTAATATTTTCTACCTTTCTTTATTTTATACAGTACTACAAAATGTTTTTGATTCCAATGTAAAATCGCAGGCAGCGATATTTGGTCAAGTTCATTCATGCTTGCCTTGACACAGAGAGTCTTGAGCCCCAGTTTGTTGGCTGCATCATTAATGCCTAACAAGGACACACCCTCGTTAGTAGCAAAGCACAGCTTCGACAGAAAGTCGAGAGAATACTTCCTGCCGAAATGCCTGCATATCATCTGCAGACAGGCTATGCCGCATTGCATGCTGTCGTGCTGAAAAGTAATAGGAAATGACATTTTTACATATCAGGATTTCTGTCGTCAATCCTTAGCTTAGGATTTTTATAAAGAGTCCACGAAACGAGCAACCATGGCCTTAGGCTTTCACTCTTAAATCGCATCTTATTATTCATCGTATAACCAGGCATCTCTGTAATATTGGTCTGGCTCCTTGTTCCCCAATAATAAGGCATGGCTATGGATGCATAAAGCTGTTTGGTAATTTGCCAAGCCAGTTGAACATGGGCTTCTATTGGGTTGTGATATTCTGTATGGCTGATTGCCGTGTAACTTTTGTTCTGCCAGACGAAGGTAGAATAGAGGAAAAATTTTCCAAAATCCCAACGTACATGCCCATTGAGATCGACATACCCCTTGGCTGATTGACCATTATATTTATCCCAGTTATACTCAGCTGAGAAAGAAGCCTTAAACGACTTGGCACGATAGGAAATATAAGAACCTACATTAGTACCAATATAGGTACCATTGTTTCGGTACGACTCTATCTGTATGTTATCCTCTGTTCTTACATACGACTCTATCATTTTGTTATACCGATTATGACTACTATATACACGGATCATAAAGTCACCTATCGACTTGTCATACTTCAAGTCGATATTTTGTATCATGACAGGTACCAGATATGGGTTTCCCTCTATCCGGTACCAAGGGTTGGTGGAAGTATTGTATGCTGTCAACTGACTGGTTTCGGGAAGGCGGTTGGTGAGATAATAACTTGCTCGTAATACTTGCTGATGAGGCAACTGCCACGTCAGACTTGCCGAAGCCTTAGGACGCCAATGAGTAGTTTTGTCCGCATCCGTAGATATGCTCAGTAACTGCACACCAGTCGAAGCCATATAGTAGAGTTTGCCTATTCCGTTGGCATACGATGCATAGGCAAAACTGTTCAACCGTTTTGTGTGCAACTCTTCGGTAGGTGTGGCTACATAGTTATAGTCTTTATCCATGGTATACTCCATGCTGGCACCCGAAGTTATGTTTCCATATTTCTTTTCGCCGCTGTCGTAGTCGACGGACACTTTATATTGATCTCGTCTGGAGTTGTAGTCCACTATGGTGGGTACGACATTGTCAGTGTTCTTCTCCACGTTCTCCTGATTGGCATTGGAGAAACCATAGTTGTATTTGGCGTATGATGACAATATGCTGTTGTCCTTGAAGGTATGCTCGTAATAGATAGAACCTAGCATGCCACCATGTGAAGTAGTCTCCGATTGGTCGGTCTGGAATGAATTGTCTACATTCTCTGTGATATATCGACCATCAAAGTGAGCCTTGTTTCTGATATCGTTGTTGAGTCCTCTGAATATGGCGGAAAAGTAATCATTCGAGTTTGGTGTCCACTTCAGCAACAGATAGCCCTCCTGAGTATCAGTCTTTTTCTTATTTTCTCCATCTCTGTTTTTAGTAACACCCTCGTTGCTTTCATTGATTTCGTAGCTTGTCTTGTCGTGGCGTAGATAGGTAAGACCGACATATCCCGAGATAGCGAACTTTTTCTTTCCTACCTCAAAGCTACCAGCCCCAAAGCCATATCTATAGGGGATGTCATGGCGAGTGCGAAGTTCTGTGAATGAATACCAAGGCATGTCCTTGCGTAGTCGTATGTTGAGTATCTTGGAAACCCCCATTTGTAGATAACGAGCACTAACCACTTCCGACAGCTCCACCGACTCTATGCGTGAGGGGTCGATAGGTGCAATGCCCGAATTAAACAATTTGCCATCAACAAGAATAAGTGGACTGTCGCCATCGGCCGTCTGTACGGTCTGACCAGAAATATCTACTCTCAGCAAGGGTATTTCCGACAAGGCCTTAAATGGATTGCCACATTCCTTGGCGTTCTGCGAAAGAGTATATACTGTACCTGTAGCTGTGGTTTGGGGAATTTTCTTGGCAGTCACAGAAACCTCGTTAAGTTGGATGGATTGTTCGGTCATTACCAGTACAACCTTGCTTTCTTGCGTCACCTCCTTCGAAATACTTACAGGAGTGTATCCCACACAAGATGCCTGTATGTTGTAAATGCCAGCCGAAGGCACAGTAGCAGTAAAAACGCCTTTTGCGGTAATACCAAAGTCCACTATTGAGTCGCCGTACTGCACACTTACTTCAGCACGCTCAACGGCTTGTTGTTTGCTATCCTTTACAAATATCTGTAGATGAATTTGGGCAAATACACTGATATACGTCAGCAGAAGGCCAAGAGTTAACAATGAAACACGCTTACAAAAATTATTTTCCATATACACTCTCTCTTATCATATTTATATTAAACTGCAGGAGAACAAATTCTGCCATATTAAAGCTTATATTTTCCAGAAAACATGGAATATCATCAGATTCTTCCATTTTCTTTTGGCATGGACCTCCACACATAGGTAATAACTTACATTTCTTACATTTATCCTGTAATTCAAAATTGTTTAAGTACGCTGTCTTTTCCCTGTTCCACATGATGTTTCCATTTTCCATATGTCCAAGAGCATGCTCATTGTCAAATTTTGGTATGGTAGTACATTTAAAAACATTTCCATCATAATTGATGACCGCTTCATTTTTTCTGTCACACAGGCAAACACCACCTTGCCCATAATAGTCTACGACAAAATTAGCTTTGAATAATTTTTCCATTGTAGATAGAACCAACGCTTGAGAAATTTTATCTACATCTACTTGCCATACTTTCTTTAGTATAATTTTGGTTCTTTTCCTATCTAGTGGCTGCAATTCTTCTAAGATAGAATCAAAGTCTTTAAGGGTATCTTGATCAAAATTGATTCTTACAGCTACACACGATAGTTTGATATGATCTAATATATTACGTATGTTTTTTACAGTGGCAGAAAAAGCATCAAACGTAGAAGACTTGGGATGTTTTATCTTGTTATGTTGCTCCCGATTTCCGTCAAGGGTAATTTGAAAAAAGCATCTATAGCCTTTCAGAAAGTTGATTGCTGTCTGGGTACAAAGTGTGCCGTTAGTGGTAAAATCTAGAATAAAATTTATATTATTGGCTTTGCAAAAGTCATCGGCTTTAGCCACTATCTTTTTTATTACAAAAAATCTAAGGAAAGGCTCTCCACCAAAAAAGACAACTTGAGGGTTGAAAAAGGTTGTTCCTTATAGTGTGACTCTATGTTTTTAGCAACAGCTTCTATTGTTTCTTCACTCATCACACTTTTAGGTATTTTATTCTCATAACAATACCAACATGACAGATTACAATCTAATGTTGGATTAATAATGAGTTGGTACATACTTGTATCTTCAAAATCCCTTTTACGCTGGGCCTGTATCTCTAAAAATTCATCAGCATCCTCAGATACAAGAAATTTTCCTTTTTCCAATCGTTCGTATACTTGCGGATATATTTGTTTTATTTGTTCCAAATTGTCTGCATCATATAATTTGAACACATCTTCAGACAGCAAAATATGTGTTTCATTGCGTAAGTTAGAGCAAAGATATATCTCGGGAGCTACCTTTTGGCTCAGTTGATAGAAAGATTTTCTTTTATTCATAGATGCTTACATTTAAAAAAATCTGGAAATACAGTAATTATTATAAACAACTGTATTTCCAAGATTATATTGTGTTGTGAATTTTTCTGTATAATTAGCGTCGTATTATATGACAAACCGCTTGAACATTGATACTAGAACAACTGACTTTAGTATTGACGGTAGCGCAATTAGTACCATCATTTATGGTGTCACAAGTACTACCATGGTTTATAACATTACAATGTAACCCATTGTTTAACGATTCATTTAAATCAACACCGCCAAAGTTTTCTCCTCCGAACAACATTGACATTCCATCTTTAGAGACTTGCTCTAACAGTTCATTTGGGATGTTGACTAATCCCATTGAGTTTTTTACTTTTTGTACCATAATTATAACATTTTTTGTTTTTGTTATATAGGCAGACTTTCTGCCTCTCTTTCTATATTTCTACATCACCTTGATAACTGACACTACCATTGGTAATGGCGAGTTCATATACTCCACTAATTACTTGGGGAATAAAAAGTGTTGTGCCCGTTATATAATAGGTATAACTCTCTTCCCCGTTTGAAAGTGTGAGCATATAACCTACTACATTTTCTGGTAAAGTAACGACATTAGCAGTAATGTCAATACAGAGTGGTCTTGACGGAGCCTTACTTGGTGAAGAAATGCCTTGATGATTATTATCAAAGCTACGTGCCACATAATAAGGCTCGGCTTTACTTTGGTGCGGGCAAATGAGCATAGCACTCACAATTAAAAATAAATAAAAAACTTTTTTCATGTTGATGACTTTATTTTAAAAAACAATGGTGCAAAGATAATCTGATCTTTCTGAAAAATTATAATGAAAAGGCTATGAAAAATTCACAGGAATTCACAAAATCCATATAAGTCGCTATAATACAAACAATTATAAAAACTTCACAAAAATCAACAAGAATAGATTTATCATAAAATTTTGAAGTAAAAATCTTCCTGAAAGAAAAATACCCACATCAATTTGCATTTTTCCGATAATTATATTATCTTTGCATAAGATAGGCTGCATCTCAACAAAACATTCAAGCAAGCTTGATGATTCTGTCTTCGGTTTACACTATCTTTGCAGAAGATAAATATATAGAAAAATGAAAAAACTTCCGTTAGTACTTTTAGCAATTGTGTCCTTATTTGTGCTTGCTGGTTGTCATGGCGACAAGCAATATGATGACTTGTTGCAGCAAGCTGACAGCATCATGAATATAGATGATGATTCGGCAAAAATTGCTATCAAACTATTGGATAAGGTCAAGCCGCAACTAAATGACTTTTCTAAAGCCCAACGTATGCGTTATCAGTTGCTCTATCATAAGGCGATGAATAAAGCAGACATTTCGTTTTCCTCAGATAGCATCATGAAAAATGTGGTAGCATATTACGAAAAACATGGTACATCCAATGAACGTATGCTCGCCTACTATATGCTTGGTTGTGTATACCGTGACCTATATGAAGCTCCTATGGCTTTGGAGAATTATGATAAAGCTACGGAACAAGCAGACACAACCAAAAAAGATTGTGACTATACCACACTTAGTAGAATATATGGACAAATGGGAATATTGTTTGAAAAACAACATATTCCATATCAAGAATTATCTGCTTTAAATAATGCGACAAAATATGCCTATTTAGCAAAAGATACATTAAATGCCATTTTGTTTTTTCAAAATAAGAGTACAGCTTTTTATGACTTGAGTGAAATAGATTCTGCAATTCATATAAATCTAAAAGCATACAATTTATTGAAAAAACATGGATATGACCAAATTGCAAATATTGTTTTTGGATGCAATTATGGTTATTATATAGAAAAGAAAGATTATAAAAGAGCAAAAGAATCATTTAAGATTTTTAAAAAGACAGAATATAATGGAAATGACAATTACGAAGATTCTAAAGCTTACATTTTTTGCGAACAAGGAGATTATTACTTATTTTCTGGTCAATTAGATTCTGCATTTCTTTGTTTGAATCAAAGCTTAAAACTTAGCAAATCTTACAGCAACAAATGTGCAGCCACAAAAGGATTGGCAAAATATTACACAAAAACAAATCATTCAGCTTTAGCTGCAAAGTATGCCTTATTGAGTTCTGAATATAATGATTCCTCACTCTATGAGTTGAGAGAATCGCAGTTGCAACAAATGCAGGCTATGTATGACTATAGCAGAAATCAAAAACTGGCTAAAGAAGCAGAATATAAGGCAAAGCAAAGACTACATACGATATACCTTATTATTATAAGCAGTTGCTTGATTTTATTATCGGCTGTTTATATCTACAGAAAAAACATCAGGAAGAGAAACCATAAGCTATTGGTGGCTCAACGCCTATACAAAGCCAGCATTCTGAAATTGCAAACTACAAAGACAGAACTGGCTCATCTGAAAAACTTGAACGAAACAAAAATAGCGGCTCTCATCAAAGAAAAAGAGGCAGTCATAGAAAATCTACAAAAAGAAATTAATCAATACGAAAGCATTCATTCCGGACGTAATCTTGTCGAGATAAACAAACAACTGATGGATACATTTGTGTATAAGAAACTGGCTTATATAGAATGTCATCCGCAAGAGAAAATCACTGACGAAACCTGGGACAACTTAGAAGAAACCCTTGAGGGAATGATTCCATCTTTGGCAAATATCAAATTGAAACTAAGCAAAAAGGAATATCGTATTTGTCTGCTGACAAGACTGCACTTCTCCCCCTCTGCCATCAGTTGCTTCATGCAATGCAACTTGCCCGACATTTCCATGTCGCGTAAACGTATGCTGTCGAAACTGTGTGAAAAGGACGGAAAACCCAAAGAACTGGATGAATATATCCAACATTTACTGTAACTCAACTTTCGCAAGATATACATTGACAAAAACGAGAATACTCCCGACGTTCGAACAGACTTACGTTTTTGAAGTGTGATGAAGAGTGGAAGTGTACCCTTCACCCTCTGAACCCCCGATAAACACAGGGGATTCCGAGGAATAGATGAAGGGGTTTGAAGAGGCCTTCCGACCTTTTCTAATTCTTTATTTCAATATCTTCCTTTACGTTATTGCGTATCTTGGTGAGGAAAGCCTTCATGCGACCGGCATCCTTATGGTCGATGATATCGATCAGCTCGGCAAGCTCCTCACGAATCTGGCTCAACTGTCCTGAAGTATAGGGGTTGAAGAGAATTTCTTGCAACAGATAGTCGTCCTCGTTGAGTACGCCCTTGGCAATGTTCATGTGACGTTTGAAAGTAGTACCCGGAGCATCCTGATGCTTCATCACAGCAGCAAAAACGAAAGTGCTGGCAAAAGGAATACTCAGCGAGTAAGCCACGGTCTGGTCGTGCTCGTCGAAGGTGTACTCGTGCATGTTGAGTCCCAACTGCTGGTACAGATCCTTGAAGAATATCTTGCCCATATAGTCGCCTTCCTTGATGATGACGGCATTCTCCTCTGACAACTGATTCAGATTGGCAAAGGTAGGACCAAACATCGGGTGCGTGCTGACAAAACGGAAACCACTCTTCGTATAAAACTCGTGCAGGCCTGTCTTCACACTGGCAATATCGCTGATGATACAGTCCTTGGGCAACCAGGGCAACACCTCCTCAAAGGCAGGCAAGGTGTACTTCACCGTCACGGCATTGATGACGAGCTCTGGTTTGAACTCGGCTATTTCCTCCAACTTGGTGAAGCGCAGACAGTTGTAGGTAAAGCGCAACCGCTTGGCATCCTTCTCGTATACGGCCACCTCGTGGTCGAAGCTGAGCAGGTCGATGAAGAAACTTCCCATCTTGCCTGCTCCCATTATCAATATTTTCATATCTCTTTATGATTGAAGAACGAAGTGTATGAATTACTTCTGGTTCAGGATTTCCAGCTGCTGGCGAACACTCTCCTCGTGGATGTGCTCGAATATCTGGGCAGCAAACTCTGGACTCATGCCACAGAGTGAAGCCTGAGCAGCACGCTTGTCGAGAATCTCGTTGTAGCGGTTGGTCTGCAGAACTGTCATATTGTGCTCCTTCTTGTATGTACCAATCTCACGGCACACACGCATGCGCTTTGCCAAAAGCTCCATCAACTGATTGTCCAGTTCGTCAATCTGTCCACGTAACTGATGCAGTCCCTCTGTAGAGTAGTGCTCATCGCGAACGACAAGCAGACTGAGAATGTAGTCGAGCACATCGGGAGTAACCTGCTGCTTGGCATCGCTCCATGCATCGTCAGGACTGCAGTGGCTCTCGACGATAAGACCATCAAAACCGAGATCCATAGCCTGCTGACACAATGGTGCTATCAAGTCGCGACGTCCACCGATGTGGCTTGGGTCGCAGACGATAGGCAACTGAGGAATGCGGCGATGCAGTTCGATAGGAATCTGCCACATAGGCAGGTTGCGATAGATCTTCTTGTCGAAGCTTGAGAAACCACGATGGATGGCTCCCAATCGCTTGATACCAGCCTGATTGATACGCTGCAAGGCTCCTATCCAAAGTTCCAGGTCGGGATTGACTGGGTTCTTGACCAACACAGGCACATCGACACCTTTCAGACTGTCGGCCAATGCCTGCATGGCGAATGGGTTGGCAGAAGTGCGGGCACCTATCCACAGCACATCGATGCCATACTTAAGAGCCAGCTCCACATGCTCGGGTGTTGCCACCTCGGTTGCTGTCAGCATGCCGGTCTCCTCCTTTACCTGCTTCATCCAGGGAAGAGCAGTCTCGCCATTTCCCTCGAAGCCTCCTGGCTTGGTACGTGGCTTCCACACACCTGCACGGAACATGTGGCATCCCTTTTCAGCCAACTGCTTGGCGGTTGTCATAACTTGTTCCTCGGTTTCGGCAGAACATGGTCCTGCTATTACGATGGGACGTTCCTGATCACTGGGAAGACGTAAAGGTTCTAATTCTAATTCCATATCTTAATCTTTTATATTTTTTAATGTGAATGTTTTCTGTTTACTTATTTTTTTATAAGGTGAAGACTCTATGCGAATAGCTTCTTGATGCGCTGCAAGGCTTCCTTCATCTTGTCGTCCTTGGCACACAGGCTGATGCGCACATAACGCTTGCCGTTGCTTCCGAAGATAAAGCCTGGGGTAATGAACACCCGTGCCTCGTGGAGCACTTTCTCGGTCAGGTCTTCCACATCGGCATATCGCTCAGGGATTTTACCCCAAAGGAACATGCCCACCTGCTTAGGATCGTAGGTACAGCCCATCACGTCCATAATCTGTTCGGCGATATCACGACGACGGCGATAATTGTCGATATTGTTTTCGTGGTGCCATTCATCGCTGTTACCTATCATGGCCTCGGCAGCAGCTAATTGTATGCCTCTGAAAGAGCCATTATCGATATTGCTCTTCACCTTCAGAATCCACGAGATGAAAGTCTTGTTGCTTGAAATCATCGCCACACGCCATCCGGGCATATTATGACTCTTGCTCAGCGAGTTGAATTCTATACAGCAGTCTTTTGCTCCCGGCACCTGCATGATGCTCATGGGGTGCTCATTGAGGATGAGTGAGTAAGGATTGTCGTTCACTACAACGATATTGTGCTTCTTGGCAAACTCTACCAGTCGCTCGTAAGTCTCCATGCGGGCATTGCCTCCTGTAGGCATATTGGGATAGTTGGTCCACATCAACTTGACATGACTCAGGTCCATCTTCTCCAAGGCTTCGAAGTCAGGCTGCCATCCATTGTCTTCTCTGAGATCATAATAAGTTATCTTGGTACCCAAAATCTTATTGATGGCAGTATAGGTGGGATAGCCAGGATTAGGAATCAGCACCTCGTCGCCAGGATTGCAGAAAGCCAGGGTAACGTGCAGGATGCCTTCCTTGCTGCCTATCAGCGGCTGTATCTCTGTAGCCCAGTCGAGGTCTACATCGTACCATCTCTTATAGAATTCAGCCATTGCCTTTCGCAACTCAGGAATGCCCACTGTGGGCTGATATCCATGTGTGTCGGACTTCTGAGCCACTTCGCAGAGCTTGTCGATGGTCTGCTTTGACGGTGGCATATCTGGACTTCCGATGGCAAGGCTGATGATGTCCTTTCCCTCGGCATTCAACTGAGCTACTTCTTTCAGTTTGCGGCTGAAGTAGTATTCCTGTATCTCGGTTACTCTATTGGCTGGCTGTATCATTGTATCTAATATTTTAATTTTTAATATTCAATGTTTTGTTTTGAATGTAAAGTATAATCGGCAGCAAGGCTCTTTTTACTTTTTTACCTTTTTACTTTTTTACCTTTAAAACTCCTACTCTCTTTCCTCGTACTCGCCGAGAACCTTGATTTTCTTCACCAGTGGTGTGATGGCATCAATACTCTGGCGGTATCGGGTAAGGTTGTCGAAGGTGAGGTCTACATAGAAGAGATATTCCCACTCATGTCCGATGACGGGCAGCGACTGAATCTTGGTCAGGTTCACATCGTAGAAGCTCAGGATGGTGAGCACCTTGGAGAGCGATCCCTTGTCGTGGGAAAGGCTGAAGACGATGCTTGCCTTGTTGGCCTTCTCAATGGGTCGAAGGAGAGCTGCCTTCTGCGGATTGCTCACCACGAGGAAGCGCGTGTAGTTGTGCGGATTGTCGTGGATGCCTTCTTGCAGCACCTTCATGCCATACATCTCGGCTGCATAAGTTGAGCAGATGGCAGCCCATCCCCTTACCTGATGCTTGGCAATAAAGGCAGCCGAACCTGCGGTATCTTCAGCCTCTACAGCTTTCAGGTCGGGATGATTGGCGAGGAATCTGCCACACTGCATCAATGCCACAGGATGGGAATGAACCTCCTGAAGTGTACTCCAGTCATCATCGGGCAAACAGCAGATGCTGTGCTCTATATGGAGTCGGTGCTCGCCTACTACTGTCGTTCCACTTTGGCGCAGAAGCTCATAGTTGTGGAGCAGACTGCCCGCTATGGTATTCTCGATGGCTACGATGCCGATGACTGTAGGATCGCGCTTGATGTTTTCGAACACCTCCTCGAAGGTGGCGCAACAAATCAGTTCCACCTGTTCATCACCGAAATATTGATGGGCAGCTATGTCATGAAACGACCCCAACTCGCCTTGTATTGCTATTCTCTTCATCTATATTGTTTGTATCTGTTATGAAAAACGGTCCTCACTCTCCAAGGAGCGGGACCGTTTCGATAGATTTCTTAATCTTAATATCCTAAGTTGAAATTATACGCAACTTCCCGCTTTACAATTGCTTGCAAAGTAAAAATAAAAGCTATAAAAGTATGCGTTAAACTTCTTCATTGTTCTTTCTTTTATTTATTGTCTACTACAATGGGGTATTCCCTCAATTGTGTTATACGCTTGCAAAAGTAGCATTTTTATTTGTATCCACCAAACAAATTGACAGATTTTTTACACAAAACCTTGCAATTTATTGTTTTCGCGCATAAAGATGCTTATATTTTCCAAGATTTTCTGCTCTATGGAAATTCTACAGGAAGCCCTCATCTGCCAACGAAGCCGCCTTCATCTGACATCGAAGCCTATTGCGTTTTTCCGCCCTATATACCTTATTATATATATTGTCTATTTTTTGACTTCCGTAGCTTTGATGATAACAACATCCTGCAGAGGACGGTCATTATTGCTTTTGTCGGTTTCCACATTCTGGATTTTCTCTACCACATCCAGTCCTTCAAGCACTTCGCCAAAGACTGTGTAGCCACCATCAAGATGGGGCACGCCGCCATATTTCACATATCCAGCCTGCACCTGCTCATTGGGAATGGCGTACACCTTGTCCTCGCCTTTCATCTTCTGCACCAGATATTCCATCTGCCGTGCTGAGAAATTGCGTCCCCAGGTGATGTAGAAATCGCAAGGTGCCGAAGCTTTCTGTGGATTCACGTCATCGCCCTCACGGGCAGCACAAAGCTGTCCGCGCTTGTGATAATATTTGGGATAACGTATCTCGGCAGGCACAGTGTAGGCTGTATCGAAGCGCTCCACCTTGCCGGGCGTCACCTTTCGTGTGCCAGGATTGCCGCCCTGAATCATAAAGTTCTTGATGACTCTCTGAAAGATGCAACCATCATAATAGCCCATCCTCACCCACTTCAGGAAATTGTCTCGATGAAGAGGTGTATCGTTGTAAAGCGCCACGCGGATATTGCCCATGTTTGTTTCTATCAGCACCTCTGGACAGGTGGCATCCTGATGGAAAGCGGCCGTATCAGGTACGGCATTATCGGTCTGCGCACAAGCCATCAGAGGCAGAAGCAGACAGCACATTATAAACAAAAAAGTTCTTCTCATATTCATACTTTTTATTATTACAAGACAAAGGTAATGCTTTTTTAACCAAAACATTCCTATTTATTGTTTTTTAATATAAACATCTGATCGCTTTTGTCTAAAAAGTTGTAAGTTTGTACGTGAATAACAAGAATATCAGGCTCACGAAAGCCTAAAAAGTTGAATCATTATGAAAAGTAAAATAGCATATTTCTTCATGCTCATCCTCTGCTGTGCTTCTGTTCATGCACAGCAGGTTCATCTCGGTCCGCTCCACAGTAGCGACAATCCACGTGAAGACTGGCTGTTGCCAGGCGACACCATCTTCCAGGCCGAACAGCCTCTCATATACAAGGGTAAGCCGGTAAAGAATACCCAATACTCCGTTGCCAAGAAAAGTTTGATGGCTTTGGCTCCATTCCAGGATACAGACAGCAAATCGATGTATGCTGACGACAGCAGTTTCTTCTACAATCCCGTCAGCATGATGCCCTTCAGTACGTATGGTTACGGACTGCACCGGGGACTGAACGTATCGCTCGACCTTTCTGCCTTTGCCACCTTTGGCAAGAACCTGCCACACAAGGGCGGTTTCTCGCAGAACATCAACGCCACCTATCTGGCTCCGCTCACCAAGGACGGCAAGTTGTGGATAGCAGGCGGTGGCTATTTCAACAACACCTTCTGGGGAAGCGACAGCTATCGTGATGTAGGTCTGTACGCCATCCTTGGCTATCGGTTCAACGAGCACTGGGAAGCCTACGTTTACGGCCAACTGAGCGTGAACAACAATTACAGCCGATACGGCAATCTCTATAGAGGTTATCCCTATTATGGCTGGGGTTGGCCTGCAACAGGTGTCATGCCGTTGGGCTATGGCATGGGGGCAGCCGGTGCCAATGTACTGGGAGCAGGAGTGAAATACAATGTCAACAAGAATTTCTCTATCGGACTGAACGTAGAAGGCATCTGGTACAACAACAAGACTCCAGTCTACTTCGACCAATACAATTATCCCGGCAGGACTGATTAACGTCGGATGCTTATCGCATCAAGTCAAATCGTGAACGTCCGTATTAAATGAAGAAGTTAAGGAGTTAAGACAGAAAAAGGGGCAACTGAAACTGTTGCCCCTTTTTCTGTCTTATGCATTAATTCTGTTGTTGCCTTATCCATAACAATGCCCTCCTAAGGACATGGAATGGCTGCAGCTGACCAGAAAAGCATTATTCATTGACCAGTATCTGGACGATACGCTCGGCAGATCTTCCGTCCCATCTGTCGGGAATGCCCGCTTTCTTCCATTCGCCTCTCAGCAAGACCTTCGTCATCAGTACAAGACGGTCAGCATCCTCGCCCACCAGCACATTGGTACCGATCTTCACGGTCTCGATATGCTCGGTATAGCTATTGAGCGTGATACAAGGCACACCGTTGAAGGTGGCTTCTTCTGCCACATTTCCTGAGTCGGTAACGATGCCCATGGCGTGAGCTGTGAGATAGCTGAAATCCAAATAGCCCTGAGCCTCTATCAGCATGATGCCCTCCAAGCCCATAGCCTCTACCTCCTGGCGAGCCTTGCCACGAAGCGGAGCCACTACAGGCACACCAGCCTCATGAGCAGAGGAAACCACGGCAGACACTAAGCTGCGCATCTCCTCGCTACTATTGATGATGGCCTTGCGGTTGAGCGTCAGTACGATGTACTGTCCCTCCTTCAGTTGCTTGTCGTCCATCAGCTGTGGACGCTTTATGCGCTGCTGCAGAAAACGGATATTATCGATAAGCACATTGCCCACCATATAGACCTTGGAAAGCTCGGCGCCCTCCTTGTTGGCGATGCTGTTGTTGGAAATACCCGCAGTAAAGAGGATATCAGACAGTCCGTCGATAACCAGTCGGTTGATTTCCTTGGGCATAGTGATGTCGAAGCTACGGGTGCCTGCGGCAATATGTGCCAACAGAATGCCTTGCTTCTTGGTAACGATGGCTGCAGCCATGGTAGAGGCAAGGTCGTCGACCACTATAACCACATCCGTAGGATTCTGCTGCAGATAAAGCTCGAACTTAGACATGACCTGTCCTGTGAGTTCGTTGAGATTCTCGCAGTCCACACCTAAATAGATATCAGGACGACTTATCTCCAAGTCGTCGAAGAGAGAGTCCTCGAGTGTAGGATCGTCCTCACAGCCGGCATAAACCAAGCTGTAGTTGATGGACTGTCCATTCTTTTGGGCGTTTACAATCGCTCTGATGACGGGTGCCACCTTGATAAAGTTGGGTCGTGCACCCGCCACAATACAGATATTCTTATTCATCGTTTCGTTTTTGATTATCCCTTAAAAAGATCCTTGATGCCGCCGATAGAGCCCATCAGGTTGGAAGCCTCGTAAGGCAGATATACAACCTTGTTGTCCTTACCCTGAGCCACATCCTGCATCATGGCGATGTATTTCTGTGCCAAGAGATAGTTGGCAGGATTGGTAGACTGGCCTACGGCATCTGTAATTTTCTGAATAGCAATAGCTTCTGCCTCAGCCTTGCGAATACGTGCAGTAGCCTCACCCTCAGCCTTGAGGATGGCCTGCTGCTTGACAGCCTCAGCCTTGTTGACGATAGCAGCCTTCTCACCTTCAGAAAGCAGGCGCTGTTTTTCCTTCTCACCCTCGGAAGCCAGGATAGTGGCACGCTTGTTACGCTCTGCCTGCATCTGTTTTTCCATGGCTCTGAGCACACTCTCAGGAGGAGTAATATCCTGCAACTCCACACGATTTACCTTGATACCCCACTTGTTGGTAGCATCGTCCAATACCGCACGCAACTTGGTATTGATGGTATCGCGCGAGGTCAAAGTCTGGTCCAGTTCCATCTCGCCGATGATGTTACGCAGGGTTGTCTGTGTAAGTTTCTCGATGGCATTGGGCAGGTTGTTGATTTCGTACACACTCTTGAAAGGGTCTACTATCTGGAAATACAACAGAGCATTGATCTGCATCTGGATATTATCTTTTGTGATCACGTTCTGTCGGTCAAAATCGTACACCTGTTCACGCAGGTCGATAGTGTTGGTGTACATATATCTTCCATTGCGCATAGCCACAATCTCCTTGGCACGGTCGATAAATGGTATAATGATGTTGATACCAGGTCTGAGGGTTGCATAGTAACGTCCCAGACGCTCTATAATCTTTGTCTCACTCTGAGGAATGATAACAATCGTTTTCTTTACGAAAATAAGGGCCAGCACAACGATGGCAGCCAATACATAAATTCCAATCATAATCGTTATGTTTTAGAGTTATTAATTATCTTACGATCTCCTCCACCTTCAAGATGATGGACTCTCTGCCCACGATTTTCACCTTGGCACCTTCGGCAATATCCTCAAGTGCAGAAGGAGCCTCAGCTTTCCAGTCGTCACCATCGAGTTTCACGCGACCATAACCGCCCTTTACGATGCACTGGCTTACCTCGCCTACCTGTCCCAACAAGGCATCGGCATTACTCACTCTGTCATCGGCACCATGCTTGATAATATGCAGCAGGTGCGGACGAATAAGCCAGATACTCAGCACGGAGCAAACCGCCCATACGACAATCTGCAACCAGAAGGGCAAGCCCATCCATGCAACTAAGATGCTGACAATGGCACCAATGGCAAAACACGTTACATAGAAATCGCCCGAAGACAACTCCATAATCAGGCACAGGAAGGTAATCACCGTCCAGAACAGCCAAAGGTTTTGTGAGATGTAATCAATCATATCTTTGAATTTTTAGTTAGTCATTCCCTACTGCATTCATGCTAAGAGGTTGTCACGAAAGCACATTCTTTGGTCTGCCCGTGCTTTTGTCAGCTCATTCTCTCCCAAACTTACCTTTTCTTTGTATTCTTGGCAGGATGATAATACTTGAGCGCTGTAGGCATTTCCTTTTGCAAAGCAGCTATTCGCTTGGCATCGGAAGGATGGTCGCTGAAGATGTCATTCTGGTTGGAACTGTTGCCCTGCGACATACGTTTCCAGAACGGAATGGCCTGCTGAGGATCGTAGCCTGCCATGGCAGCAAAGATAAGTCCCATATAGTCGGCCTCTGTCTCATTGTCGCGCGAATATTTCAAGTTGCGGAAAGAGAAATACTTTCCAGCCACGGCACTCGCCAAATCGCCTACACCGCTACCTACAGCCTGATTGAGCACATTGCCAAGAATGTTGGTACCTACCTGTTGGTTTTGCTGCTTGGTAAGCTGCTCGGCACTATGCTTTGCCACAGCATGAGCAATTTCATGTCCCAAGACGATGGCAAGAGCCGTCTCATTCTGTGTGTAGGGCAACAAGCCTTCATACACCACAATTTTTCCACCAGGCATACAGAAGGCGTTGGCACTCTTATCCTGCACGAGGTTGAATTCCCATGCATAGTTTTTCACATCGTTGGCAAAGCCGTTCTGCTTCAGATAGGTTTCCACGGCTGTAGCCAGTTTGCGCCCTACCCTTTGCACCATGGCCGTATGTTGAGCATTGGTCGACTTCTTGGCAGTCGCCATATACTTGGTATATTCTTGGTTGGAGAGGCTGAGCACTTGCTCGTCTGACACCGAGATGCGATGTGTGCGACCTGTAAGAGGCACGGTCTGCGTGGTTCCGCATGATGTCATCATCATCAAAGCCACCATGGCTCCAAGAGCCATTCTTTTAATACTTTTCATAATCTCCCTTTTTTGAGTTATTTGTTCATACTGCAAAAATAGTATTTATTCGGGAAACAACCAAACAAATAATGTTATTTCTTAGCAAATTTTCTATATCTACAGCAGATATTGCCCACGATAACAGATAAGTATAAAGGATAAGTTCTCAGGCATTCCTACCTATTTTGTTGTAAATAAGGAAGGAAAGATAACCTATCAGAAGACAAGCTTTCCTGGAGTGGAAACGTTAAGGGAGCAACTGGTATCTGCCATGCGTTAACGTTCGGTCCTGAACAGTTGAGATACCATTTATGTATGGTTGAAATTGCCCTTTCTGGCAGTTTCAACCATACAGATCGAATTATTTAACAGGTACAAAACAACTAACTTCGCCCCACTGATTTTTCATAACGAGCGTATCCTTGCGAAATGAAATATGTTGTACGATAGTGTTCCCCCAATAGTCTAGGGACATACTATCACCTGCAAACTGGTAAGGTATTGCCACAATAGGATATTCATCTACATAATACAAACTATCCTTATCAATTTTTAACACAGTAACCTCATCACCACTTGGCGCCCAAAAACCAAATAATCGGGATTGCAGACTCTGTTGAGGCGAAGAGGCCATGCAAAGCAGCATAATAAAAGCTACTATTGAAATAAAACATATTTTTTTCATATTTTCTGTTCCTGCTTTAGTTTTCATTCCACCATATAATGCTGATTATACCTGCACAAATTGCGCCAATGAAAAATATAGAAGAAATAACATGCCAAACGGCATTATTCTTATGACTTTCAAATTTATGGACACCGCCTATTAGGCCAGTATTCGATTATTCTAATTGATCTTCTAGGACAAAGGAAAATAAAGGCCTATCACAAGAATGATTTTTAAAAGTCCTTATGTAAGATTCAGATTTATTACAACTATTTTGCACGTAATCATAAAATGACTCATTTGGAGTCCTATCATAATACCAATTATCATCTGAGTTCTCTATAGTAGAATTATTCATACTATATACATCACCACCTAAGATTGGAATCACTAAAAGTTTGCATATTTGCACTATTTTAAGCGCTTCTTGGTATGGAAAAGCATAGCCTTCAATACCTAAATTTTTCAAGGAATAATATTCGGAAATATTATTATCTTGAATAATTGAAATTATATCATTCTGTTTCATTTTATGGGTCTAAATAATATAAGCCGCCGACCTGCAAGGAGTGCCCAAAAATCGTCCGACTTTTGGGCACTCTGTGCACACCGCATGGGCAATAAATGCCCGTCGCTTGGTCTGTTGATGCCCACCCCTTGGTCCCTGAGTGCCCGTCGCTTGGTCCCTGAGTGCCCACTTGACGGGTAAGACAGATCAAACTGTTAACTGTTGACACTGTTAACCTCGTTTGCTTTCCGCTCTTTTTTATTTTAGTAATTTCTCAGTTAGTAATTCAAAAAACACTAACTTGGAAAAGCAACTCTCATCAGAAAAGGTCGTATTTATTCTATCTTGAACAAATCGTCCAACACAACACTTGCTTGCACAGAATATTGATTAATGCCAGGCGCAACACCTTGGGTTGTGACAAGCACCAGATGCACCGCTTTCTTTGTTTTGCTTACTTGTTGGAAGACAGCACGCTTCCGAGTCATCTCCTGCGCATATTGCGAAGAAATGGAATATTCGGCATCAGAATACTTCATCTCGCAAAGGTCGATGATGCCATCGTTTCGGTCTATCAGCATATCTACCTGTACTCCTCCGTATCCCTTCTCTTCATTCGGCTGACATCGCCAAGAATAAACGCCAGTAAGCACGCCGCTGATTCCTAATTTCATCTTTATCTGTTCCACATGCGCAAAGCATACTCTTTCGAAGGCCAAACCACACCATGTATTGTACTTCGGCATCCCATGAATAGCCTGCCAATAGTTCGCCATATTCTGGTTTCCCTTCACAAACTCGAAATAGAACAAGGTAAAAGGGTCTATCAGTTGATACAAGGCATCCTTCGTCTTCTTTCCCAAGGCATTGTACTTGCGGATGAAGCCACACCACTCTAGGTCTCCGAGGAGGGAAGAAAAGAAACCACTAGATTCCACTTTTAGAACAGCCGCTAAAGTTTCTCGTGTCAATCCCATCTTCTTATCTGCCAAAGCTGTAACTATATTAATATAAGGTTGAGGACTAGAAAACAAAGAGGCATAAAGCATCTGAAACTCATCATGCAAGTCGCCATCAGATGAAAACACCAAACGGTCTATTTCCTGCGCCACACTTTGTCCTGGTTGCAAAAGACTCCAATAATACGGCACACCACCAAACACCATATAAGTTTCCAAGACCTGCATTCGGCTTAAAGCTAAATGCTGAGCCTCAGCCATCTTTTCACATAGTCCTAAGTTAAATGGTTGCAAAGCTATACGATGTGACAACCGATTATGAAGTCCACCTTTATTCTTCAATATCTTCTTAACCATCCAAGCCGTGGCACTTCCGCACACAACAAATACGATGTCCTTGCGAGCCGATGCCCAACCATTCCAAAAAGCCTCCAACTCAGAAAGCAGACCACTTCTCGGTGAATCCATCCAAGGCAACTCATCGAAAAATATCACTTTCTTACCTTCTGGCAATCCATCTATATACCTCTCCAGTTCGAAGAAAGCATCTATCCAACTACCTAACTGTGGCACGTTTTTTAATCCGTGGCTCATCAGAGTTTTTCTAAATCGAGCCAATTGCTTACGAGGAGTTGTATTAGCAGCACCTGTAAACTGGAAGGCAAAACGATAGTTGTAAGCCTCTCTTATCAAGAAAGTCTTACCCACACGTCTTCTACCATACACTGCGATAAACTGAGAATACTCAGAATGAAGCGCATCTATCAGTATTTGCTTTTCTTTTTCACGTCCTATCAACATATTCTTTCTACTTTTTGAATCACACAAAAACGACCTTACGACCTTTTCATGTGCAAAGATAATAAAAAATGTGCTTATCGCTTCCAAATCTCGTTTTTTTTTGAAGTTTTGGAAGCAACTAAGATAAAAAGGACATATAAAAGGGCACGATTGCTCGTGCCCTAGCGAAATTTTCTTGAAACCATCACATTATGGCTTTACCTCTTTACTTTGTCTCTTTTCCTCTAATTCTCTACAAAGACAATTATAAATTTGTTCATACCATGCAATATCTGTTAATGGAATATTATTCTCTACAGTTGTCCATTTGCGTCCAGGATGCAAAATATTCTGATAATAAAAGCAAAATCTATAAGTGTTACCTTGATGGTAAAAAGAATTTGACGATTCTGCATTTCCTGTAGATTTAACATAGCTGATACCGACAAGACCTGCTCGTAGTAAACCTAAAAGACCAGTTCTATGCTCAGGATTAAAGAAATACGTTCCAACAACTATATCTCCCTCGTTTTTCTCCTCTGTACCCAATAGAGACAACAATCTCAGAATGGCTCTAGCATAGACTTCGCCAAAAATTGCTATTCCACTCGTTATACTCGATGGTTTCAGTTCATCAATTGCCAAAAGTTGCTTAAATATAAATTCATTATCCATCTCCATTATTTTTTGAATGTTATAACATGAATATCTTTAGCGAAACTATTGAACAAAAACTTTCTTCACACTACCATCGCTGTATTTCACGATATTCAAGCCCTTGGTTGGAACAGACAATCGCTGACCATTTACGGAATACCGAGATAGTTCGTTTGCATCGGTAGAGGTAGTTACCTTGTCGATACCTGTTGCATCGAACTCAACTATGTTCTCAAAATAGCCGAATTCGGAGAGCCAATAATCATCATATGTTCCTTTTGGAACGTAAACCTTACAATTCTTAGCATCACAACCATCAAACATGTTGGCTCCCAGCTTTGGCATTTTTTCTGCATATACATAAATAGAAGTCAAGCCACTGCAATTATAAAAAGCATGTCCACCTATCGAAGTAACGCCTGAATGGATGCTCAAACTTGTCAAGCCACTGCAATCAGAAAAAGCGCCACCACCAATTGAGGTGACACTGGAAGGAATTGTTATACCTGTCAAGCCTTTACAATCCATAAAAGCGTCATCGCCAATAGAGGTGACGCTAGTAGGTATTACTATGTCCGTCAAACTAGTACAGTTCTCAAAAGTCATCCATTCAATCGAAACAACACCAAAGGGTATCATAATACTAGTCAAGCTAGTACATTTTCCAAAGGCTACTTTTCCTATTGAAGTTACACTGGCAGGAATTGCTATGTCCGTCAATTTACTGCACTCATAAAAAGCCCGTTCTCCAATTTTCGTTATGTCTTTTGGTAATATAAGACTGACCAAACTAGTACATCCATAAAAAGCATAAGCACCAAGTACATCTTTACTTGTATATGCTAACTCTCCATTCCACCAACCACTAAAATAGTTCTCACCTCCACTAACGATTTTTGCATCCGACAAATCCAATGTCGCCAACTTTCCTTCGCTCTCATAAGGTCTACCTTCATAATTACCACCAGCCATATCACGAATTAACAGCCAATCTGTTCCGTTTAGCTCACCTACAATCTTCAGATTCGTAATCTTATATTTCTTAGTACTTCCGATCTTATCTGGCAACGTACCAGCCTTATCCAACTTGACCGTTACTTGCTTAGTAATCAATTCATCATCAGCCGCTTGAATCGACAAACAACAAAACAACATAAATACTGTTGTCAAAAATAGAGTTTTCAATGTAAATAAATTCTTCATATTCTAAAAATTAATTATTCTAGTTATTCAAAACATTCCATCCAAAAGGGCCATCGCCTTTATCTGAAAGATAGCAAATAGTTCTCACTGTATCATAGACAGAATCAACACGCGCAACGAAAGAGGTTAAGGCTGCCTCTCCTAACTTCCCTTCAAACAGTTTAATCAACTCATCACCACATTTTTCATTGGCTACACCATCATCTCCTTCCAAAAGCGCAGCTAAAATATAATCAACTATTGCTGCATGAATCTTAGCATCATCCAATGGACACACTGTTGCATCAACCTGTTGGTTGATGACATCCTGTAAATGTTTCTTTGCTTGTTCTAATGTACTCATATTTAGTCCTTTCTTGCTCACTTCTGAAATCCCATAGAAACAAGCATAAATTAAACGGAAAGCGTGGGATCTCCTCGTTACTCGTCCCACTGATTGAGGCCTTCGCATTGCCCAGGATTGTTGAACGAGCAACATCGAAGCCCACGCCGATATGTGTACACTTTCCCCTATACGGATATAAGACTTATCACTTGACGCAATAAGCCATACCAGTAAAGGGATGTGGCTAAAACACATCCCGAGGGCATCTACCGTTGCATTGCTCATGACAATCCTTGAAGTTTGCGAAGTTTCAATCAGCCAAGAACAAAGCGCCAAGTAAACGCTCTATATTATGTCACGATACCTCCACCCTCCCAAGTCCTCGTCTCAGCCATCTCCCCTTTTAAAAGGAAGAAAAGCATCAACTCGGCGTGAGCGAATGGGTATCTGCTTGCAAAGGTAATGAAAATAATCGGAAAGTCGTATCATTTCCGATTATTTTTTCAAGAAACATAAAGATTCTGTTGTGTGAGGGCACACAACAGCCACAAAAGCCCTTTATCTATTCTACTTTGAATAAATCATCCAGCACCACCTCGTTCTGAATGTTTTGCCAACCAGCATTATGCTCCACACCATACGAAGTTATCATCGAAAGATGGAGGGTCTTCTTCGTTCCTGTCGCCTGCTTAAACAATTCCCTGCGCTTGATTAACCAAGCCGCATAATCGGGAGTGATGGAATAAGGATGATTCACGAATTTCATCTCACAGAGATTGATGGTCTTGTCTCCCCTATCTATTATCAAGTCAATCTGTGCCCCAGGTTGCTTATTGCCCTCTGCATCCGTAAAAGCACGGCACGACCACGTGCAGATGTTCGACAGAATGCCACCAATTCCCAACTTCCTCTTGATTTGAGGAATATGATGCAGACAAACCTGCTCGAAAGCATAGCCCTCCCAACTGGAAATATCCATCTGCCGATGGCTCCAATAATGCTCGTCTTCACCATGATAGTTCTTCACATACTTCAGATAGAAGAGCGAATACAGGTCAGTCAACTGATACATAAAGTCCCTATCCGTCTTGCCAAAAGCCGAATACTTGCGGATGAAATCGCAGTTGCATAAGTCGGAGAGCACGGTAGACACATACCCGGAATCCTCCACCTTCAGCTCCTCTATCAACTCAGGGCGAGTCATTCCCTTCAGTTTCTTAGCCAAAGTCTCCACCACCCTTCTATAGAGCGTGGATTCCTTGAAGAGCGATTTAAAGAGAAAACCATATTCGCTTCTCAAAGGGGCACTGGATGAGAAGAAGAGTTCATCGATATTCTGAGCCACGCTCAGCGACCGATTCAGCATATTGAGATAAAAAGGTGTTCCACCTATCGCCATATACAACTCGGCTATCTGGAAGCGCTCCATTTGAAAACCTCTGGAGACAAGAAACTCCTCCGTCTCGCCCAGATTGAAAGGACGCAGGTAGATGGAGCGAGTCACACGATTGTGCAAACCGCCCTTGTTGCCCAGCAAAGTATTCGTCATCCAGGTGGTTGCCGAACCACAAACTATCAGTTTCAGATTGTCCTGCTTCGAAGCCCACTCGTTCCAGAACAGTTCGAAAGCTTTGAGAAAGCGAGAATAGCGGGTGTCCAGCCAAGGCATTTCATCAAAGAACAAGAGTACTGACTTTTTCTCTTTTAATGTCTCCAGATACTTGCGAAGCATAAACAGAGCCTCCATCCAGTCTTTTGGAGTTTTCTGCTTCTTATGAGAATAAAACTCCAGCTGATGGGCAAAGTTTGCCAACTGCTCCTTACGAGTACCCTCATAGATACCCGTCATATAAAAGTCGTACTTATCGCCAAAGAACTTATCGATAAGATAGGTCTTACCGATACGTCTTCTGCCATAAACAGCCACGAACTCCGCCCTAGGAGATTCGTATATTTCTTGCAGCAAAGCGATTTCTCGCTGTCTTCCTATAATTCCATTAATAGTAGCCATACTTGCAAACTTTATATTTTGTTGGGTGCAAATATACAACTTTTTCTCGGGGAACACAAGCAAAAACGCAAAAGTTTACTACGCTAACGCCATTTTTATCGGGGTTAACGTAGTAAACTTTTGGTTTTGTTTGCTGTCCGTTACTGAACTGCGACTTTCTTCACACTACCATCACTATACTTCACAATGTTCAAGCCCTTGGTTGGAGATGACAACCGCTGACCATTTACGGAATAGCGAGAGACTTCCTTGACATCGGCAGAGATGTTTACCTTGTCTATAGCTGTTGCATCGAACTCAACAACATTCTCCCATTTACGAAGTTTTTCACAATAATCATCACTGGTTCCTTTAGGCACATAAACTTTAGTCCAACGAGGAATGATCAATGCCCAACTATCACCAAGATTTGGTGCTTTTTCTCCATAAAAATAAACAGTATTCAAATGTTCTGTAGCACCCCAAAAGGCGTGTCTATCAATACCTTTTAGAATAGATGGAAACTTTATACTCAAAAAGATCATTACAGCCTTCCAAAGCAGACCAATCAATATACTCTACCCTTCAGGAATACTTAAATTTTCCAAAGCGCTGCAACCATAAAATGTTCGATCTTCAATTTCCGTAATTCCACTCGATATGTTTACTTTTTTCAAACTAGTACAAAGGGGAAAAAGAAAAAAGACCCCAAGGCTTATCCCTTAGGGTCTTTATTATTTTCTGCCCCTATAGGGGGCATATTGTTTCGTCAATTACGCGTTGGCTGCTACTGAAATCCAGTCGAAGACGAATGAGCAGATACCGAAAGCCACGATGCCAACTGTGCAGATGGCAAGAGCCAACTTGGTAGAGCAAGCGCTCTGGAAGGTTGGCAGCGGACTGTCGCTGTGCTTGATGAACATCGCCTTCACGATGAGCAAGTAGTAGTACAAGCTGATGACTGTGTTGACCAAAGCGATGAATACTACGCCATAAGCCCATGCTCCGAGTGTGGTGTGGATATCGGCGCCATGAACGGCTGCCATAAACACGAAGAACTTGGAGAACATACCGGCGAATGGAGGAATACCGCCCAATGAGAACAACGCCAAAGTCATGAGGAAAGCCAAACGTGGGTTGGTCTTATAGAAACCATTGTAGCTGTCCATCTGCACTGTACCGCCATTGTGCTCCTCAACAGAAGAGATGATGGCAAACACACTCAGGTTGGCTACTACGTAAATGAGAACATAGTAAGTCAACGAGGTGATGCTCAAGGTTGAGTTGCCAATGACTGCCAACATGATGTAACCTGCCTGAGAGATTGAAGAGAATGCCATGAAACGCTTCAAGTCACTCTGACGGATGGCGAACAGGTTGGCAATCGTGATAGAGAGTACAATCACGATGTAGAGTAATACGGTCCAGTACTCTACCATTGGCTGGAACACCTTCATGAGGATAGCACAGAGTGTGAACGCAGCAGCACCCTTGGAAACTACCGACAGATAACCTGTCACAGTAGTAGGAGCGCCCTGGTAAGAATCGGCTGTCCAGAAGTGGAAAGGAACCAAGGAAATCTTGAATCCCAAGCCACTGAAGAAGAACACCATACCGGCAATGGTCAATGGAGAAGCAGTGATAACCTTTGCTACATCCTCGAAGTACAAGGTGCCACAGGCAGCATAAAGCAGAGAGATACCATAAATCATCACGCCACTTGAGAAAGTAGCGGTAAGGATGAACTTGGCACCTGCCTCAGCAGAGTTGTGACGATACTTGTCGAAGGCAACCAAGCAAGCCATTGGCACGGATGCCATCTCCAGACCGAGGAAGAACAGGAGGAAGTGGTTGGCACTAACCATCATGTTCATACCCAACAGAGTAGAGAGAACCAACATATAGAACTCGCCCTCCTTGAAGGCAGTGTCCTTACGGCTCAACCACTCCTTGGCCTGTATCAGGACTATCAGTGTACCAAGCGCCAAGACGGTCTTGAGAACACCAGCGGCAGGACCAGAGGTGTACATTCCACCAAAGGCAGATGTGGCTTCTGTAGGGAAGATATTAATGGCAATGTGAGCCACCATCAAGAGACATACCAGAGGATTGAACCACTTACGGTCTGCGCTCTTGGAACTGCAGAAGTCAGCAATGAAAGTGATCAACAGGACTGCCATCAAGGTAGCCTCTGGAATCATATTTAAAAATTGACTGTAATTCATTTCTTCTGATATTTATTACATGATTACACTAAAGATAGGACCAACAGCGTCCATGATAATCTCCTCTGCCCAGAGAGGGAACATACCAAGACCTGCCACACAGGCAATCAAACCTGCTACAGCGATACGCTCGTCCCAGGTTGCATCGTGAAGCTTCTCCAACTTGGCGTTAGGAACCTTCTGATACAGAATCTTACCCACACAACGCAAGATGTAAACCGCTGTGATAACGATTGAGGTACATGCGATGATGGTACATACGCGATGGAACGTATCTGCATTTTGGAATGAACCTACGAAGATGGTCATCTCGGCTACGAAACCAGAGAAACCAGGCAAACCGAGGTTGGCCAAACCAGCTACCGCATAACCTACTGAGAGGAATGGGATAATCTTCATCAAACCACCCAAGTAGCGAACGTCACGTGTACCAGCCTGATGATAAATCATACCGATAACGGCGAAGAAGAGAGCGGTCATCAAACCGTGAGACAACATCTGGAGGATAGCACCTGTAGCTGCTGTCTGAGTCATCATACAGAGAGCGAAGAGCACCATACCACAGTGAGAAACTGAAGAATAGGCATTGATGTACTTCAAGTCGGTCTGTACACATGCTGACAAAGCACCATAAACGATTGAGATGGTAGTCAGCACGAGGAATACCTTGATCCAGAATCCATGAGTAGCAGCAGGCAAGAGGAACATGGCGATACGGAAGCAACCATAACCACCGAGTTTCATCAATACACCGGCATGCAACATAGACACAGCTGTTGGCGCACTGGCGTGACCATCAGGAGACCATGTGTGGAATGGGAACAAAGCTCCAAGAATACCGAAACCGATGAAGAGCAATGGGAAGAACACATTCTGCACGCTCTCAGGGATGGCATGAGCACCATTGGTGTGGTGAGCGATGTCGAGGATTTCGAATGTCTGGGCACCACTGTAGAAGTAAATACCCAAGATACCGATAACCAAGAGGGCTGAACCACCCATCAACATCAAGGTAAGTTTCATGGCAGAATACTCCTTCGCACCACTACCCCATACACCGATGAGGAGATACATAGGAATCAGCGCCACCTCGTAGAACATGAACATGGTGAACATGTCGATAGAGATGAAGAAGCCATAAACACCAGTGCTCAAGAGTGTGAACCAGAGGAAGTACTCCTTCTTCATAGGCTCCATCTGCCAAGAAGCAAATGTACCGGTGAACACGATGATGGAAGTCAGAAGAATCATCACTACTGAGATACCATCCACACCGAGTGAATAGTTGATGTGCAATGGCTCAAACCATGGCACACAGTAGGTGAAGAGCATAGGAACTTGGTCGGCTGGCATTGTCTCACGAGCTTCGAGAAATGCAAACACCAAATAGATGGAGAGGGCGAGCAGCACGCTGGCACCTGCCACCATCACACCACGAACCTGCTTGTCGTTGCGTGCCAACCAGAGGCCGAGCAACATCAGGAGTGGTACTATGACGAATATACTTAAATTCATTTCTTTTCTATTTACTTAATTGTGAGACATTCATTAAAGAAGCGCGAGCAGACACAAGGTGAGAGCCACTGTACCTGTGAGGAACCAGATGGCATAGCTGCGCACGTCGCCACTCTGCCATGGACGGATGGTCTCGCCTGCCTCCTGTGCACCCCAAGCCATGAAGTTGAAAGTGCCATCGATGACATGACGGTCGAACCAAGCGATAGGCTTAGAGAAGAGACCGAACACAATCTTGTGGGTAAAGAACTGCCAAGCATCGTCGATATAAAAACGATTCAAGGCTGCCTTGTGCAACTTAGGCATCTTCTTGGCCAAGGTGTCGGCCAATGGTGTCTTCTTAGGTGCATACATATAGGTGGCGAGCGCGATGCCGATAACGGCTACAACGATAGAGGTGCAAGCCACCTGTGTATCGATGTGAATATCGTAGCTCTGACCTGTAGCAGAAACGAAGTGACCGAATGGAATCAAACCACAGACACAAGAGATTGCTGCAAGGAACACCAATGGACCCCACATCACGAAAGGAACCTCCTGTGGCTTACGACGGTTCTCTGGATCCAACTCATAGTAGCTCTGTCCCCAGAAGATGACGTAGTAGAGACGGAACATATAGAAAGCTGTCATACCAGCCACCAATGTCATGAAATAACCCATGAATGGTGAGAACTGGAAACAAGCAGTGATGATCTCGTCCTTAGAGAAGAAACCTGCGAATGGAGGAATACCTGCAATCGCCAAGCAACCGATTAAGAAGCAGATGTTGGTGATAGGCATGTACTTGTGCAAACCGCCCATGTACTCCTTGAAGTTGCTGCCGATGATGACGATGATGGCACCAGAGCAGAGGAACAGCAAGGCCTTGAACATAGCGTGAGTAAACAAGTGGAAGATACCAGCCATATAACCCAAACCGCCGTGATGGTTGTCTACAGCAAAGCAAACACCCAAGGCAACGAGCATGTAGGCAATCTGAGAGATAGTAGAGAAAGCCAGACCACGCTTGATATCACGCTGGCAGCAAGCTACAGCTGCTGCATAGAATGCGGTGAAGGCTGCAATGTAAGCTACGTAGTGGAGAGTGTTGGGAGCATACTCTACCCAGATTGGGAAGAGGCTGGCTACCTGATAAACACCAGCCACAACCATGGTAGCGGCGTGGATCAACGCAGAAACTGGAGTTGGACCCTCCATCGCATCTGGCAACCAGATGTGCAATGGGAACATCGCACTCTTACCGGCACCACCGATGAACATGAGGAACAACGCTACAGGCATCACCCATGCAGCACCAGCCAAAGAACTCTGAAGCTCTGGCTGAGCATTCAAGTCGTAGTTGAAGGTTCCTACATAGAAGCTGTAGAACAAGATACCGATCAAGAAGAAGAGGTCGGCGAAACGAGTTACGATGAACGCCTTCTTGCTGGCATGTACTGCTGCATGCTTGGGATAATAGAATCCGATGAGCAGATAAGAGCAGACACCCACCAACTCCCAGAACAGATACATCTGGAAAATATTGGTAGCTACTACCAGACCCAACATAGACATGGTGAAGAGGCTCAGGTAAGCGTAGAAACGCTGCATACCCTTCTCATAACCCTCTACCTTGTAATTCTCGTCACGCTCGGCCATATAGCCGAATGAGTAGATGTGAACCATGAAGCTGACGGTGGTAATCACGATGAGCATCAATACAGAGATTGGTGTCAGACGGAAACCAATGTTGAAGGTCAGCAACTCGGTAAACTTCAACCAAGTAAAATTGAATGAGTCAACAGTTGGATACAAACCTGTTGAAGCATCACGGCCGATAGCAAAGAAATATTCGTATGCTGTATAAATAGACAGACCGAATACACAACCCATCAGGACGGTACCGATGATGGCTGCTACCTGCTTTTTCATCTTCATACCCGCAAGTCCCAGAACCAGGAAGCTCAGGAATGGCAGAAGAAGTATCAAAAATGCATAACTGTAATTCATTGTCTTAATTAGAATTTCATGTTTTCAATACTGTTCACCTGGTCACTGTGATAGTTGCGGTAAACGTTAATAATTATTGCGAGCGCTACGGCTGTCTCGGCTGCTGCCACTCCGATAGAGAACAATGTGAAGAAGAAACCTTCCAACTGTCCTGGGAAGAGGATGCGGTTGAACACTGCGAAGTTCAGATCGGCTGCATTCAATACAAGCTCGATGGAGATGAGCATGGCAACGAGATTACGACGTGTACAGAAACCATAAACGCCGATGAAGAACAAGAGTGCTGAAAGCACGAAGAAATACTGTACTGGAATCATTTCTTATCCTCCTTTCTTGCGATTAAGATACCACCGATGATACATGCCAACAGGAATACAGAGATAAACTCAAATGGCAATACATAGCCATACTTGTCAGCACCTACGAGTGCAGAACCGATCTGGTCCATAGGCACCTCAGTGTCGGCTACTGTTGCAGCCAAATCGATAAAGTGATTCTTCAACACGATAACTGCCAAGGTAACAAAACCTACGAGGCAGACGAGTGCACGGCCAATGACCTTGCTACCCTTCACGTGCTCCAAAAGACCCTGAAGGGTACGCTTGGAAACCAACTGAATGGCGAAGACATAGAGAATTGTAATACCACCTGCATATACAGCAATCTGAGCTGCACCCAGATAGGTATAGTCGAGCAGGAAGAATACACCAGCTACACCGAAGAGCACGAACAACAGATAAGTTGCCGCACGCATGATACGCTTGGTAGCTACGCACATGATGGCTGAGCCAAGGATGACTACTGCCAAGATGACGAACATAAATAAATTTGCTGTTATCATTGTCTAAAGTCCTCCTTACTTAGTCTTGGTGTTAAACTTACCGATTTCGAGTGGAGCGCCACCATCGATGAGGCCTGGAAGGCTTCCGCCCTTGTAAACCTCCTTGTCAAGGTGCATCACCAACTTGCTGCGGTCAAAGACTGCATTCTCGAAATCGTTGACAAACTTAATTGCACCGAAGTTACATGCGTTCACACAGAGTTCACAGAACATGCAGTCGCCCAAGTCGTACTGGTAATCCACCAACTTGCGCTTCTTCTTGCCTGTCTCTGGGTCCTCCACCATCTCGGTCTGAATCTTGATGGTATCGTTGGGGCATGACTTCTCACACAATGTACAACCCACACACTTGTAAGCCTCGTTCTCGTCGCGGACGAAAACCAGACGACCACGGAAACGTGGAGAGATGTGGAGTGTAGTCTTGCGGTTCTCAGGATACTGCTCTGTGCTCTTGGGTGTGAAGTACTCCTTCATGGTAGTCTTCATACCGATAGCGAGGGTCTTCAAACCCGCTGCAATACCGCCGAAATATGAATTGTTAGACATACTTTTATTTTTTGTTTATTTGTTAAGAAATAACAGAAGTTTCAAGCTGTAGAACTATTGTCTTGACTCCTTAACTTCTTTAACTCCTTTAACTCCTTAATAATATTATCCGTGGATTCCAAATGCTACGCATACGGTCATCATGATCAGGATGACGAGTGACAATGGCATCAAGTACTTCCACTCCAGCTTCAGAATCTGGTCGATACGCAGACGTGGGAAAGTCCAACGTACCCACATCAGGAGCCATACCACAGCGAAGGTCTTACCGAAGAACCAGATGAAACCAGGGATGAGGTTCATCAAATTGTCGAAGCCCTCGATACCGATGTTCAATGGCGCCCAACCACCGAGGAATACGGTAGAAGCAATACCAGAAATCACGAAGAGGTTGAGGTACTCAGCCAAGTAGTAGAAACCGAAGCCCATACCAGAATACTCTGTATGATAACCTGCGGTCAACTCACTCTCAGCCTCAGCCAGGTCGAAAGGACCACGGTTGGCCTCAGCGTTACCTGCTACGAGGAATACGAGGAAAGCAAGGATAGCTGGTACATGACCCTTGATGATCATCCAGTTCCAAGCACCAGTCTGAGCCTCAACGATACCGCTCACCTGCATAGTACCAGTAAGAACTACTGCAGAAATCAGGCAGAGACCGAGAGACATCTCATAAGAAATCATCTGTACGGCACCACGCATGGCAGATACCACAGAGTACTTGTTGTTGGATGCCCAACCGGCGAGGAACACACCCAGCACACCGATAGAACTTACGGCTGTGATGAGGAATACGCCTACGTTGAAGTCAAGAATATGTGCTCCCTTGTTCCATGGAAGGAATGAGAAAGTACCTACAGAGGCAATGATCACGA
>ERZ1107006.210-NODE-210-length-61428-cov-6.641732_pt1 | contig 61428 bp, 81 predicted proteins | sample MGYA00403696_ERZ1107006 | MGnify/ENA primary metagenome ERZ1107006 (study PRJEB35170, sample SAMEA104062441) | human gut metagenome | biome: human gut; feature: human-associated habitat; material: faeces | place: Denmark | collected 2012-08-13 ...
CCCGGTCGGTAATCCCCCATGACGATCTGCCCCGAGGAAAAGGCCCGATAGCGGTTCACGAAAGCCGTGCAGCTGGCGGTTTTGTACAGGCTGAACCCGGCCTCTCGGAACACCCACCACACAAACGCCATGCACCACGGATACGCGCGGCCGGAGACCTCCCGGCCATAGTACGCCGTGTTGTACTTGACCTTATTGGAGTTGGAGGGCATCTCCACGACGCCCTCCTGCCACTCCGCAATCTGAAGCACCGCCCGGCGGGTCTTTGCATTCAGCGCGCCGGTCATCACTCTGCCTCGGTCAGCGCCGCTCCCTTGACAGGGAAAACCTTTCCGGCGAACATGCACAGGGCGTACATCTCGCCGCAGTCACAGCCCACCAGATGGCCGTCCCTGACCTCCACCTTGTCCAGCGTGCCGGTGCCGGTATCCAGCAGGCCGAAGCCGTTGGCGGTAGCAGCGCTGTCAGCCTTGGCCGCTGCGGTTTCTTCGGCGGTCAGCTCATTTTTGCCGGGTTCCAGATGGATGCCAGCGCCCATCTCCGCCAGCGCGGCGTTGGTCTCCTCCAACGTGGTCTGGCCTGCGGTGTACTTGTTGAGAATTTCAGTCATGCTCATACGATTACTCCCTTTCACATAATTTTACGCTGCGCCCGCAGCGATGGTTACTCCGAAACTGCCTCCACATACAGCCCCACCAGTGCGCTCAGCGGATGATACACCGGGTTACCGGTATCGCGATTGCACAGGTACAATACGCCGTCTTGGGTGTAATACTTTCCGGCCTCTAAGGCCATATTCCCGTTGTAGGGGATAGCATCGTACTTCGTCCCATCGTGATGTTCACAGATTTCCTCCCAAAGACTTTCCGTGCCGGTCATGCCGGGTGCCCAGCTGTCCTGAGAGGTATGCTCCTGCCGCAGCTTGTACAGCTTTCCGCCCTGCACTACCTTGTAGCCCACCGGGCAACCATTTTCAGCCGTGTAGGCCGTCCCGCTTTCCCATTCGGGATAGAATGCTGCCATACGGAGGGCCGTTGCATCGTCCACGGTTAGGGTGTTCACCTGCTGGCGGATGAGCATAGCCTGGACTTCCTCGGTGGAGAGGGGGCGGTGCTTTTCTTCCGCCTCGTAGCGGAGGCGAACCACCTCCATTTCCGCGATTTCTTCCGGGGTGGCCTCCCGGATTATGCCGTTTTCACAGATTTTCATATCCGTCTCCTTATCTGTACCAGACATTCAGGATATTCCCCGCAGAAGCTATCCCATTCGTACATTGAAATGTCACCGAATTGAACTCACTTATGCTTGTCCTGTACCACATCGTTCCGTCAATTACCGTTGTATACATACTCGTTGACGGGTCATTTGACTGATTAGTGTGATGTGCTTCCCTCGGCCAAGCAGGGCAGTAAATATAATTCTCATCGCCCGCCGTCAGAAGTTCGAACTCGACCGCCCAAAGATGTTTTTTACCTTCGCCGGGCAGACTGCCGCCGCGCATAGCGCTGATAGCGTCGTTCAGTTTGATCAGATAGCCTTTGGCCGAAGTATCGTCGCAGCTTGCATACAGCGACACAAGGATGTGCTTTGCGTGTATATTTGACACCTTCAACACCATGCCCGCAGACTCTGCCGTGACAGAGCCGGCAAAAACCCACTCTCCGTCGCCCCCTCCACTCGGCATATCCACCGGTTTCCACGCGGTAGGCACGCCGTTGTCATCCACCGCCGCGATTTTGACGGTTTGGTCGACGGTGGCCCCGGTGACGTCCATCCCCGCACCATCCTTGCCGGGGTCTCCTTTTGCGCCGGGTGCGCCGCGTGCAGGTTTGCCGGTATCAGTGTCGCCCAGATACCAATTGCCGTTGTCGCCGATATGCGGGGTTAGGCCGTCTTTGCCGGGAGAACCAGGAGAGCCGGGAGAGCCCGGCGCACCCTTGAGATCGGCCAGGGCAATCACGTTTTCCCAGGTTTTCCCATCGGCGGAGAACTGGATATAGCCACCCTCCACCCGCATGGACGCGGAGGCCGCAGGGTGCTCCGCCAGGTAGTCCTCCACGGCTTTGGCGATATCCTCCGGGGAGACGGTAGAGAGCTCGTTGAGTTTGGCCATGATTTGCGCATATACGTCCTCCGCCGGGGCGGCAGGGGAACCGCCGGGGGTAAGTACGGAGGACAGCGCCAGAAGCCGGGCGGCACGGGACGTGTGGATATCCCCGGCATACAAGCCCACGGACACCCAGCCGGAAGCAGTCAGCACCGGCAGGGGCGCAGAATTGCCGGTGAACACCACGTCCTGATAGGTGCCGTCCGCCAGGTTCACCCGCATGGTCTTGGTGTCGTAAGGCGTCCATTCCTCGTCAAGGTCCCAGAGCACCGTGTAGTCGCTGTTGTTGCAGATAATCACGCCCTCGCCCTCGGCGCATTTGTCGCGGACTTTGATGTTGATTTCGGGCATATGCTCCCTCCTTTACGCCGTCCTGCGCCATGTGTACACGGCCAGGTACGGCGGCATATTGTTGTGGGCCTGGCCGCCGCAATCGGAGGACTGACCGCCGGAATACTCGTTGTACTGGTTGCTTGCGGCCTGGTACAGGCGAACGGCATTCACGCCGGTTGTCACGGCCTGCCCGGTGTACTTGAAAGTGTGGTTGTGGTCCGGGATTTCCGCCTTGGTCAGTGTGTGGGTCTCCTCGCCGCCTGTAGAGCCAGCCGCGTGGGAGTCGCCCGCCGCCAGAAGGAACCTGTCTTTGATCTGCTCCCAGGTGCCGCCAAACAGGTCTGCTGGGGAGGTAGAATCTGTGGACTGGAAGATGCTACCAACCGGGTGCAGGAGATCGAGGAGGGCCTTGCCCATGTAATGGATGGGCCACTTAAATTCCACCGTCTTTTCCTTTTCCGCCACGCCACCAAAACAGATTGCCTGCAAATCAAAGTTCATGTTCAGGGGGACAGCAACGGTGGGAATGGTAATTTCCCGGGTCACGGTGCCGCCCAGTGCATCTGTCGCCTTGACCTGCACAACGCCGGTGGAGTCGGTGCCATAGTCCGCCAGATACACGGTTTTCGCCCCGGAGGTCTGGCCGGTCAGATTGCTGGCTCCGGTGATTTCCACGGTGGCTTTATTTCCGGTCAGCTGGATGGATAGCGTAAACGTCAGCTTGATGTCATCTCCCATGGCGTTGTCCGTCCATGCCCCGCCGGAGTAGTCGCCACGCAGGAAGGTCAAATCCTGGATTCCAGGGCCGCTGTAGGCGTTTACGGTGATGTTCCGGGTAACGGATGCCGTGCGCCCTCTGCTGTCCGTGACGGTGGCTACAACGGCCATTGTGCCGCTGCCTGTAAGGGCGTTCGCCCCGTCCGGGCTGGCGGCTTTTCCGCCGATGGTCAGAGACTTGGCCTTGATGGTGCTGCCATAAGACCCAGCGGCAGCAAACGTGGCTTTCAGAGTGCTCTTGACCTGCACCCAGCCGTATGTGGGCTGATACCCGGAGGTGTCGGACAGACTCACGGAAAGGGTGGGTTTTACCGATGCGGGGATAGATGCTGTCAGTGTGGTCGTATTGGTGCCCACCACGGCGTCCCCGTTGTAGGTGGTAATTTCCGCCGTAATGTTTACGGAGATTCCAGACGTATTCTGCGCGGCCCAATCCAAGGGCGGCGTATACGATATGGATGTGGCGCTGGATTTTGTCGCCACAGTTACCTGTGCCGCAGAGCCGCACTTGAGTTTGATGGTGTGCGTAAAAGTGCTCACGGCCCGGGTCACTGTAAGTGAACCGGCAGAACCCAGCACAAGCCCGGATGCCGACACGGATGATGCCCGGGGGATATCCGGGAGATTGACCGTGCCTGAAACCGTCAGGCTGGACGGTGTGTAGGATGATGTAAACCCACTGTGCCAGTCCGCAGAGAGCACCACAGACCCCTTGCCCATATTGTTATGGGCCACGGTGATGGACTTGCTGCCCAGCTTGTACCAGCCCATGGAATTGTACCGGTACGGGTTATACACCTTGGTGCCTTGCAGAGTGTAATAGCAACTATTGGCGTCCAGGTTGTAGCTCTCCCCGGTTCCGTCATAGATGTACAGCGTAAGAGACAGTGTGGACTTGTTGTCCGCAATGCTCTGGGATACGCTGTAATCCAGCCGCAATTGCCAGCCGGTGGAAGATTTTGCGCCGTAAATGCTTGCCATCAATTCACCCCCACAAAGGACACAGAACCGTTGGGCTGAACCACGATGCCCATGGGACCCAGCCTGAACTTGGACAGCTCCACCAGCTCGAAACTGTTGTTGTTCCAGTATGCCAGAAGGGTCCCGGAAGTGTCGTAGAATCCGATTTTGTCGTTGTATTCCTTCAGGACGATTTCCGACGCAGAAGAACCGATACGCAGCACCGGATGACCGTCATCGTCAATTCCCGCCTCGATGAAGTCCGAAAGCGTCTGGCCGTTGATAGTCACCCGTTCAGCGGACATTTGCCCCGCCGTAATAGAATCAGCGTTTACCGCACCGTCCATCGTCAGAGCCACGCCAGAGACGGTCGTACCGCCGTCCTTGGAGAATCCCAGACCACCTGTGGACATAATCCACATCCGGGTATTGGGCGTAATGGTGGGCGTATCTCGCAAAGTCCACCCGATTGGAAAGCCCTGTTCGTCCAGAGTCAGCTCGTAATACCCGCCCTTTGCCCCGATGATCTTCTGCGTGGCGTTTTGCATGGCCTTGGTAAGGCCCTCATAAGCCCGCTTAATGCGCTGCTCTGTGGGACTTTCCATGGCATAACCCGCGTCCTGCGGGGCGTAACTGTGCATTGTAGAGGACAGACCGCCGTACAGGTGGATTTCCTGCTGCATAACACACACATCCAGCCACTCGCCGGTATCGCCCTCCACTTGGATAACGTCGCCCACCTCAACAGACGGGTCGCAGCGCCATTTTACATCGCAGGGCTGAAAAGATATTTCCACCTCCGGCTGAATCAGGTCCGCAACGGCCTGGTTCATGTATGGGTTTGTTGATGTAATGCCCAATCCGGTGCCGGATGTAATGGGTTCATCTTCCGTGCCTGTGGTGAGGCTGGATACCGTGTACGGACCGTCTGCCGTGCGAGTCAGGCCGGACATGTACTGCTGCTCCCGGCTGACCCGGAAGGTGGTTTTTGCGTACCACTTTAACACCAGATTGCCGTCCCGGTCGAAGTGCGCGGACTGTCCGCACAGTCCAGCCAGCCACCCCAGCTGCTGTCGGATGGTCCCCTCAAACACAGACTCGATTGTCATGTCCGGGAAAGTCACCGTTGGGGGAGTCAGGCCACTTTGCGCACACAAGTCCGTCAGCATAGCGTCTGGCGTGGCGGGGAACTCAATTTGCGGGGTGTACTGCTCCGTCAAGGATGCCATTTGGTCGTAGCCGGTGATTTCCCAGCCATACACCAAATTTTCCACGCCGTCTGCGGGAATGTAGTATCGGCCCAGGGGGACATATTCCACCCCAGACGCTGCGGCGCTTACGCCGACAATTGCCTTACCAGCCACAGCCTGACCGGCGATGGCTGTCGTGCCTGTATCACCACCAGGAACGCAGATGCCGATATACGGTACAAAGTATCCGCCGGACAATTGCAACGGCTCATCCGGCTTAAAAATGCGGATTTTGCACCGCCCGGAACAGGCGGAGCCAACGGAAATGCCGTCTGAAGAATCAAACGCCGGTGTGGCGGTGATCTCCTGCACATAGTTTCCGTCAAGCTCCGTCTGCCCGTTGAAAATCACCTTGGCCTTGATCTCACGGCCATAATCCGCAAATGCGGTGTGGAAAGCGGATGAGACATTGTACATGGCGTCACCTCTCCACGAAGTTCATGGACAGACTTTCCCATCTCCATTCCCCATCGATGCAAGAATACATGGGAGTAGTCCGGTCGCCAACATAGCATGTCATGGTGCGGTTTGTACCGTCCTCCGCGTCTGGCCCTGTCGCCTGGAAAAATACGTCCGTGACGGATTTCAGGATTGTGGAGCATTGTTCAGCAGTCAAAGGGGGCCATTCCATGGTCCACTTCCGTTTCCTGGCCACCCTGTCGCGAAACGCATCACCATTCTGGTTCCTTCCGGAGCCGTCTGCATCTACGTCCTGCAAGCCCCAGGAAAAAGACTTGGGGTCAGGGAGCGGCACAATGGTCTCGTCTTTCTTTTTTACCGTGATGATTGCCATGTGCCCTCCTTATGCGAACAGAGGAGATTTGCCGGTCGCCCGGACCACCTCTTTGTTCTTCTTTACGACGTTGCGATACACCACGTCGCCGTCCATATTGATAGTAATGTTAATATCCCCGGACACTCCATCCTTATTGGACATAGCGGACATTACAGCGCGGTACACGCCGTCAGACACGGCGGAAACGATTTGGTCATTGTTTGCAACGGCAGTGCGTCTGCCGATGTTGCCCACCATCTCCGCGCCAGCTTCACGGGCGACAAACAGCTGTCCCTCGTTGGGGAAACCGCCCTCGGCAAGTTTCGGAATGTAAATCGGCTCGACTTTCGTGATACTTACTCCAGGGATTTTGTTGATTAGCCCGATTGCCAGATTCAACATTCGTATGAATCCGTTAATCGTTCGCTCAATCGTGGAAAAGATTCCGTTGATTACGCCCTTGAAAATGCCAGAGGCGAAATCGGATACCGTCGTCCAAATCCCCTTAAAGATTTTGACGGCTGTATCTCTTATCAAGGTGAGCTTTGCCAAGAAAAAGCCAACTATCGGTTTAATGACCGTGTCGTACACCCATGTTGCGGCCTTTTTCAGCGGATCGATCACGTGTTCCTTCACCCAGCCGGTTACTGGAACGATGACATAGGTGTAGAACGCAGTCCCCGCTGCGGCGAGGACTTCCACGACTTTTAGAGAGATTTCTTTAATTTTATTCCAGATAGTTTTGACGCCCTCAATGATTCCGGAGACAATTTCCACCGCGTTATTCCAGATGTGTGTCGCAACATCCGCCACAGATTCAGCAACGGGGCGGAAGAACTCAATGATCGGCGAAATGACTTTCTCCCACACCCAGTTTGCAGCAGTGCTCAATGCACTAACTACCGGCTGGATGATTTTCCCGTCAAACCATTCCCAAATGTTCGTAAAGAACCCAGCTATTTCATTGCCGAAATTCTGCACTATCCAGATTGCAAGGTCGGTCAGCGCCCCGACGGCGAGTCCGATCAGAGCACCAATTCCCATACCGATAGGCCCGCCAAGCGACCCGATGATTGCACCCACACCGGCACCCGCCATGGTGGAGCCCAGAGGAATAAGCACTCCATTCAACCAATTAAGCCCGTTTTTAATGGCGTCGTATACAGATACCAAGTACGTCGGTAGCCCGGCAATAATCATGCCAACTCCGGCGGCGAGCATTCCTGTACCAATCGTTCCGGCCATGGGGATGAGTGTTGCAAGCTTTCCGGAGATTGCGGTAATCGCAGGAAGAATTCCTTTAGCGATGGACCATCCCGAAAAAGCCGCTCCAACAGCAATGGCCAGCGGCAGCAGTTCTTTGAGCTTTGCCTTAACTTGTTCAACGTTTCTGCTCACGACCCCAGCCAAGAAATCGTACTCGGGCAAATTAATCCCGAGTCCACCAGAACCGGTAACGCCAGCATCCGTTTTGCCGGAGGAACCCGTGTTGGACGGCAGGATGTTCAATTCGTCAAAGCCCATGGTGTAGCGCTTGAACTCCTTGGCAGCATCTGCGGCGGCGTCCATGTTGTCCGAAAGCTCCCCGGCGGCAACAGCTCCACGATTCACGCCGTCCCAGTCAACGTCCGTAAGCTCAAACCCGAACAGTTTAGCCAGCGCGTTCGCTAACTCGCGGACAATTTGCAGAAACGCAATGACATAAGGCAGAGCCTTGGTCAGAATTGGGATAAACAGATTGCCGATTGCACGGGCCACCTGAGTAATTTCTGCTCTAAGCACACGCAGCTGGTTCGCAGGAGCTTCCAGGGTTCGGGCCATGTCGCCCTGTGCGGTAGTCACCTGTGTCATAATAGCGTAGTACCGCAGTTCTGCTTTTTCCGCCTGATTCATGGCGGAAACGCTTTTGGTAATACCAAGATTCAGTGCTTCCTGCTGCAATCGCGCAACAGACAGGTCATAGCCCAATCTTCGCAGGGGTTCCAGTTCGCCTGCAATGCCGGATTGCAACTTCTGCATGGAGTCCTCAATAGAGATATTGAAGAAAGAGGACAGGTCGTAACCTAACTGTGTCAGGTTTTTGCTCATGGTGTATGCCCGGTCTTCTGTGTCGCCGAATCCGGTCAAAAGTGTTTGGAACACACCCTGGTTCCGCATCCACTGCGCCGGGTCGATGCCCATCACAGAAGATACTTTTTCTGCGTAGTTCTGCGCTTCCTTTGCGTATTTACCCAGCGCGACGCTGAACAGGTTCAGGTCCTCTTGGTACTTGTTGGATTCCGTGATAGCCGTTCCGATAAGTCCCACCACGCGCCGCAGCCCAGCATACAAAATTCCGAACCGAATCATGCCCGTAGCTCTGCCGAACATGCTCGTTCTGCGCGTCCCGCGCTGCACGGCGGTGTTGTACTGGTTTACCATCGTAATGGCCCGCTGTAGTCTGGCGGGTAGCGCAGCAAATCCCGTTCCGAGCCGCTGCATCTCGTCAGACAACGGACGAATCGCCGCCGCAAGCTCTTTCATTTGGCGGTTAAACTTATCCAAGTCCGCCGCATCAAGCTCATGCATAACCTCCGGGAGTTTGCTGAGTTGGCTAATAAACGATGTGAGATGGGATCGTCCCAGTTCGGAAAGCGGGCGCATACCGTCTGCAAGGGCAATCAGCTTATCGCCGTCCATTGTCTTGATTTGGCTCAGCGCCGTAGATAGTGCGGCGATCTGGTTCGGCACGGAACTAGAGATTCTGACGGAGCTGACCTCACTCAGGCTTTTCAGCCCGCTGGTCAAGGACCGGAGCCGCTGGAGTTTATCTGCGCTGGTGTTCTCCAGGGCCTTGTTCAGGGAGTCCAACTGCCTGGCAGTAGTGCGCAGAGCCGACACGCCCCCGGATGTGGCCGTTTTCAGACGAACCAGGGTATTTTGCAGTTTTTCCAGGGACGCTACGGCGCTGTCGCTGTTTTCCTTAATTTGAAACTCAATACCCTGAATTTCCACATTATCCGCCATTCTTACCACCTCCCTGTTCGAATCGTTTGTTGTTCGCGATCATAAACATCTCCATGACGGACCGCGCCTTCTTGTCGCCTTGCTCCTGTTTTTTGGGCTTTTCGCTCTGTGCATACAGGTCGTATGGGGAATCACGGTACGGCTTTGGCCTGGTACCTTTCTTGCCGCCCATGCGGAGAATGGGTGCTAAGTCCGCCACGGCTTCATAAATGTATGCACCGTGCAGCCATGCGGTTTGATTTGTCAAATCGCGTTTAATCTTCGCTGCTTCCCTGTAATATTTGACCAGTTCGCAGTCCTCGTCCCAGTACTGGTTATAGGTCATACCAATGGCCAGATAATATGGAAACAGCTCATAGAATTTATCGGAATAGCGGGGGATTGGCTCCCCCGCTTTATTCGACGGCGACTCGTTTACCAGTTCGCCGTCCAGGTAGGGTTTTCCTCGCTTTCCGCAGGCTCGTCCAGCAGGGCGATGATGGGGTCGTTGTACATATCAACCAGTTTGCCGATCAGTTCCTCCTTATTGGACATACCCGCGTAAATCCTGTCGATCACATCGCGCTTAACAAACCGATGATGAGCCTTAAAAGCTCCAGCAAACAGCGCGGGAAGACTGGTCATAGGCTTGTTATCGACTTCGGTCACAACAAACCCTTCTCTCTCCATCATCTCCACGGCCTTGCGAGTATATTCCAGGGTGTACGCAATGCCAGTCACGGGGTCCTTAACAGTAAGCGTCTTTGCCATGTTCTGTTTCCTCCTTATTCGTTCTCCAGGTTGATTACGGTCGAGGGAGCGATGGTGATAGCCATGCCCACAACTTCGTTGACACCTCCTCCAGTGGGGTACACGGACAACTCGCCCTTAAAGCTGAACTTGCCGTCCGAACCGGAAGGAGTCAGCGTTCCCGCGCTTTCGGTTCCGCCGAACCATACGGCGTAATCCGCCTGCTTGCCCTCCAGCGCCTTGAGCGCCTTATAATCGGTCAAGGTGTAGTTGGCGGTGAAGGACAGGCCGTCCATGGACTGGATGCCTGCGATGAAGGTCTGCATCTTGTCGGAAAGCGTGGTGGTTTCCAGCATGTCGGGGTCGCCACCCAGATCGGGGAACTCTTTGATGTCGATCAGCTTCGACCACGAAGCGGCGCTGGTATCTTTGTGCATCAGGAAAACCTTGTAGGTAGAGATAGCGATAGGTCATCATTCCTTTCTGTTATCGTCTGAAAATAGTGTCCCCGTCTGTTTCCGCCCTGTATCTGGCAACAAGACGGTAGATAGAGGCGTTTTCCATGTTCGGGACCGGGGACATGGAAATCCTTGTAAAGTTACGCGCATACATCATCCTGTCGATGTCTGCCATGATGGAACGGCATTCACTCTTTTTCCCGCCAGTTTTGTTGGAGTAGACGTTTACCTCGTACATCAGTACGGAATATCTCTCGCTTTCGGATGAATCTAGTCGGGTTGCGTCGGTGTAATTGTCCTGCTCCACAATGCTGGCATGTGGGAATTTAGGGGGCGCATTGATATACTCCCCGGCCACGTCAATGCCTGGGTATTTCTCGCGGAGCTGTTCCGCGATTGGCGTATACACCTTGCTTTCAATGTCGATCATCGGAACACCTCCTTAACCAAGGCTGGGAGCCTGTCTGAAAGCTCCTTTAACGTGTCGTACATAGACATATTGGCCGGGTTGCCGTGAGTAAGAACCACCGTATTGCCGGTTTTTGGGTTCGTTTTCTCAACTCCGTTCGTTCCGGGGTCCCCGTAGTAGCCCCACGTCCTTTGCTTGCCGTGACCCTTTCCGTAAGCGCCGCGAACCATGCCGTTTCGCGCGGCTTCCGGGTGGTTGTCCGGGTACATAACGCCAGTGCCGAATTCAATAAACAGGACGGACGCACCGACAGCTACTACCGCCGCCGTGCGTCCGTCCCGTTCTTCGATTTTTACATTCGCGTCGTTTGTCCCGTCGTATACGGCAGACTCAAATTTTGCGGATGCGATATCATACCCCATGGAAGAGAGCTCTCGGAGAAGCGCATTTGCCCGGTCCTCCAGCCACGTCCGGTAATCCTCGACTACGTCAATCATCCGTTGAATGCCCGCAGCGGACAGCGCCGTCTTTACAGTCCTTTTCACGACACATTCACCTTGCTGACGGCGATGGAAACCAAATTCAGAGACTTGGCAATTTGCTTTACAACGTAGTCATAAAGCGGCCTTCCGTCTTTATATTCTGGTTTTTTGTCGATAAAAAGTACTGCGTTTTCGTCGATGGGGCAGGTCATATCATCTGTGATAATCACCTTGTCATAGGAGATGAACTGCCCAAACTGCTGAATCTGAGCATACCCAGCAGCCGGGGAGATATTGGCTTCCATTTTCACCGGGCCCGCATATTTCACGCTTTTTTCGCCGGTTTCGTAGCCATTAGCGTCCTTCCCCAGTTCTGTCCCTTGGTACAAAAGATACCAGAACGGTCTTTTGTTTCGGCTCATGATTTTCATCCTTGCACCTCACATGGTGGCCGCAAACGGCACGATTTCCCGCATAAGAGAAGGCGGCACGTCGCCGCCCTCATAAGACCTGGAAACGCCATTTTCGCTATGCGCTGTTTCCCCCTCTGCTCCGCGCTTGTTGATGAGATATGCGGCGATCTCAATTTGGTTGATCTCGTAGCATGCGGGGACAGCAGTAGCATCTGTCCCGAACGGAAACGCTCTGCGGAGAATCTTGCTGGCCGCAATATTCAGATACGCAGAGAGAATCGATTCGCTTGTCTCTCCGGTCATGTCTCCCAGCATGGCCAGTTTTTCTTCGTCGCGCATCTCATACCTCCAGATCAGCCGGTGACAGCTTTGGTGTTAACGGGATTGCTGGCGTCGTTGGCGATGAACACGCTGCGGCTGTAGGTAGGCTTGGTGAAGGTGGCGGCGATGCCGGTAAACTTGCCGTGATACCACTCAGGGCCATGGTCAAGGCCGATCTGACCGAACAGCTGATACTTCTCGCCCGCGCCGGTTTTGGCCAGTTGTTCCAGGAAGAAGTTGCCCTTGCCGGGCACAGGCTGGAACACGGGGGAAATAACATCCAGGTTCAGCAGCAGAGCGGTGCCGGCGGGCAGGCACTCGCCGAGGTACAGGTACACCACGCCCAAAGGAGTAACCACGCTGGAGAGAGAAATACCGTTGATTTCGCGCGAAGCGGGAACCACGGTCAGTCCATTCTGAACAGCGTCGGCGTTGACCTGGAACATGGTCACAGCGTCACACCACAGGCAAAGGCCATCCGTGGGAGCGTTCTGGCCATAGACCTTCTTCACCATGTCGGCAATTTCCCACAGGCCCAGAGGCTTGCTGGCCATAGCCGTGACGTTGGTGGTGACTGCGGTGACAAGCCCACGGGTCTTGTTGATTTTGGTGTCATCGGTGGCCTTGTTGTACACGCCGTTGATGAACGTGTATTCAATGTCGCGGTTGATCTTCTGCATCTTGGCGGCCACTTGGAAGTCCAGTTCGTTAATGGGGTTTGCCTGTTGACCAGCCACGTTCAGGCCAGACAGGGTGCCCATATTGGACTGTTTGGCATAGGAGATGCCGACAGCCTCATGGAAAATCTGGGTAACGTTTGTTTGCTGCTCCCGGGTCACAATAGAAGCATCGGGAGCGGTCAAAGACGCAGACTCGGAGATGGCGGGCTGTTCTCCGCCGCCGGTGGTGTACTCCTGGCCGGTAACAAACTCTACGTGGTTTGTCACCTTAGCCCGGGAACCGATAATGGAACTCAGGGGGGTCTTGGTATTGCCCTTGTTAAAGAGCATGCCGGAATAGTTCAGCGTTGCAAAGCTGGTAGCAAAAGTATCTGCCATGTCTTAACTCCTTTTATTTGTTATTTGCGGATTCTTCCTGTGCCTTCAGGCGCGTGTAATAAGCGATTTCCGCATAGTTCTTGCTTGCACGCGCCTCCTCGATCTTCTTGTCGTAATCAACTCCAACGGGACCGGCACCGCCGTGCGGTGCGGGAGTGCCCTTGAGGATGTCGGACTTTACCTTCTTGGCATACTCGTCCAAGAACTTCTGCTGGTTCGCAAAAACCTTTGCAGAATCACCAGCCGCCAAAGCTTTGGCCGTGTCACTTGCCAGGTCCTCTGCATAGCCCTGCGCCACGAACTTGGCCTTGTACTCAGAAACGGTCTTTGCCGTTCTCAGCTCGTCAAGCTCCTTCTGCATTGCGGCAATGCTATCGGCTTGCTCCTGCTTCTTGCGCTCGTCCTCGGAAAGCATGTCGTTGTACTTCTTTTTCCACTGGGCGGCGTCGGAGTTTGCCTTGGAAATAGCGTTCTTCTGCCGAGAAAGCTCTGCGGCGTTGTCCTCATACTCAAAGCCCTCCAGGGCCTTGAGCTTGTCCTCGGTGGACATATCTGCGTAACCTTCGATTCTGCTGGTGTCGATTTTCATGTTGATACCTCCTGCGTTTTTTCGGCGGTTCCCTCCGCGCCGTTTTCCGTTTTTTCCGAGGTTGTCTCCCCGTTGCGTTTTAACGACTTCCCTGTCGATAGTTTCTTTTCTTCTTGCTTTTCTTCTTGCTTTTCTTCTTGCTTTTCGGCATATTCCGCGCTAATTTTGTACGCAAGCTGAGGATCGGAGAACATGCCGCAGTGCGTAAATGCCAGTTGGGGAGCAATTTTCCCGTTGTTCAGCATGGCTACCAAAACACTGGCCTTTTCGCTGATATTTTCGTAGTTTCGGCGCGTAAACCGAATTTCCAGGGCGGACATTTTCAGCGAAAGTGCCCGCAGATTATTGCAGATTTTGATAGCGATTTTCAGAAATTGCTTTTCGGACCGTTTAAACATCTGTTCGGAGTCCTTTGCCCGCGCCTCTGCCGACGACCATCCGTCGCGCATAATGACCGCAGACCCGGTGTCACTGGTTGAGGAGCCTCCATTCCGGTTCGGCATTCCGCAAATCGTCAGAACGGTGTCGTACATGTCATCCGTCAAGGTCTGGGTCTGCGTTTGGTTCAGCTCCGCCGTCAGGTACCCAACGTCAGCCTTGAACTGCGTGTCAATGTCCTTGAACTTGATAGCGCCTTCTGCCCTCAGATTCTTGTAATCCTCGGACGAAATGTCCACGTTGTGGAACAGCATCAGCGCCTGGACAAACTGTTCTACGCCGTCCATGCGGTTGGATTGAACGTTGTTGATAGCGTCCAGAAGGGGGAGCACAATCTCAAAAGCGCCCAACCGTGCTTCATTGGAGGGGTATTCGATAATTGGGATGCCCAATATCTGCGGCTCCGCTTTCACATCCCAGGTTTCCGTTACCTCGAAATACATATCCTCGGAATAGCAGCAGAAAACAACGGTGTTGTCCTCTTTCTGCACATACGTCACGCCCAGAATGGGACGGTGCCCCAGCCCGCTGGAGTACACCACAAAGGTGTTGCGCGGGTCCAGCGTGAAAATCTCAAACGGCGATTCATCTTCCTCCACGTCCGCCATTCTGTCCGGCAGAATCATGCGGTAAGACGTGCCGCAAATATGGAACCAGTCCGCCAGCTCCTTGTCCTTGGCGGCCTTGTCTTCCGAAAGTGCATAATCGTTGAGCTTGGACACGCCCTCAGCGACAGATTCATCGTCCCCCCTGCTGACGTACTGCACAGGCTCACCCAGAAGATAACCGACCTTGAACGAAACAATCTCGTTCGCCCGGTTCACAACGATCTTGTTGTTGATTTCTGGCCTGACGTCCTTTACCCTGCCCAAAATGGGCTGGTCTCCCTTGTAATACCTGTAAAGATACTCAATGTCCGCCCGGTTCATCTGGTGGATGGGCATAGCCTTTTGCAAAACATCCACCACATTTTCCCGGGTGACGTGCTCAACGTCCGTGTAGATAACCTTCCGACCAAAAAGATTCATTGGCACACCCCCTTAAAATGGCCGCTTGAACACTTCCACTTTGCCGCCCACTCGCACCCGGATTTCGTTCTCCAGTAGGGACAGGGCATCCGGTGCGTCATCGTTCGGCACTTTGCCGCTCCGGGTGTAAGTGGTGACTTCCTTCATAAAGTTGAAGTACTGGCTGCCCCGTTTATAGGTGGACGGATGCTTGAACCAGAAGTGTTTCTTGATGTTGTCGGACGCAAATTCAATTCGCGTCTGTTTGTTGGAAATGGTCCTTTTTGTACGTATTCCAACGCTATATCCACGCTGTCGGACGATTTCCGCAACGTCTCTGGCGTAATACATGCCCGCGTTGTTGCTTTCAAACAGCGCGTCCACAACGCGGTTGTCGATCAGGCACCTGGCGCATTCCGGCTTTGTGACGTCCGGCGGAGAATCATCAAACACCACGTCCACGATATACGCGTCATCCCCGTACAGCGCCGCAACGGGAAGGGCGGTGCTGTCGCTTCCGCTTTCTGCGGTGTCGCACACGGCAATAACGGCGTCCGGATCACGGCCTGTGGGGAGTTCAAAGAAATAATTCAGCTCGTCCTTATTAAAAAGCAGCCCCTTCGCTTCAAAGGGCTGCTGCTGAAATTCACTCTCAAATTGTTCCGCGCTCAAAAGCTCCCTCTGTTCGCGGAAATACGCTGTGGTAAACACCTTTTTCCCGTCCCGTTCGTATTCGTAGTTGCTCTCGTCCGTAACGGGGTCAAGTGCCGGTATTTCAATGGCTTTCCACGCCCAGCCGCCTTTTTGCGCTTCCTCTTGGAGGTGGCCGATAGGGTCATACAGGGAATATCGGGTTCCCGTGGCGACAACGGGGGTTCCCTCAATGGCTCGGCCCAGGATATCGCCGGATATAATCTCCCACTTATCGTCCAATCTCTGGCGGTTTTTTGCTTCCTCGCGGCCCTCTACGCAGTCATCCAGATATAGGACGTTCGTAGCCTCCGACAAGCCCACTTGTCTTGCGTCAATAGATCGACACATGACTGTGGGGAAACGGGATTTTGACCGCAGATTCAGTATCTTTGTGTCCGCATTGGTCTGCACCAGCGGAGAATTGGGAAAAACGTCATAGAATAAATATTCATTTGGCGTTTGCAGATACTCCAGGCACCCGGAATAAAAGCTTTTCACCAGGTCGTCCCCCGTCCCTTCCATTAGGGACGACTTTTCCGGTTCCCGCCCAGACAGAAAATTGACGAAATTGATGCCCAACTGGGATTTTCCGGCGCGTTTGGGCATCGACAGCGTCAACAGCCGCAGTTTTCCGTCCAAAACCTCCTGATACGCCGCCACAATAGGCCGCAGATAATGTCTTCGAGGTGCGTAGAACTTTTTCTCCGGTTTGCGGTTCATCTCGATGTACAGCAGAAACGTGTCGAAATCGTGCGGTGCGTCAAAGCACATGGCCTTTTTGTACACGTCAAACAAAGAATCCGCCGCATTTGCGCTGCACTTGTGCAGGGCCGCAGAACTCAGTTTTCGCAAATCCTTGCTCAGCTCATGGGCCAGGGTGAAATCATCCGGTTCCAGTTGTCGGCATACGGATAGAAGGTCCATGTACGGCACATGGTCGGACGGATTCCGTGCAATATGCTGTTTTATGCGTTCTGATAGTTTTGCGTAGTCCATGCGGCCTCCATTTTTGCATAAAAAGAGACGGGTTCCCGAAAGAACTCGTCTCTTTTATTTACTTGGTTATCCTACAAGTTCACAATCGTACCAATACCCCGAGCTTCCACACGTTCCCTCGAGCGTTATCGTGTCTCCAACCTTGATTTGCTTGAGCGCATCTTCTTGGTCTTTTTCAAATTCGGCTATATAAATCACGATCGTTCCGCCAACGTTTGTCTGCATAGTCAGCGTCGCGCCTCCCGTCAGGTTAAGCAAGCCGCTGCTCGAAAGGCCAGCTATCTGCCCTGTAACTTTGTAACGATTGCCCTTATACTTTTCGTCTGCCGCAAGCTCGTTTTCCTTATACGCGCGGTAGACTTCCTCGAACGTAACTACATGTTCGAGCTTCGGGGTCTTCTTAATGTCCTTTTCTCCGCACGACTCGCACTTGTATTCCTCGTACCCTTCGGATTCCTCCGTGGCGGCCACACTGTCCACCAGCACCCACTTGTGTTCACAGGGCTTTTCTTCGCCTGATTGCTTCGGCTCGTCTACCTTGGTTGGCTCCTCAACGGCGGGATTGTCCGGCTGTTCCGGTGGCGTCTCCCCACTAGAAAAGATTAGCGCCGCCGCAATAAACGCACAGAAACAAACTGCGGTGACAATCAAGGGCTTTGCGACTTTACGCCGCTTGACCGCGTTTACAATTGTCCACGCAATTCCGCCCAGGAAGCCCAGCATGAATGTCCACGCCAGAAACATCTCGGGGTCCCTGTTTTCTATAGACGCAAGCAGAGCCAGAAACTCCATCAATGCGCCCATTACGATGAGTACAATTTGCCAGCCTTTTAGTTTTTTGTGCTTTTTCTCCTCCTCCATTTTCCTTTTCCTCCACATTTATTTTCTCCCGTGTGGCCGGGGGAATTACTTCATCTCGCGCCTGTTGCCAGAATCGGCTCGTGTTGGCCCTTGACCCATTCCTTGTTTTTACCGTACCGGTAAAATCCCTCGTAGGTTTTCCGGTTGTTCACGATGCTTTGCACCGTGCTGATAACGAACGGCTTCCCGTTCCGGGTGGTATACCCGTCCTTGTTGAGACTGTCCACGATTCCATTAAGAGTCATGCCGCCGTCCCGAAGCTCAAATGCCCGCCGGACAACAGCCGCTTCTTTCTCGTTGATGCAGAGCGCACCACCTCGAACTTCATACCCCATAGGTGCTCGACCGCCAGAATATCCGCCACGGGAGGCTTTAACTGCTCTGCCAGCGCTCGTGCGCTTGTTGATGTTGTCTCTCTCCATTTCGGCGCACGTCAGGGTGAACGCCTTGAGCATCCCGGCAAATACACCGAATTGCCCGAAGTCCTCGCAGATGCTGATTAGCTCAATGCCTTTGCGCAGCAGTGCGCCTTGGTAGTAAAAGTATATGTTGATGTCTCTGGCCACTCGGTCAGATTTCGCAACTACGACAGCTTCGTAAGGGGGGTTGTTCACTTCTCCGTAAACGATCTCATCGAACCCGGGGCGGTACTTTGCGCCGCTCTCTCCCTCGTCAGAAAACCATCGCACGATGTTCATGTCGTTCTTGCGGCAGTATTCCTCTATCTGTTCACGCTGCACGTCCAGCCCAAACTTATCTTCTCCGGTTTGCCCGTCTGTGCTCACGCGGATATATGCAACCACGTTTTTCATACGGCTCTCCTCCTTTGGAGTCAATCCAAAATTGGATTGGCTTCTACGGTTATTGTATCACACAGTAAACGTAAATGTCAAGCCGCCATTTTGTTTTTCTCTTTTATTTTTTGCGGGCATTTTTGGGCTTACCCGGCCCCGCTCCCGCCCTTGATATCCCCCGCCCCGGTCATGCCGCGCGTGGCCCCGCCTCCGCAAATTACGCAAAATCATGATTTTGCTATTGACAATTACATATAATCTGATATAATAGTATCCGTACAGCAGAGGAGCGCACCCGCCGCCGGTCAAGCAATGCGGATACGCTCCCCACACCAGACCAGAGGCCCAGCGCGTACAGTGTACCACGCCCGGCCCGCCTGGTCAAGAGATAGGCCAGTAAGGCCGGGAGGTAATACAAAATGGAAATCAGGAATTACACAATCAGTGACATTGAGCGCATGAGCGCGGCGGATCTGGCCAGCTTTGCGGAGGATGTGGAGACGATAAAGGGGCACATGGTCTATTATATCGACTTCGGCGGCGCGTTTGGCTTTTCCGCTTGCGTCTGCGCTGATGGACGGCATATCTATTATGCCAATGATTACGAGCTGCACCACCGAGGCAAGAGCCGGGACGAACTGCGCGAGCTTTACCGCCGGAAACTATCCGGGAAGCTTTTTACGGACGAGGAGTTGCAGACAGTGAACAGCTACGACGATTACACCTCAAAAGCTTACTATATCCGCAACTATTACGCCATGCGCCGCCCGTATATTTCTGCGTTTTTCGCAGGCAGCGACGCGGAGCGGGCGGAGATCGAGAAGAAAGCGGAAAGAATGATTTTCTCCCCAGTTTTCATGGCGTACTATGCCCCGGAAAACGCCGCTTTCGTGGCGCGCGGCGCGGCACTGCTGCGGGGGCTGGACGAGGCCGTACAGCGCAACAAGGGAAACGTGGAATATTGGAAAAGCGCGTTTTTGTATGAAATGTACAATCACGAGTACGGAATCAACTGTGAAGCCGACTATGATGTAATTTCCTGCTTCGGCGACTGCTCCGGCGTGGAGGACTACACCGACGCGGAAAAGCTCTTTTCTGCCGTTGGATTCAGCGCGGTGCAGAGGGCCGCATATTTGGCAGCGCGGCGGGAGTATTACAACCGGAGACGTAACAACGACGCGGAGGAGGTGCAAGCATGAGCACTAACGAGATCGCCGCCAAGGTGCAAGAGCTTAGAGAGCTGCGCCGCATGGCCGACGAGCTGGACGCAGAGATTGACAGCTTGCAAGACACCATCAAGCAGCACATGGACGCCGCCGGGGTTGATACCCTGGCGGGCCTGGATTACAAGATCACCTACAAGGCCGTTACAGCGTCCCGGCTGGACGCTAAGGCCCTCAAGGCCGATCAGCCGGAGCTGTACGCCAAGTACACCAAGCAGACCACGGCGCGCCGGTTTTGCCTCGTCTGAGGGGGTGCCGGGTTGTTATCTCTCCTGATCCTGATCATCTGGTTCCCGCTGGCCGTCCTGGCCGACGTGGTCCGCAAGTCCAAGTAATCAACCATCTGACAGGGGCAAAGCCCCAGAAAGGATATATCACCATGACTACCATTGCCAAGGATTTTGCCTGCAAGATTATCGCTGCCGGTGGTGTCTATGACACCAGGCGCTACCGCTACGCGGCCACCAATAACCGCCCCGGGTTTGAGCGAATCAATCTTGACTGCCTCGGCACCACCGCCGCATATATGGGCTGTGAGCCGGTAGCGTCTCCCAGTTACGACGCAGAGCACACCCCAATCACGATCTACTCCACGCATTGACACCACACAAGCCGCCCGCCTCGGGCGGCTTTCCTTTTGCCCGCATGGCTTCGGCCGTGCGGGTTTCTTTGCGCCCCGTCTCAAATCGCGTTTTAACGGCCCTCTGCGCGTTTTGCTTGTGGGGCGCTATCCCTATACTGTCGCGCGCTTTCGCGCCGTGCCGGGGCGCTGTGGGGCGCTGTGCGTCCGTGTTCTGTCTGGGCGGCTCCGCTGTATTCTGGTGGCCATCCCGGCCCGCTCCCTGGTTTCGGTCAGATTCCCGCGCGGTTCTGCGGCGGTTTCTGCGTAGGTTTCCGCACAGTCCCGGGCGGTTCCCTGCGTGTCCGTCTGCGTGTCATAGTCGCTGCGAAAGTCGCTGCGAAAGTCGCCCAGTTTTGCGCAAAAGTCGCTGATAGTCGCTAAACCGTGTATAAACCCGGGAAAATCGTTGCCCCCGCTCCGAAAGTTGCTGAATAGTCGCTAAGAAAATCAGGTTTCATAGTCGCAAGACGCCGCTTCGATGTACTTCTTCTGAAGTTCTTCGGGCGGCGTTTCTGTCCCAAGGGGATTGTTGGGCGTGAGAACGACCTCTTGTTTGTCGGTCATGCCGAAAAAATTCTTTGCGCGGAAAATGTACGTAATCTGCGGAATTTTCCCCTGTGAGACCAGTTTTGCGTCGATTCCGGCCAAAATTTGTTTGGCTTTTTTTATCATGCCAGCCCTCACGGGGCCCAACGATCCCCTTTGCCAGTCCAAAACCGTTTGAGTTACGGCACCGAGAGCGAGGCACATATCTTCCACCGTGGGGATTTGTCCTTCCTCTACACACTGCTTGAAATAGTCGTTAAGCTTATCGGCGCATTCCTCATCAGTTTTTACGCACGACCTTTTGAAATATTGGAATGATTCCCTGACGATTTGTGAGATTTCTTCATTTGTTGCAGTACACCTGGCCGTAACAGACGCTGATGCCGCACCCCTGGTGTGCGAGATGGCATTCTCTCCGCGTTCTTGCACGATGATCTTGCGGATAGTCGGCTCAGAAAGCCCGTTTTGTTTTGCTACAGTCGCTATATGCTTACATGCGTCATAGTCGGCAAGGACTTGCTCTCTCATAGCTTGCGTGATTTTACTTGCCATCTATGTCACCTTCTTCCCGTCTTATCATATTTGTGGTGATTTCAAATAATTCGACACACTCTGGGCACCTGACATACGCATCTGCCGGTCGCACAATCGTTCTCCCGGTCATGTAGTCGCGTTCAACCTTTTTGCACGTATTGAACTCGAATACGCACCCGCACGTTGGGCATTCTGCCCGGGCAAATTTATCTTGTTTCCCGTGCTTAATGATTTTCATGGATCCTCCCGTTTATGTGCCGCGCTCCCACCTCTGCGCTGTGTATGGCACAAGTTCACCCGCCCAATTGGGCACTCCTACTATCTTTTGGTACGGGCGGCTGGAGTCGAACCAGCACATACGGGAGTCAAAGTCCCGTGCCTTACCTTTTGGCTACACCCGCATAAAAACAGACACCCGCGAGATATCCCGTGAGTGCCTGCATGCCGGTAACGCTCTTGCGAGGCCGCTTGCGCGGAGGCACCCATTACCGCCTGTGCCTTAACCTATGGAGGAAAGAAAGAGGAGAAAAATGAAATTTCGGGTCGTGGGCTGACTGGTTCCACTCTCCGATGATACTATTTTAGCACGTTTTTATGTGCCTAATGGGCCAACTTTTAGGAAACCAGGCCCAAATAATCCGCTACGTGCCACAAAAATGCAGCTTTGCGGCGCTTCATGGTTCTCTCGCTGAATCCGCATCCGTCCATGATTCTAAGCGGGTATCTATCCCGGTTCTCGCAATTCCGCATGATCACCCATACCAGCTTACGCCGCACGTTCTCATTGGCAATATCCCGGCCCACGTTGTCGATGGCGTATTCCACGGCCCGCATTTTCTTCGTCTCCGGCCAGCTCTCTATGGTTGCCAGCCTTTCCGCCTTGCGTTCCGCTATCCTACTGTTACCGGGGCTATGCGGCATACCAGACATGGCATAGGCCGACGACTCCAGCACTTCTTCCCGGGCCGCATTGTACGCGCGGACCCGGCGGGGATAGCCCCTGACGTAGGCGATACATTCCATGCGGATATCGTAGGGGAGCGAGTATTTGTTGCTCATGTAACACCTCCAGGAGTGTCATAGAACCCCTCTGGTTCCGCGCCCTTTGTAATCAACGTGTTTGGTCTGTCTCCCTGATACACTGATACGTCCCGCCCAAACACATGCACCTTGGCGAACGTATGGCGGAATGGTTTCACGTCGCCATGTACATGAGTTTTCAAGCACACGCCGCAAAAGGAACCATCCCCGCTCTCTACAAAGTGCTCTTCCACATCCGCAATAGCAAGCTTGGGCTCTTCGCACAAGATTATTGGAACCCCTCTGTAAACGTTCATCGTACCTCCTATTCCAGCGCCGTCTCAACGCCGTATTCTTTGAGCATCTGCCGGATATCTGCCCAGGTAACGTACCCTTCCGCCACGCACTGAGCGGCGTGATTTAGCTCCCCGGCCAGCTGCTGGATATCCTCCATCGGTGCATCGTGCTTGTCGATCACCACATACAGCAGTAGATCAATGCCGCGATTCAGGCCCTCGGTGATGCCATCGCTACGGGCCTTGTCAACGTCCGCTTGGGTGCGGTGGATACGGCGGGGGGTTAGTCTTGGGCATGAGCATCCTCCCTCCGGCTGCCATTCGCGCACCAGAAATCTGGAGACACAGGGCAATCCACGCACGGGCCAAATGAGCAGTACAGACCACCCAAATCCTCGTAGCTGTGCTTGCAATCCCTGCACCGCACCACCGGCGCCACATCAGCGGCGGGAGCGTCATCAATCATACGGAGAACAACCGCAGCATCAGTCTCTGTTTCCATCGTATATGCCATTTCAAACATTGCCATTTTGCGGATGTAACTCCGCTCGATGTATTCAGCCATTGTCAGCCCTCCTGTTCCACGCTCTAACGATATCATCGTCAGATGCCGCGCAATCGTCCAAAGTAAACACCATGTCGCATCCGTCGCAGTAAATCACGCTGTCTCTGAAATAGCTGTATGCCTTGTCGAATCGAACGTCCCCGCCACAGAACGGACACGGTTTCAGCTTATCCATTGTCATTCTCCTCAAGCATTCCTTGATTTTCCCGATGTTCTCCCGGATGATATCCATGGTCGCATCGCTCTGGATATTGTGCGCAAACACGGCCTTATCCGTTGCATCGGCGTTGTAATATCCGACAAAAACGGTCCCATCCGGCGTTTTTCCTGCAATGCACATGCGTTCCGCCCCGATATCCATTATCGTTCTCAGGGAGTTTTCCAGCCATTCGGACCAGGGCTGGCGTGTGATATCGTTCATTCACTCCACCTCCCATTTCAGTTCTTCATACAGCTCGCTGAACCGCTTGTTCCACTTCCTCAGTCCGAAGAAACAGTACACACCCAACACGATCCACAGCCCGCTGGCGATGTTTTGCAACAGATTTTCCATCACTCCACCTCCTGCATCCAGAACTCGCGGCGGCAGTCGGTGCACTTCCTGCGAATGTTTAGACACCCGCCTCCATCCTTTCTGTGCGAGGAGGAAATTACTGTAGGGCATACACTCAACACGCCGTTATCATCTATCTGAGCCTCCGGGTACTGCTCCAGAAACTCGCTCTGACGCGTCTTGCGCGGGTGCGCAGTTGCCCATTCTTCCACTTCTCGGACCACTTCTTCTGCCGGAGTGCCCATGTTAAACATGCTGTGCTTAGGGTTTTCGCCCGTCACGGCAAACATCCGACGTCGCTCTATCACAAACCTTACAGCGTCCATATCATTCTCCTTTCTCCAGCATATCAGCCGCCGTTCTCAAATCATCCGGCAGCATAATAGGTACCTCGTAGATATTTGCATCGGCCCATTCTGCATATTCGCGCAGGGTTTCGGCAATCTCTTTACGAGATGGTTTCACGGGGCCTTCTTTCACACCTCCACACGTCTCGTTGATGCTCATGTAATCGCTCCTCCAAACCTTAATTTGGTCACGGCAATCGGAAACTCCTCAATCTCGCTTGCCCAGATTGCCGTCCCGGCACCGTGTATATTCTCCCAGCACAGTGGGAAGCCGCCGATGCCGTCGAACAGACTTCCGAGCGTTGCGCCCTCCGGCAGTGTCTTGAACTCCGGCCACGGCATGGGCCGGGTGATGTTGTAGCTTTTCACTTCTCCATTTTTCTCCCTTCTTTGCTTCGCGGTCAGGTTGTCGCTGGGCAGCGTACACCCGCCGCGCTTTCGGCTGATATGCGCAAACGCGCCTCGCGCAGTGCGCTTTTTCTGCATGCAATCGTAGTCAAAGTCATTCATACCGGCTGATATACACCTCCGTCCGGGGGTTTTCCTTGTCGTACAGAACCCGGCTCCCGTCGTGCGACACGATGATACTGCTGTTGTCATCCGACAGGGTCCCGGCATACACCAGGATGTCGTCGATAGCCTCCAACAGGTTGGTTAAGTCCACCTTGCGCCGGGTGGGCATATAAAACAGGCACTTAACCTCCACCGGTTCTGCGATGGTCTCGCCGCCCTTGCAATGCCATGCGGCGGCCTGCTGGTACGTCTCGTACTGTGCGGACGGCAACACCATCGGCGCACCATACCGCCCTCGCACAATGCGCTGGTGATTTTTCTTGGTCACAGGGGGCAGGGGAATAACGATCTTTTTCATGTCACCCTCACTTCACTATGCGGCCCGTGTTAGGGAAATAGGCCATCCTCACCATCCCGGTGGGGCCGCGTCTGTTTTTGTCTAGGTATAGCTCCAGCATGTCCGGGTCCCATTCGCCCCGGTCCTCTTTCTCGCACGGGCGGTGCAGCAGTGTCACAGTGTCCGCGTCCTGCTCGATCGCGCCGGACTCCCGCAGGTTGGCCATAGTGGCCCGGAACTCGCCGCCACGGTCTGATGCACCGGCTCTGTTCAGCTGGCACAGGCACAGTAGTGGGATATCCATCCGCATGGCCAGCAGTTTTGCCGACCGGCTGTTTTTCGTGGTGCTCTCGTAGAGCGTGGCTTTCTTGTTTTCCTGCTCCAGCAGGCCGATGTGGTCCAGCACAATCAACCCCGGTCGCTCTTTGTATGCCAGCGCCGTCACTCCCCGCATGTCCATGCCAGTCCGCCGGTTAAACACGATTGGCAACTCGGACAGTTTGGCGGACGCTTCCGCGTACTTGGCGTATTCTGCCTCTGTCAGGGTGCCGCCAAACATCAGCAGCCGGGAGGATATCCCCGCTATGTTGGCCGTCAATCTGCTGGTGCAGTCGTCCGGTGACATCTCCAGGGAGATATACAGCACCTTCACGCCGCGTTTTGCCGCATTGAGGGCGATTTGCATAGCCAGGGCAGATTTACCCTTTCCGGGCCGTGCGGCGACGATGTGAAACCCGCCGTTGATAAGCCCACCGCCCAGCAATCGGTCAAATTCCTGCAAGCCGGTCTTGACGTATGGTGGAGGACCGCCAGCAAACCCCTTGTCAACGCGATTTTTAAGGCACTTCACGGCCTCGGAGACTTCCAGCCCCCCGGATACCCCCGCTCCGTCCTGAATCGCCGCGACGGCTTCCTGCGCTGTTCTGAGCGCATCCTGTGGAGATAGATCTGCTGTTCGGAGTTCCTCGCCCAAATCCCTGAGTTTCCGGCCCATAGATGCATCCCGCATCCCAGACACCCACACGTCGATGTTGGCGGTAGTCACGACAACCTCCATGCAGTCCGTCATGATCTTGCTGGTCACGTTGTCATTGCGGCTGGATGCGTCCATCAGCACGGACGGAGCATCCGCTGGGGCCCCGGCTTCATTCCGCCGCTGGATGGCCCGGAACAGCTCTGCGTATTCCGGCACCAGGAAGTCATCCGGAGACAGCTCTGCGGCGGCTTCGTAGCATTCTGGCTGGATGAGCAGCGCCCCAATGACGTTTTGCTCCAGGTAGAGAGAGTCCAGCATACGTCATTCCTCCTGCGTCCAGCCGCCGGTGTCGGAGTTGTACGTCCATTTTGGGGACTTCTGCTCCGCTGGCGGCTTTGGGTTGTCCCGGTAATGCCATGTGCGGACGGCAGCTTTCCAGTCCTTCATGTGGTTTTTGCCGACCATCCAGCCCTTCTGCTGGTAGAAGGCCACAAAGCGATCTGCGTTGACGTGATAGCCCTTCTCACGGACATACTCCGCCACAGCATCAACGGTTGGTGGGGAGAAACGCGCGGCGTGCGCGTTTTTCTCTCTTGGATTCGGATTGGATTCGGATTCGGATTCAGGCGGTGACTCGCCGTGACTCACCGTGACACACCGTGACTCACCGTGGATAACCATGGAATCCTGCACATTTGCGGATTCCGGCGGGTCGGGGAACTTGGCTTTCTTCTGCTGTATCCTCTGATACTTAGCCCAGCCCGGCAGGCAAAAATAGGGTTCTCCTGCAACCTCATAGAGGAGAATGCTACCATTGCGGTCCAGTGCATCAAGGCCCTTCTGAATATCCTGTTCCCGGATTGCCCGGCGGGGAAACACGAAACCCTTCAAGATTTCGGGGTCCGCGCTCCCGCGCCCGTAATCATCCACGTAAGTCAGTAAGTACGCCCAAAGGCGAAATTGGAAGTCCGTGAGACGGTTGATAGATTTGCTCGTGCGTATTTTCTCGTTTATGATTCTATTCGGCATAGCGGGCCCCCGTCAGAACGGAAAGTCTCCATCATCTTCGATCTCGTCAAATTCCTGATCGTCGACTGTGCGGGACTCCTGGGGTTTGCTGTCCCGCTTGGAATCCGCGAAATACACGTTATCGGCCACCACCTCCACGGACTTGCGGCGATTTCCGTCCTTGTCCTGCCAGTCGCGGACCTGAATGCGGCCCTCCACGGCAGCCATGCGGCCCTTGGCAAGGTACTTCGCGGCAAACTCACCTGTATTGCGCCATGCCACCACGTCGATGAAATCCGTTTCCTTCTCACCGCTCTGGGACTTAAAGTCCCGGTCCACGGCCATGGTGAAGCTGGTGACGGCGGTGCCGCTCTGGGTGCGGCGCAGTTCAGGGTCCCTGGTCAACCGGCCCATGATGACAACGTTGTTCAACATTCTGCCACCTCCAGACGCTCCACAAACTTCTCCAAATCCTTGGCCTTAAAGTAGATACGAGAGTTCCGCCGGGTCACACGATAGCCCTGGATAACGCAGTCGCGCCGCATGGCATCCAGCGTGTCAACGCTGATGCTCAACAGTTTCGCTGTCTCATTTCTTGTGTACAGCAGCTTCTTTTCCATCTCTACCTCCTATAGATATGATTTTCCAAACTCGCGCCTAAAATCGTCCTCTGTCCAGCCCTCGTTCTTCATGATCGTGAGCTGTCCGTACCGACGCAATCGCCGCATCTGGTCGCCGTTCCGGTGCACGGCGGACTTCCCGTTCCTGTGGCACCTGTCACCGCAGAGCCACACCACCGCGCCGTATTTCTCGCTTTTGCCGCGGTAAGAACCCCCGAAAATGTGGTGACGCTCCAGCGGGTCCTGTGCGCCGCTCCTACCGCACAGAAAACATCTTCTTTCATTCATCGATATCGTACTCCGTCCCGTCCGATACAAACTCCGGGCATTCCGTGATTCTGTACGACGGTATTCGTCCGCACAGCAGCGTTGGCACTGCGGTCCATCCGGGGACTGGCTCAAAACGTTTTGACCAAGAGCACCCGCCGCATGCCTTGGCGCAGCCCCAGCACAGTTGCGGCTTTTCAACCTCTGTAAAGATTGCATCCACGGGCCACCCAGCCTTCCAGCGCTTGCGGATTAAATCCGGGCTGATTCCGGTAATTATGGCCCAGTCACATACGGTCCTCTTCTCGCCGTTCCAGGTCAGGTAGGTCGGCGTAACCCGGTGTTTGATGCACCCGCAAGATTTTTTTTGCCCTCTGCGCAAATTCGCGCCATTAGAAATTGTCTTGTTGCCGCAGTCACACTGGCAAACCCAGTACGTGTTACGCCCCGTCGCCGTGCAGGAGATGGGGTATAGCGCTACCAGTTTTCCAAACCGCTGCCCGGATATGTCCTTGGTCCGGGGAAACGTGCGTTGTTTCATTTTGCGGCGCCCCATTCTCTGCCAAGTTGACTGTCCATGAGCCGGATTTGCAGCTTCATGGAGTTGATTGCCTCCATAGCGGATTTGTACACCACTTCCGCACAGTCCCGCTCAAACCGCAGACCGGCTATCTGTGCAGACCCTCGGCAAATATCGGAGATGATCGTCACCGGCGTTCCCTTCTCGCGCTCTTCGAGGATGCGCCGCGCGAGGGCTATGCGGTAGGCTTTTTCAGCTTCCGCATATTTCTGCCCGCGTTTCTTCAGTTCCGCAATGGCCACGTCCAACATCCGGCTCTTGTTGCCAATCTCTGTAACCAAATCATTCATGACTTAGTCTCCGCATTGATGGCCCGCGCGCAAGCCAGGCAGAGCTGTTGCTTGTACTTGGCTGTGGACCTGGCGACGATATCAGCGACGGGCAATTCTCTCCCGTTAACCGTTTGGGGCAGGATGACGCGCCCGCACCTGGCGCAGATAGGGCCGTTAGGCTCCTGGGGTCTGGCTGGCCCTTTCCCTGTAGAGGGATTTTCTGCGCGAAGATGCCCATCCCGCTTAGGAGTCTCGTTGTACTTGCCGTACTTGCTCTGGTCAGTTTCCCAGTAAACATCGGCACCAAACCCAAGGGCCTTGCAAGCCACAGAGATTGCATCTGTCAGGGCCATCTTGAAGCATTCGTCGGAAGTGTGCGTACCATTCTTGTCTTTGCCAACGAACGAGTTACCGCCGGTCCCCGGTATTGCATCAGACCAGGTATCGCCTACCTTAATGTACAGGTTAATGTCCAGAAATGCAGCGATATCGCCATTTGCGCCGTTTTCAAGGCGCTTGTCTGTGATCTCGTACTTCCAGCCGATGCCGCAGGGGCCAAACTGCTCTGTGAGCGCCTTGATGCGCCACATGGGGTTGATGTCCGTTTTGCCCTTCAGTGGGCCTCCGGCAATGGGCTTCTTGGCATTCTCCGGGACCTTGCGCACGGCGTTATAGATTGCGAGATTGTCCATCACTTCACCGCCATACTGCGGCCCTGTACGAGCCGTGCACCGTCGATTTGCACACCAGACTTCATCAGCCGGGCCAAGTCAGTCTTGCTCACCGTGGGGGCCGGGCAGGAAACCTCATCCACGTGGTCGTTTGCCACCATCCACGCTACCGCAGCGGCCATGTCATCTATCTCAACGCTCGTGGTGTTGCGGAAGCTGACGGAGCACTTGGCCGTGGAGAACTTTTCCCCGTTGAGGGCAGACTCCAGATAGCGCTTTTTGCTCTCTGCCGCGCGTTCCAGGGACTGACGGCGGGCGGCAAGCGACTTCTCCTCCTCCCGGATGGCCTTGGCCTCGGAGAGGTCGTTCTTAATCCAAAGGGCGATATTCTCGATCTTGCGGTCGCGCTCCATGCTCAGTTCCGCGAGTTTGTCAAAATCGAGGACTTCGCCGCTTTCCGCGTCTACGCACTCGGCGATCGCGGAATCAATCTGATACAGGTTCAAATTCTTTCTCCTTTCGCAATGTTGTCCAGCGTTGCGCCGTCCAGAAGGTCGGCCAGGCATTCGCGCTCAGGACGGCTGAAGTCGCTGACGAACAGCCGCAGAAGCCCTCTGATGCGCAGCTTGCACTTGCGGCATACCGGGCCATGTGCGTTCTTCGCGCCGTGGCAGGACGGGCACTCGTCAGCCGCGTATTCATCTGCCCCGCAGCGAGGGCAATAGTATGCGGTGCCGTCTCCGTATTCTTCAGAGTATTCCTGCTTGCGGATGGGTTCCTCAAACACAGCGTCGCACTCATCACAGATGTACATCATCGGGCCTCCTTTTCCGCCAAGCGGCGTTTTTTCTTGTAGTAAGCGTTATCCGCAGCAACCAAACTTGGGTTTTCCTGCCTGCGGCGTCTTGCGTATGCAGCGCGTTCTTCACGGTGCATCTCGTTGTATCTCCGGCACCGTTCGGCGTTATCGCGCTTCCGTTCGCGGTCTTTCCTGCGCTCGTCGAATTTTCCGTCGTACCAGCCGATGTGCTTGTACGACGCGGCAAAACACTTTGAGCTACAATAATATGTAGTAGCCGCCTTTTTGCCGTCACGAGGAACTTGGCGAACCCACGGCGTATCGGCTGTCGTAGGAAACGTCATTCCACAGATTCCGCACTCCCGGATGAGCGTCCGGCGGTGCTCTACGATTGACATCTTACAGCTCATTTCCGCAGTTCGTCCGCAATTTCCTGCGGGGTAAGTCTGTTCATCGCTTGCCCTCCATCCAGTCCACCAGCTTCAGCAAGCCGGAGACACAAGTCCCAACACCGATGAAGCAAAAGATCCATACGATAGTCATCAGATTTCCTCCCTTTCCTCAAGCCACCTGTCCACCAGGCGCTTGAAAATCATAAACACCCGGCTTCGACCGGTTTCGATACACAAGCCGAACGGCAGTTTTTCAGCCTGAATCCCGTCGGAAAGCGTCTCTTTGGAGATTTTGACGCCGTTTTCCCGCAGATACTTTGCGGCCTCGTCGATTGTCATAGTTTTTACCATACTTTCCTCCTTGCCATTGCTCCACGGGTGTGGTATAATACCCGTGAAGAATCCTTGCCAATGCTTCTTCGCCGCCCTGTCAGGTGTCAGCTGACAGGGCATTTTTTACACGCACAGCAGCTGGAACGGATCACGGCCTTGTGCGTTACATTTGTAACTCGTTAATTCTTCCTCCTTTCGTTGTCTCCTCTCCGATGTTGTGATAAAATGCGGATGGAGAGGAGGTGATATACATGATGAAAATTAAAACAGAACGCGCGTTCAAGAGGGCTATGCGTAGAATGATATGCCGTGTCGCCAATGGCAAACGCCCGTTGCCGGAAAAACCCACTCACACAGACCTAGAGGTTTTAGCAGAATGTGTCAAACGCGGGTATATGAGTGTGTGTACCGTTAACGAGAAGGGGGAAATCCCACGCAATATGCTTGGGGTTCCGATGGTCGATTACCTTTCAGAGCCATCAGTGCTTTTGCCGGGGCTAACCTTTCTGCATCCAGACCGCGCAGAGGTCCGGGCTAACATTGCCATCATCGTCAGTACAATTTCCCTGCTGTCAACTCTACTGCCGCCTTTACTACGCTGGCTATCAACGCTAAAAGGCTGAGTATGAGAGCTGCCCAACTTTTGAACTCCCCGCCGTCATCCCGCATTGTGCGCACCCCCCAGCTCATTGCCTTTCCTCAAGACGCGGTTGCAGGTCGCATCCTGTTTCCAAACTCCCTCGCCGTCCAGCAGTACGCGCGTATCCTGATTTCGCCGCTCTTGTGTTGCAGCCACAAGTGCGGCGATTTCTTCCGGGGTGACTGCGACATAAATCTCCAACTTGTCCTCCCTTCTTACTTCTCTTCCTCGCCTTCAGCCAGAAGCTCGTCCACAGGCACATTAAAGTAGTCCGCCAACCGCTTCACATTTCGGGGATGGGGCCTTGTGCCGTTCTTCCAGTTGACAATGGACGTCTGATTCACGTCGATTTCCTTGGCAATCCGGTAGTTGGTCACTCCTCGCTCCGCCTGAATGCGAGTGAGGTTTTCCGCAAAACTCAAACTCTCACCTCCAAATTAGATTATTTGTTGACAAATTAGAGTACCGGTGTTATCATAACCTTGCTACGATCATTGATACTGCGCCAGGCCGGGATTCCCGGTGTGGCTTGGTCTCTTATTGCCTGTCCACGTGCTATATTATACTTCAACTTGGAGTATATGTCAATGCAAATTGTAGCATTACTGTGTCCAAAGTTGGAGGTGTATATTTGTGCAGTTTGCTACAAATTTGAAGTATCTGCGAGATGAGCGCAAGTTAAGCAACTATCGATTGGCGATGGACCTTGGATGTAGCCAGTCCACTATAAAGAATTGGATATCGGGTGATAATACCCCGCACCCCAAAATGCAGAAAACAATTGCAGATTATTTCGGGATTACTGTCGATGCCCTCAACGGTGACGAGTTGCCAATTCTTCCGGCTCAAGACACAAAAAAAGAGCGCCCCGCCGATGGAGAAGCGCTGAGTGATATGCAGCTGGAAGCTATAGAATTTGTTAAGTCCCTGCCAGAGGATGAGTTAAAACGGTTTCTTCGGCTGGCAAAAGCCGCTTTTGAGGAGGATGGCAAATGAGTGACTATATCAACTTCCAGGGGACGGAATTCAAAATCCCGAATATTGCGGCGGGGAAAGTTGTGCCGCCCATCGTCGATAGGCTTGTGCGGGCAGAAGAAGAAAAGCGAAGGGCTGAAAAAAGGGCGCGGTTATATTTCTGGGCCGGAATCATTTGCAGCGTCCTGTGCATGTTCGGCGGGTATCTGCTGGGGAAGTTCTGCTGATCGGTGCTCTCGTTCCAGCTTGTCCAGCCTATTCAGAATGTGCCATATGTTGAACCATTGCGCGACTGTGCCAGCCACGGCGAACATCACAAGCGCATACAGTACCGAATTACTCATATCTAATCCCCCTTGTAAAAAGTATACTGGGCCTACGCAGCCGGTTCATTCGGCTGGTTCGTCATCCTTCATTTCCTCCATAATGCGGTAGAGCTGCGCGTCTGTCAGCTTGCCGATCATCTCTATCGCCTCGCTGAGTAGCGCGTCCTTAGCCTTACCGTTCATTTGTTCTATTATATCATACTTTTCGCAAAAACACACGATGTATTTCCCCCTCGTAAAAAAATATTTCTACCTATTCCCCCAAATAGGACAAATATTGCATACCGCGTTGCCCTATAATAGGCAACAAAGGGATAAATTTTGGGTTATGTTGGCCCTGCCGCCCCCCGCACCGGGCGGCAGGGCCGATATAGCAGATAGCCCATCAGGCTGTCGTCTGCTACGATTTAAGCATAGCAGTGCCGCGAAACCCTGTCCACGTGCAATCCGGGGAACCGTGCGACCGATGTAGGGCAAATGGTCCCCGCATTTTAGATTCTGTCCCGCCACAGGTGAAATCTTCTTTATGGAGGCGAATAACCATGTCTGCGTTGCAGGAAATCGCGGGAAACATTGAGCAATACCCAAAAAGGATTCGCGAAGCAAAGGAAAAGAAAAGGTACACCATCAACGACATCGTGGATCTGTCCGGCGTGTCAAAGTCCGCCGTGTCAAAGCTCCTGGACGGATCACAAATGGACCCGAAGCTCTACAACTCGGTCGCCATGTGCATGGTGCTGGATCTGTCTCTGGATGAACTGTTCGGGCTGGACAAGCCAGTGGACCACCCGGAATCTATGCAGGCCAGGATACACCAACTGGAGCTGGAAAACGCGCATTTGTCCGGTAACGTAAAAAGGCTGGAAGAAGTAAACGCCATACAGAAGGACCAAATGCGCACTCGCAAGCCGGTCATCTTCGTCCTGCTTGGTATGTGCGCCGTGCTGGCCATGTGCCTGGTGGCGTACCTGTTTATTGACTCGCAAATCACGGCCCAGGGGCTCATCCGCAACGGACAGCCCACCGCCGTGGCGTGGTTTGTTATTGTCATAGCAGCCACTGCGGTGATAGCCTCTACGGTCATCATCTCTATGGCCCTGCGCAAAAAAGTATGAAAAAAGGCCGTCCCAAATGGGGCGGCCATGTCACAATATAAAGGAGGATACAATGAACTGCGTTAAGTGCGGTGAAGTCTTGCCGGATGGTGCTCTGTTTTGCCCATCTTGCGGAAAGCGGCAATCCAAACAATCCCGCAGGGCCATCAAGAGGCCCAACGGATCCGGCACGGTCTACAAACTGCAAGGCCGCAGGAGCCGCCCATGGGTGGCGGCAAAAAGCCGGGTGATTATAGGGTATTACCCCACGCGAAAAGACGCGCTGGAGGCTCTGGAGCGCTTGGCGGGAAAGGATTTGACAGAGCGGTATAACATGACCTTCAGGGAAGTATTTGAAGCCTGGAAAGAGGAACACTATAAGGAAATAGGCCCCCGTGGGGTGGAGTCATATAACCGGGCCTTTGACGTGTTCCAGCCGCTCCACGATGCAAGATTCCGCAGTTTGCGGACAGCAGACTTCCAGGCGGTCATGGACAAATATGCGGATAAATCCCACAGCACATGCAGCAAGTACAAGCAGCTTGTTACTCAAATGTCCGCATGGGCAATCCGGGAAGAAATTGCCACAACAAATTTTTCAAAGTTTGTCCGTCTGCCAGAAAACGTGAAAAAAGAAAAGGAAATCTTCTCCGACTCGGACATTGAGAAACTGGAGAAAAACGGAAGCGACACCGCAAAAATTATCCTGATGCTGATTTACACGGGCATGAGAATCGGGGAGCTTTTCGGTCTCCCGCTGGCCGACTATCACGAAACCTATGTCATTGGGGGAGAGAAGACCACCGCCGGGCGCAACCGGGCCATTCCCATCAGGCCGGAGGGCCGGGCATACTTTGCATACTTTGCCGCCAGGGCGAAGGGGACGCTCTTGCTGTCCGGCTATACCGGCCAACAAGTACCAGCAAATTTCCGACGGCGAGATTACTACCCGTTGCTGGAAAAGCTCGAAATCGAGCGAAAAACTCCGCATGCCACCCGGCACACCTACGCCAGTTGGGCCAGAAGATCAGGCATGGCCACGGAGATTCTGCAAAAGATATTGGGCCACGCCGACTATTCTACAACGGCAAATATTTATGTCCACACAGACATTTCTGAACTGATTGCAGCTGTAGACAAGGCTGATAAAAATAGCGTGTTACTAACACGTTACTAACAAGAAAAAGCAGGATATAGAATGGTGGAATTTTTTGGCGACAAAAGCAAAGAAAAACTCCCGATTTCATACGGAATCGGGAGTTTTTTGGTGCGCGGTACAGGACTCGAACCTGTGACCCCATGCACGTCAAGCATGTGCTCTACCAGCTGAGCTAACCGCGCGGAACAGTATGTATTCTACACGGTCCGCACCAATTTGTCAACAGTTTTCTTGCCAAGTTTCAATTTATTTGCTATACTCTCCTCAAAACCACCCAGGAGGACAAACATCATGGAAAAAATCGCGCTGGTAACGGGCTCATCCCGGGGCATCGGGCGGGCCGTGGCGGCGGAGCTGGCCCGGCAGGGCTGGGCCGTATGCATCAACTATCGGGTCCGGGAGGACTGCGCCCGGTCGCTGCTGGAGCAGCTGACGGCGGAGGGCTGCCGGGCCATGATGGTCCAGGCGGACGTGTCCCAGCGGGACCAGGTGGAGGCCATGGTGCGCCGGGTGGAGGACACCTTCGGCCCGGTGTCGCTGCTGGTGAACAACGCCGGTGTGGCGGGTCAGGCCCTGTTCCAGGACATCACCCCGGAACTGTGGCACCGGTACTTCTCCGTCAATGTGGACGGCGCGTTCCACACCATCCAGGCGGTGCTGCCCCACATGCTCCACCAGCACGCAGGCTGCATCGTGAACATCTCCTCCATCTGGGGTCAGCGGGGCGCCAGCTGTGAGGTGACATACTCCTGCACCAAGGCGGCGCTGATCGGTCTGACCCGCTCCCTGGCCATGGAGCTGGCCCCCACCCACATCCGGGTCAACTGCGTGGCCCCTGGCGTTATCCGCACGGATATGCTGGATGCCCTGCCGCCGGAGGTACTGCCGCAGCTGGCTCAGGAAACGCCCCTGGGCCGCCTGGGCACACCGGAGGACATTGCCCACGCCGTGACCTTCCTGGCCGGGGACGGGGCCTCCTTCATCACCGGCCAGGTGCTCACCTGCGACGGCGGCTTCATCCTGTGAAGAAAAGTTCCCGGAAACGGGTATATTTTCCTTTACAGAACAGCCATATCCGGCTATAATAGATAAGCTAAGGAATTTTTTTCGATAAGGAGACGACCGACTATGGCAGTCATTGAATACGACGAGTATAAACAGAAGCTCCAGGCCCTGGAGCCCACTCTGGGCGAGCTGGAGAAGGCCCTGGGTATCCCCAAGGACCGCCAGGAGCTGAAGGACCTGCAGGCCGAAACGGAGCAGGACGGCTTCTGGAACAACATCGAGCACAGCCAGAAGGTGTCCCAGCAGATCAAGCGCCTGGAGCACCGCATCAAGAAGTATGACCGACTGGTGTCCGAGTGGGAGGACACCGTGACCCTGTGCGAGATGGCCCAGGAGGAGGAGGACGCCTCTCTGCTGCCGGAGGTCACCGCCGGGTACGACAACCTGGAAAAGGAGATCAGCGAGCGCCGTCTGGCGGCTCTGCTGTCCGGCGAATACGACGCCAACAACGCCATTCTCACCTTCCATGCCGGTGCAGGCGGCACCGAGGCCCAGGACTGGACCGAGATGCTCTACCGTATGTATACCCGCTGGGCCGAGCGCCACGGCTACACCTATCAGCTGATGGACTACGAGGCTGGTGACGAGGCGGGCATCAAGTCCGCCACCATCCTCATCGAGGGCGACAACGCCTATGGCTACCTCAAGAGCGAAAACGGCGTCCACCGGCTGGTCCGGGTGTCCCCCTTCGATGCCAACGCCCGGCGGCAGACCAGCTTCGCCGCCGTGGAGGTCATGCCCGAGCTGGACGACGACAGCGAGATCGAGATCCGCCCCGAGGACATCGAAATGCAGGCCTGCCGCTCCAGCGGCGCCGGCGGCCAGCACATCAACAAGACCTCCTCCGCCGTCCGCCTGACCCACCTGCCCACGGGCATCGTGGTGTTCTGCCAGACGGAGCGCAGCCAGTTCCAGAACCGTGACAACGCCATGAAGATGCTGCGGGCCAAGCTGGCGGAGCTGAAGATGCAGCAGCACGCCGAAAAGGTCAGCGACCTGAAGGGTGTGCAGATGAAGATCGAGTGGGGCAGCCAGATTCGCTCCTATGTGTTCATGCCCTACACCCTGGCCAAGGACACCCGCACCGGCTATGAAATGGGCAACATCCAGGCCGTCATGGACGGCGATATTGACGGGTTCATCAACGCCTACCTGACCGCCGCCGCTAACGGCGAGATCAAAAAGTAAGGGACGCCAGCCGTCCATGACATCGCCGCTGTGCGGCGCACAAGCGTTTTGCCTGCGGCAAAACCTTGGCCGGGCGGAATTCATTTCCGACCGGCATGGTTTGATCCGGGGGCCCCGCAAAGCCCCGCTTTGCGGGGAAACGGCGATATTGACGGGTTTATCAACGCCTACCTGACCGCCGCCAACGGCGAGATCAAGAAGTAATTGCATTCCCCCCAGAGGCGGACCGCCGGTCCGCCTCTGGCTTTTTGTTCCGGTGCTCTCGGGCCGGATAGAACCCGGCCCCTACGGACGCATCCCGGAAGCCGCCCCGTTCCCTGCGGCGGGGCCCATGTGCTCCGCCGAAAGCTGCTGATTCCGGCAGATTTGCAGCTTTTTGCGGGAGGAACCCCGCAATTTTGTGCAGTTTATTTTGAAAACGCCTTGCATTTTCCCCCGGGCAATGGTATAGTATCCCCAGGAGTTAAACGGCTCTAATTCAAGTCATCAAACCATAGGAGGTAACATCATGAAGAAATTCGGTCTGTTCGCCGCCGGTGTGCTGTTCGGCACCGCCGGCATCAAGGTCCTGTCCAGCAAGGACGCCAAGAAGGTCTATACCCACACCACCGCCGCCGTGCTGCGGGCCAAGGACAGCGTCATGGAGACCGTCACCACCGTCCGGGAGAACGCGGAGGATATCTACGCCGACGCCAAGGCCATCAACCAGCAGCGGGCCCAGCAGGAGGCCGACGCCGTGATCGAGGATGCTTCCGAGGCGGAATAAGCCATGAAGTGCAGCATTCTCCATGAGTCCGCCGGACGGCTGCGGGTCCGCCTGCACTGCCCCGCCATGACCCTGCGCCAGGCGGACGTTCTGGAATACTATCTGCGGGCGGTGGACGGCGTCACGGAGGTGAAGGTCTATGACCGGACCCGGGACGCGGTGGTCTGCTTCGCCTGCGGCCGGGGGGACGTCATCGCCGCCCTGGCCGCCTTTTCCTTCCCCCGGGCGGAGGCCATGGACCTGGTGCCGGAGCACACCTCCCGGGCCCTGAACCGGGAGTTTGAGGACAAGCTCACCATGACCGTGGCCCGCCGGATCATCTCCCGACTGTTCCTTCCGGCGCCGGTGACCACGGCGCTGGCCGTCATCCGGTCGGTGAAGTACATCCGGGAGGGGCTTTCGGCCCTGTGGCATGGCCGCCTGTCCGTGGCCGTGCTGGACGCCACCGCCGTCACCGTGTCCATGGCCCGGGGCGATTTCGCCACCGCCGGGTCCGTGATGTTCATGCTGCGGCTGGGGGAGATCCTGGAGGAATGGACTCACAAGAAGTCCGTGGCCGATCTGGCCGGGGCCATGTCCCTGCACGTGGACCAGGTCTGGCTCCAGGCCGGCGGCACCGAGGTACTGACCCCCATCGACGCCGTCCGGGCCGGGGACCGCATCGTCATCCGCACCGGCAGCGTGATCCCCCTGGACGGCCGGGTGTCCGATGGCGAGGCCATGGTGAACCAGTCCTCCATGACCGGCGAGTCCATGCCCGTGGCCAAGCGGCCCGGCAGCTATGTATACGCCGGGACCGTGGTGGAGGAGGGCCAGTGCGTGGTCTGCGTGGAAAAGGCCTCCGGCGGCGGGCGGTATGACCGTATCGTCCGCATGATCGAGGAATCCGAAAAGCTGAAATCCACCGCCGAGGACCGGGCCTCCCGGCTGGCGGACCGCCTGGTACCCTATACCCTGGGCGGCACGGCGCTGACGTATCTGCTGACCCGGAATGTCACCAAGACCCTGTCGGTGCTGATGGTGGACTTCTCCTGCGCCCTGAAGCTGGCCATTCCCATTGCGGTGCTCTCCGCCATGCGGGAGTGCAGCGGACACCATATCTCCGTCAAGGGCGGGCGGTTCATGGAGGCCGTGGCCCAGGCGGACACCATCGTTTTCGACAAGACCGGCACCCTGACCTATGCCACCCCCAGGGTGGCGGAGATCGTGCCCTTCGGCGGCCGTGACCCCCAGGAGATGCTGCGGCTGGCCGCCTGCCTGGAGGAGCACTATCCCCACTCCATGGCCAACGCCGTGGTGGAGGAGGCCCGGGCCCGGGGTCTGTCCCACGAGGAGTACCATTCCCAGGTGCAGTATGTGGTGGCCCACGGCATCTCCAGCATGGTGGAGGGGGAAAAGGTCCTCATCGGCAGCGCCCACTTCGTGTTCGAGGACGAGGGCTGCCGGGTGCCGGAGGGGGAGGGCGAGAAGTTCCGGGCCCTCTCCCCTGCCTATTCCCACCTGTACCTGTGCATCGCCGGAGAGCTGGCCGCCGTGATCTGCATCCACGATCCCCTGCGCCGGGAGGCCCGGGACGCCGTGGCCGCCCTTCACGCCTGCGGCATCGGCAAGGTGGTGATGATGACCGGCGACAACCGCCAGACCGCCCAGGCCGTGGCCCGGGAGGTGGGGGTGGACGCCGTGTATGCCGAGGTGCTGCCGGAGGACAAGGCCGCCTTCATCCGCAGTGAGAAGGCCGCCGGGCACACCGTCATCATGGTGGGCGACGGGGTCAACGACTCCCCTGCCCTGTCCGAGGCCGACGCAGGCGTGGCCATCTCCACCGGCGCGGCCATTGCCCGGGAGATCGCCGACATCACCATCGCCTCGGAGGATCTGTTTGAGCTGGTGACCCTGCGCCGGCTGAGTCAGGCCCTGATGGCCCGGATCCACCGGAACTACCGGTTCATCGTGGGCTTCAACCTGTCGCTGATCCTGCTGGGCGTGGCGGGCCTTCTGCCGCCCACCACCTCCGCCCTGCTGCACAACATGTCCACCCTGGGCATCAGCCTGAAAAGCATGACGGACCTGGGCCCGGAGCTGCCCTCCCCTACCCCAGCAGAGCGGTGACGTCCGCCGCCGTCAGGGACGGCTGCAGGGCCAGGGTGATGCCGTAACCCAGCAGCCGGCCCAGCTCCCGGATCCGCTGGTCGATGTCCCGGGGGGTCAGGAACAGCCCCGCCCGGGGGTCGGCGTCCACCACCGTGGGGATGCCCACGGCGATCACCGGCACCCCCAGGGTGCCCCGGTCCAGGGCGCTGCGGCGGTTGCCCACGCCGGAGCCGGGCACCAGCCCGGTATCCGACAGCTGCACCGTGGCGCACAGGCGGGCGCTGTCCCGGGCGGCCAGGGCGTCCACGGCGATCACCGCCGCCGGGCGCACCCGCTCCACGGCTCCCCGCACCAGCTCCAGGGCCTCCAGCCCCGTCCGGGCCAGCACCCCGGGACACACCGCCGCCACCGGCCGGAAATCCGCAAACTGCCGGGGCATGGCCCGGATCATGTGCCGGGTCACCAGCAGGTTGTCTATGGACGCCGGGCCCACAGCGTCGCAGGTCATGGCCCGGTTCCCCAGGCCCGCCGCCAGCACCGGCCCCTCCGGCAGCAGCGCCGCCAGCTCCCCCGCCAGGCACCGGACCCCCCGGTCGAAATAGTCCGCCTCCCGGCGGAAATACGGCCCCAGGTCCACGGTGACATACCGCCCCACAGGCTTGCCCAGGGCCTGGGCCCCGTCCTCATCCTCCACCCGGATGTCCGTGACGGCATAGCCCTCCCGGGTCCGCTCCCGGCTGCGTACCCCGGAAATGGTCCCCGTTTCCGCCCCGGAACAGGCGGCCTGAACCGACTCCAGGGCCAGGTCCGTCCGCGTCGTGCTCATATCTATGGTCATCGCCCCCCTGATGCTACTAAATCTTGTGGCTATGGCCCAGTTTCCCCCGAGGGGAGAGAAAATATGTGAAAAAGTGCAGAGAAATTTCAAAAAGTGCTTGCAATTTTCGGACAAAGCTGGTAAAATACTAACCTGCCTGGGTATTTAGGTGCCCGTGCACGAAAATTTATCGCCGGGGAGGTGTTTGGTTTGCCGAATATCAAGTCTGCTAAGAAGCGCGTGCTGATCGCCGAGGTTCGTAACGCTCGCAACAAGGCCAACAAGTCTGCGCTGAAGACTGCTATCAAGAAGTTCGAGGCTGCTGCCGTGGAAGGCAATCGCACCGAGGCCGAGGGCGCTTACAAGGTCGCAGTGAAGTCCATCGACAAGGCCGCTGCCAAGGGTCTGATGCACAAGAACAATGCAGCCCACAAGAAGAGCGCTCTGACTCTGAAGCTGAATCAGATCGGTTGATGAAACCAAACCAAAGGACGTCCCGCCGGACGTCCTTTTTTATTTCCGGGGACGCGGGCCGCCGGGGGCAGCGGGCCCTACGGGCGGTTTCCGGAAACCATCCCGTTCCTCTGTGGCAGGGCACATGGGCCCTGCCCGAACCCGCCGGGGTTGACGCGGCCCGCTGAGGACATCCTTCTTATTTTATTCCAGCTCCTGCTCCAGGTTGTCAAACTCCGGGGCGGTGAAAAACTGCCCCAGGGTGATCCCCAGGCCGTCGCAGATGAGCTTGATGGTCAGCAGCTTCGGATTCCGGCTTTTCCCATACAGGATGTTCTTGATGCTGGACGGCGGCAGTGCGCTGACCGTGGCCAGCCGGTTGATGGTCATGTCATGCTCCTGGCAAAGACGAAGAATGCGGTCCCGGACCGCCTCGTTGGTTTTCATGCTGCACCTCCCGGACTTTTTCCTATAGCATATCCGAAAGGGCTTGCCAAAATAGGCTACGCGTGCTACTATAGGCTATGCGTAGACGATTTGGAGGTGCGAAATGGCGGACTATCAGAAAATGTATGCCCTGTTGTGCGGAGCTTTGGACGATGTGATCGACCCCTTGGAGCAGATTCCCCTGGCTATCCCCTATGCAAGCGTTCTTCGCCGCGCGCTGGAGGATGCGGAGGAGCTATACATAGAAACTGCGGACCCGGCGGAATAAGCCGCAAATTTTCATGCGGCGGCTTGTGGATGATCCGGTTCTGTGATAGAATACAGGGCATTCCAATGTTTTTAAGGAGGCCATCATGGGATTTACCTTTATTTTACTGCTTGCCTATCTGGCCCTGACCGGTCTTGCGGTCATCGCCTTCCGGTCCGGGCGCAAGGCCCTGGGCGGCGGGGTGCTGGCCGTTATGGCCGTCAGCACAGCCGTGCTGGGATACCTGTGGGTCACGTCTCCCATGTGACGGAGGGGATTTATGGAAATCAGACAGCTTACCGATGCGGCGGAAAAACAGGCCGTAACGCGCCTGATTCTGGAGGCGCTGCCGGAGTGGTTCGGCATTCCGGAGGCCCGGGAGGAGTATATCCGGGAAAGCGCAGGCAGGATATTCTTCTGCGCCTATGACCGGAACAGGCCGGTGGGTTTTCTGTATCTGAAGGAAACGGGAAACGCCACCGTGGAGCTGTACGTCATGGGCATTCGGAAGGAGTATCACCGCCAGGGCATAGGCCGCCTGCTGTTCCGGCAGGCCAGGGACGCCGCCGCCGGGGCCGGGTACGCCTTTATGCAGGTGAAAACCGTGCAGATGGGGAAATATGAGGAGTACGACCGGACCAACCGATTTTATCTGGCCCTGGGCTTCCGGGAGTTTGAGGTGTTCCCCACCCTGTGGGACGAATGGAACCCCTGCCAGGTGTACGTCATGTCCCTGGAATAAGCCGCAAATTTTCCTTGACTCCCGGGGGGAAACGTGTTATTCTCAACCTGTTGCAGGCGATGACGGGTGCGGCAGCCCGGAGCCGCGGGAGGAAATGCCCGCCGGAGGCCCCGTTACAGGCACAAGAGTGTGGATGTATCCAAATTCAGGTGGAACCACGGACGTTATTTCGTTCGCCCTGAGCTGTTATGGCTCAGGGCGGCTTTTATTTTGCATCCAAAAACATCACATAAAGGAGATTTGACACATGAAAAACACGGAAAAGACCATGGACAAGATCGTGGCCCTGTGCAAAAACCGGGGCTTCATCTTCGCAGGCTCCGAAATTTACGGCGGCCTGGCCAACACCTGGGACTACGGTCCTTTGGGCGTGGAACTGAAAAACAACGTGAAGAAAGCCTGGTGGAAGAAGTTCGTCCAGGAGAACCCCTATAACGTGGGCCAGGACGCCGCCATCCTCATGAACCCCCAGACCTGGGTGGCCAGCGGCCACCTGTCCGGCTTCTCCGATCCCCTGATGGACTGCCGGGAGTGCAAGGAGCGCTTCCGGGCCGACAAGCTCATCGAGGACTGGTGCCAGCAGGCGAGCGTGGAGCTGCCCAAGCCCATCGACGCCTTCACCCAGCAGGAGATGAAGGATTTCATTGAGGAGCACAACATCCCCTGCCCCTCCTGCGGCAAGCATAATTTCACCGATATCCGCCAGTTCAACCTGATGTTCAAGACCTTCCAGGGAGTCACCGAGGACGCCAAGAACACCGTGTATCTCCGTCCCGAGACCGCCCAGGGCATCTTCACCAACTTCGTCAACACCCAGCGCACCACCCGCCGCAAGCTGCCCTTCGGCGTGTGCCAGATCGGCAAGTCCTTCCGCAACGAGATCACCCCGGGCAACTTCATCTTCCGGGTCCGGGAGTTTGAGCAGATGGAGCTGGAGTTCTTCTGCAAGCCCGGCACCGACCTGGAGTGGTTCCAGTATTGGCGGACCTTCTGCCACAACTGGCTGCTTTCCATCGGCCTGAAGGACGAGAACCTGCGCCTGCGGGACCACGACCCCGAGGAGCTGTGCTTCTATTCCAAGGCCACCACGGACTTTGAGTTCCTGTTCCCCTTCGGCTGGGGCGAGCTGTGGGGCGTGGCGGACCGCACCGACTATGACCTGACCCAGCACCAGAACACCTCCGGCAAGGACCTGACCTATTTCGACCCCGAGACCAACCAGCGGTACATCCCCTATGTGGTGGAGCCGTCCCTGGGCGTGGAGCGCAGCGTCCTGGCGGTGCTGTGCGACGCCTATGACGAGGAAGTGGTGGGCCAGGACAAGAACGGCAAGGACGATGTCCGGGTGGTGCTGCACCTGCACCCGGCTCTGGCCCCCTATAAGGCGGCCATCCTGCCCCTGAGCAAGAAGCTGTCGGAGCCGGCCATGGAGATCTATAACGACCTGTGCAAGGACTTTATGCTGGACTTCGACGAGACCGGCTCCATCGGCAAGCGCTATCGCCGGGAGGACGAGATCGGCACCCCCTTCTGCATCACCGTGGACTTTGACACCGTGGGCGACGGCGAGAACCCCGGCGACCACTGCGTCACCGTCCGGGAGCGGGACACCATGGAGCAGGTGCGCATTCCCATCAGCGAGCTGAAGGCGTACCTGACCGAGAAGCTGGCCTATTGATCCGGCCATGAACATGAAAAAGCAGCTGGCCCTGGGCGGCGCACTGCTGACGGCCACCGCCGCCGCCTGCCTGAAGCTGGCCCAGTGGGCGGGAAAGAAGATTGAGTCCCGCCAGAAGAAAAAGCAATAACCCAACCGCAAGAGGGAGAGGCCGAAGCCTCTCCCTCTTGCTTCATTTTCTGCGGCGCAATCCAAGCACCTCATCCGCCGATACCTTGTAGAGCTGGCATAACCGGATAAAGTGCCGCAAAGGCAGCTCGCTGGCCTCTCGTTCATAGCGGGCTACCATTGTTTGTGAGGTTCCCAGGTATTCCGCCACCTGTTGTTGAGTCAGGTCGTGGTCTTCCCGCAAATTTCGCAGGTTTATGGTATATGCATTCATGCCGTACCCCACCTTTCTGTGAGGTAGTATATGCAAGTAAAGATATTTACTATTGACTTTAGTAAATATCTTTACTATTATATGTAAGGCAGGGTCAAAACCCGGCAAAAAAATAAGGAGGAGAGTAACTTGAAAAAGAACATGACGAACTGCGAGTCCTGCGGTGGGGAGATCGCCGTTTCGGCAAAATCCTGCCCCCAGTGCGGAGCGAAGGTGAATCGGCCTGTCACCAAGAAATGGTGGTTCTGGGCAATTATCGTGGTGGTAGTGCTTGGGATCATCGGCGGGGTCTCCGGTTCAAATTCCGAAAGCAAGCCCAATACAAACACACCGTCTGGTACGGAGGAACCCATTTCCTACACGCACTACAATGTTACCGAGCTGTTTGACGCACTATCCAGCAACGCCATGAAGGCACAGTCCGACTTCAAGGACCAATATGTGGAGATCGAAGGTTATCTGAGCGTAGTGGACAGCGATGGAAAATACATCAGCGTGGGCGCTGCGCCGAATGATTACAGCTACATCTTTCAGACTGTTCAGTGTTATATAAAAAATGACACCCAGAAGCAGCAGATCATGGAGATCAGCACCGATTCGCCCATTGTTGTACGGGGCAGGATCACCAGCGTAGGCGAAGTCTTGGGCTTTTCTATGAACATAGACAGCATCAACTGACCTGCAAGCCCAAAGCAAGAGGGAGAGGCCGGAGCCTCTCCCTATTGCTATCTGCGAATTGTCTGCAATTTATCTGCAATTTACCTGCGTTTCCCCGTTACCGGCGCTCCAGCAGGCCGTCGTTGATGCGGTACACCACGTCGGCCCGGTCCATTACGGACAGGTCGTGGGTCACCACGATGACGCAGCGGTTTTCGTCATGGGCCAGCTTCAGCAGCAGGTCGATGATGTTGTCGCTGTTCTCGCTGTCTAAGTTGCCGGTGGGCTCGTCTGCCAGCAGCAGCCGCCGGTCCATGGTCAGGCCCCGGGCGATGGCCACACGCTGCTGCTCGCCGCCGCTGATGTGGGTGGGATAGCGGTCCAGCAGCTCCTCCGGCAGGGACACCCGCCGGGCCAGCGCCAGCGCCTGCTGCCGGGCCTCCTTGGCGTCCACATGGCACAGCTCCATGGGGTACTCGATGTTCTCCAGGGCCGTCAGCATGGGGAACAGGGCGAAGTCCTGATAGATTACCGCGGCCTTCCGGCGGCGGTATTCGTCCAGGTCCATGTCCCCGGTGGGGGTGCCGTCAAACAGCACCTGGCCGCTTTCCGGCAGGTCCAGCCCCGCCATCAGGCTCAGCAGCGTGCTCTTGCCCGCGCCGGACTTGCCCACCAGGGCGTACAGGGTGCCGCACTCGAAGACGCAGTTCACACCCCGCAGCACCACCTTCTCGGGACTGTAGCTGTAGCGCACGTCTTTCAATTCCAGAATCGGCATATCATTCAACCTCCCTGCGGTTTTTCAGAATATGGCGGCTGTTGGCCCGGCACAGGGCCACATGGGCCCCCAGCAGCCACAGCACGGCAAAGGCGGCGGTGAGACCCAGGCCCAGCCTGCTGCCCCAGCCCAGGACCAGGCACAGGCCCGCTCCCAGGACGGCTCCCATCGCGGCCAGCATCAGCTGCTCCAAAAACAGGCTCCCATAGGCGGTTTTCCGGTCCGCGCCCACGCTGCGCATGGTGCGCAGCTCCCGCCGCCGGGACTGCACCTGTAAAAATGCCAGCAGATACGCCAGACCCAGGGCGATGGCATACACCACCGGGAACAGGTGCTGCATATACCACAGGCGCTGGGCGGCGGCCCGCTCCGTGGTCAGGTACGCCGCGTCGTTGATGATGACGAAGTTGCGGATGCTGCTGATCCGCCCCACCTCCGACAGTCCCATGTCGTGCAGGGCCTGCTTCACGGAGGTCAGGTCCGTGCAGCTAGGGATGGAGAACGTGGCCCCGCTGTACGCCTGCCGCATACAAATGCCGCCCCGGGTGAGGATGGTCCCGCCCGGCAGATCCTGGGTGCTCCATTCATAAACGGAAGCCATGGACAGGTCCAGGAAATACTTGGGCATATCCAGGTTCGCATAGATGTTGTTGGCCCGGCCCGTCTGCACAAAGGCTCCCACCACCCGGAAGGCCACCTGGATGATCTGGGTGTCGTTGGAGTTCGTGTAGGGATAGGTGATGCTCTCCAGCCAGATCCAGTCGCCCAGCCGGATGCCGTACTCGTCCATCATGTCCGTGGGGATCAGGCAGCGGTTTTCCGGCGGCTTATCCTTCACAATGTGACCGGTGTTGGGGTCGATCTCCAGCGTGGGGTCGGCGGCCAGGAAGCCCTCGTCATAGCCCTCCAGCCACTCCACCTCCACCGAGGTGCGGGACAGGAACTCCGGCGCGCCTTTTAGGCTGTTGGTGAACACCAGCCTGGGGCCGGCCCGCAGCTCGTCCTCATATCGCTCGGCGGCAAAGGAGCCGATGGGCTGCTCCCGCTGGCCGGGACCTCCGGCGAACTTGCCGTCCCGGTAGAAGCCGTTGAAATAATAGGGCGCGGTGGTCAGGTATGTCACGTCGGCCACGCCGGGAATCTGGCTGATCCCCTCCACCACTCCGTCGCCCAGGGCCAGCCCGCTGGTGGACTGGCCGCGGATATCCGTCAGGAAGCCCTGAACGGAGCTGTCCGAGCGCAGCTTCATCAGCTGCTGGTCATAGCGGGTGACGGTGCCCGTCAGCTGGCAGAACAGCACCGCCGCGCATACGCCCGCCAGCACCGGCACCAGGGACCGGAAGCTGCCCCGCCGGGCCGAAAGTCGGGCATAGGTCAGGGCTCCGCCCTTCAGACTCCGGGACCGGGCGCCCTGGGCGGTACGCCGGGTCCGGCGGCGCTTATGCCGCCGCTCCAAGCTGACCACGCTGAACACCAGGCAGGAGACCAGCGCCAGAATCAGGGTGGCCAGGGCGATCAGGGCCAGGATCCCCCAGCCGGGGGCCGCCAGATACTCCGTGGCCGTGCGCTGCATGGCCAGGGCGGTGTTGCTGAAATACAGCTCCGCCGATGCGCCGTTTTCCAGCATCAGCTCCAGCAGCTTCAGGACGCCCAGCCCCACGCACCGGCTGAGGATCCATCCCAGCACCGCCGCAGGCAGGGCCACCGTTCCGGCGCAGAACAGGAAATAGGTATGCACGTTCCGCCGGGCAGCGCCCACGCGGATCATGGTGCGGCCCACGCCCCGCTGGCGATACACCAGCAGATAGCCGAACAGCACCAGAAAGCCCAGGCCTACCGCCAGGCACACACCGGCGATGATCTGCACCATCCGCAGCATATCCTCCAGAGACTGGGACACGGCGGTGTAGCCCTGGTCGTATACGGTGATCTGGATGGAGCCGGGCAGCTGCTGCTGCAGCCGCTCCACATACGCCTGGGCCTGGCCGTTCCGAATTTGCAGCTGCCCCAGGGTATAGGAGCAGTGGTTCACCGTCATGTCCACGTCCTCCCGCACCGGGATATACACCATGGAGTCGTATTCCTCGTTGGCGGAGAAAATGCCGCTGACGGTATAGGTGTCCTGGGCGTTGAAGCCCTGACTGTTCCAATAGCTGTAGGGGACCAGGGTGTTCTCCCGGACGGCCAGGGACAGGGGCAGACTGCCGCCCACGTCCAGCCCCAGGTCATCGGCCAGCGTCTGGGAAATCAGGCAGCTCTTGCTGCCGGCGGCGTAGTAGTCCCCCTGGACCAGGGTCAGCTCATCCTGCTGGAAGGGCAGCAGGTCCGCCGGGCGGTCCGTGGCCTGAGCCGTCAGGCTGTGGCTGGTGACCTGGAAGGTCTGGCCCACGGCCTCGATATCGGTGCTGCCGTCCAGCTGGGCGCAGGAGCCGTCGGGCCGGGTGATGTCGATGGCGCTGACCTGACTCAGGGACACGCCGTTGGCCTGATAGGGCTCGGGGCACAGCTGCTTATAGGACGGACCCAGCAGCGAGTTCTCCGTGTAAACTCCCTGGACCAGATAGTAGTGCCCGGCCTTCCAGATGGTGTCCGAGGGCATATGGTAATCCTGGCTCAGGTCGGCGCTGCTGCCCTCCTGCACGTCCAGCAGCACCGGCTGATTCGCAGCCAGCCGCTCGCCGCTGAACAGGGTCTCGACGACGTTGGCATAGTAATACGGCAGCTTCACCTCCCGGTCCGGGGTACCCGTGCCCCACTGCCAGACCAGTTGACCGTCCGGGTCCAGGAGCGGATAGAAATCCGGGTCCTGGCCCTTGATGCGCCGGGTGGCCTGCTCCGTCAGCCGGATCACCAGCGCAAAGCGGTTTTCCAGCACGGAGTAGTCCGTCAGCGACTCCAGCGCCGGGGTATAGCCCAGGGCCACGCGGGTGGGCTCCCAGTCCACCAGGGCCGGGTCCGACCGGTCCAGCCTGCTTTCAAACTCCGTCAGAACCTCTCCGGCGTCCTCCACCACCCGGGCGGTGGAGGGGTAGCCCGGGCCCAAATACTCCACCAGTCCGATGGTGGAATAATTCTCCCGGCATTGGCGCAGGGTCTCCTGCAGGGCGAAGCTCAGCCCCAGGGATGTGCCCAGCAGCGTCACCAGCAGGGTCATCAGCAGCAGAAATGCCACCGATCTCCTGCGGGTGCGCAGGGCGTTCTGAATGCCGTGTCTGGCAAACATACGGCCTTCCCCCCTTCTTTGATTTCCGTTATGTAATGGATGTTATTGCAGCCAGGCTTGGAAGGACACGCTGCCGCCGGAGTAATGCGTGTCCTCCTCCAGCAGCAGGGACTGGCCCACCCGGCGGAAGGTCGAGTGCTGCACCCCGTCCACGCTGAGCACCGTTACGGAATCCACGATGTAGTCATTGTATCGGGTGCCCGTGTCCGGCCGCTGGGATTCCAGGTCCGTGGGCTGGTCGGCAAGGCCCCACTCATAAAACCGCAGATGGGGCACGTCCGTCTGCCGATAGTAAGACCCCTCCGTGGGGTAGAAGATCTCCACGTCGGCGTAGCTGGCCACGCCGTACCACTGCTTCTGGGCGATCCAGTCCTCCGGCTCCTCCGTCAGCTGCACCGTGTAGCTGATCCGCTGGGCGGCGGGGTCCAGGGTGGAGGAGACGATCAGGACCTTGGAGCTGACCTCCTGGAGCCGGTCGGGGTCCGTCTGACCGGAAGCGGCCTCCGGGGATACCCCGGTCCGGGCGGGCTTTGGCTCCGTGAGAAAGGTCATGGCCAGCGCGGCGCACAGCAGCACCGCCGCCGCCGACAGCCACACCCCGGGGCGGCGATAGTGCAGCACCGACTTCACCCGGTCCCGGACCCCCACCTCGCCGAAGGCCAGGGGACACAGCACCAGCCTGCGCCGCCGGGGCATGGCGCAGTCCAGCAGGGCCTGGGAATAGGCGGCCCGCTGGGCCCGGTTCATATCCCGCACCACCCGCTCGTCGCAGGCCAGCTCAATGTCCCGGCACAGCAGGACATACGCCGCCCAGATCAGGGGGTGGAACCAGTATACCGCCACCAGCAGATGGCCCAGCGGCTTCCACCAGTGGTCCCGGCGGCGCAGATGGGCCCCCTCGTGGCGCAGCACGCTTTGCAGGGTCTCCCCCTCCAGCCCCGAGGGCAGATACACCCGGGGCCGGAAAATGCCCAGAATAAAGGGGGAGGAGATGTCGTCGCAGAGGTAAACCTGCTTCCCCACCCGGATGGAGGCCGCCACCTGCCGCCGCAGCCGCAGATAGCTCACAGCCGCCCAGCCCAGCACCGCCGCCATGCCCACCAGCCATACCCAGGCCAGGTCCGTCAGGGTGATCCCCGCTCCGGGGGAGGCCGTCTCCATGGCCGCGGCGGCGGGAAGCGCCGCCTGCCCCGGCTGGGGCCGGACGCTGAGAACGCTTTCCGGCAGCACCGGGCACATCAGGCACACCGCCACCAGCCCCCACAGCAGGCAGTTGCCCCACTTGGGCATCCGCCGCCGGGTCACCAGCCGCACCGCCAGGATGGCCAGCACCAGAAGTCCGGCGTTGGCGCTCATACCCGCCACCGCCAGGAAGATCCGGCTCAGCACGGTCACTCCTCCTTCCGGAATTTGTCGATCATCTGCTGAATTTCCTCCGCCTCCTGGGCAGACAGGCCCTTCTGGGCGGTAAAGGCCGCCACAAAGGCCGGTAGGGAGCCGTGGAAGGCGTTGTCCACAAACTGCTCGCTGCGGCGGGAGGCGAACTGCTCCCGGCTCATCACCGAGGACACCACTCCGTTCACATTCTGAAACAGCCCCTTTTCGCACAGCTTCCGCAGCACCGTGTAGGTGGTGGGCTTTTTCCAGTTCAGCTCCTGCTCGCACAGCTTCACCAGCTGGCCGGAGGGGATGGGCTCATGGTCCCACACCAGGTTGGCAAACCGCTCCTGCACCTCACCGATCTCCATATCGCGAACACGCATATCAAATGACCTCCTTTATATAGTTGACGTGTTGTAAACTCCTATCAGCTTATCATACGCCAATCCCTTTGTCAAGTTAAAGCGTGGAATCGTGTATTCCTGCTCTTTTTGTTTGTCACATACGCACAGGTGTCGCAAGTTTGTCCTTAAGACGGAAAATTTGTGCAATTTCCCTTGCCGGTTTTGCAGTATGAAACCGGACGCCCGCCTTGTGATTTTGTAAACCGGGCTACAGATTCTATTCTGACGAAACATTTTGCAAGTCTGCCCTGCACCGAACGCATTTTTACCAAACCATTCGGTGTTTTCATGTGCTTAATGGAGAAAATGCGCCCCGGGCGGGATTTTTGCGGAAAACCGATTCACAACCCCGGGCGGGTGTGCTACATTTAACATGGACCAGAAAAAGAAGGACTCTGCGCCCGCCGCAGAGGAAATGTGTAGGAGGTATATCCATTATGATCCAGCTCACCGACCACGGCATGTACCTGGTAAACGGCGTCCCCCAGGAGACGGCAGCTACCGACCGGGAGGAAGCCCGCCGCCGGACCATGGCCTGGCAGATCCTGCAGGCCCACAACGAGTCCCCGGATCCCATGCAGCTGCGCATCCGGTTTGACGCCATGGTGTCCCACGACATCACCTATGTGGGCATCATCCAGCAGGCCCGGGCCTCCGGCATGAAGGAATTTCCCATTCCCTATGCCCTGACCAACTGTCACAACAGCCTGTGCGCCGTGGGCGGCACCATCAACGAGGACGACCATATGTTCGGCCTGTCCGCCGCCAAGAAGTACGGCGGCATCTATGTTCCCGCCAACCAGAGCGTGATCCACTCCTACGCCCGGGAGCAGATGGCCAAGTGCGGCTCCATGATCCTGGGCTCCGACTCCCACACCCGCTATGGCGCCCTGGGCACCATGGCCGTGGGCGAGGGCGGCCCGGAGCTGGCCAAGCAGCTGCTGAAGAACACCTGGGACACCCCCATGCCCAAGGTGGTGCTGGTGTATCTCACCGGCAAGCCCCGGCAGGGCATTGGCCCCCACGACGTGGCCATCGCCCTGGTGAAGGCCACCTTTGAAAGCGGCTTTGTCAACAACTGCGTTCTGGAGTTTGCCGGCCCCGGCATCAAGAGCCTGCCCATCGACTTCCGCAATGGCATCGACGTGATGACCACCGAGACCACGTGTCTGTCCTCCATCTGGGAGACCGACGAGGTCACCCAGGGCTTCTATGAGGCCCACAAGCGCCCGGAGGACTACAAGCCCCTGCATCCCGGCCAGGACGCCTACTATGATAAGATGATCACCATCGACCTGTCCAAGATGGAGTCCATGATCGCCCTGCCCTTCCACCCCTCCAACGCCTGGACCATCCACGAGTTCCTGGAAAATGCCCAGGAGCTGCTGGCCAAGGTGGAGGCCGACGCCAAGCGCCGCTTCCCCAAGGCCAACCCCCAGCTCACCGGCAAGATCCACGACGGCGCCGTCTGGGCCGACCAGGGCGTCATCGCCGGCTGCTCCGGCGGTCTGTTTGACAACATCACCGAGGCGGCGGATATCGTCCGCGGCCACTATACCGGCTCCGGCGCCTTCAGCTTCGACGTGTACCCCACCTCCGTGCCCGTGTCCCTGGAGCTGATGAAGGTGGGCTCCACCGCCGACCTGCTGGCCTCCGGCGCCATCATCAAGCCCAGCTTCTGCGGTCCCTGCTTCGGCGCAGGGGACGTGCCCGCCAACAACGGCCTGTCCCTGCGGCACACCACCCGCAACTTCCCCAACCGCGAGGGCTCCAAGCCCGGCGAGGGACAGTTCGCCGCCGTGTGCCTGATGGACGCCCGCTCCATAGCCGCCACCGCCGCCAACGGCGGCCGCATCACCGCCGCCACCGACGTGGAATACACCCCCGTCCACCACGAGTACCACTTCGACAAGGAAGTGTATGACAACCGCCTGTACTACGGCTTCGGCAAGGCCGATCCCAGCGTGGAGCTGGTGATGGGCCCCAACATCACCGACTGGCCCAAGATGTATCAGCTCACCGAGAACCTGCTGGTGGAGCTGGCCGCCGTGATCCACGATCCCGTCACCACCACCGACGAGCTGATCCCCTCCGGCGAGACCTCCTCCTATCGCTCCAACCCCCTGCGTCTGGCGGAGTTTACCCTGTCCCGCCGGGTGCCGGAGTATGTCCCCCGGGCCAAGGACGTGGCCGCCCGGGAGGCCCAGCGCCGCCAGGGCGACGTCCCCGCCTCCCTGCTGGAGGTTCTGGGTCGGGTGGGCGATGCCCAGGCCCTGGCTAAGAACACCCAGTTCGGCTCCTGCGTGTTCGCCAACAAGCCCGGCGACGGCTCCGCCCGGGAGCAGGCCGCCTCCTGCCAGAAGGTGCTGGGCGGCTTCGCCAACATCTGCTATGAATACGCCACCAAGCGCTATCGCAGCAACTGCATCAACTGGGGCATCCTGCCCTTCACCATCGACCAGGGCACGCCCTTCGACTATCAGCCCGGCGACTGCGTGTTCGTCCCCGGCATCCGGGCCGCCATCGAAAACGGCGCAGAGGATATCCCCGCCCAGGTCATCTGCCGCGACGGCAGCACCCATGACCTGCTGCTCCACGTCCGGGGCCTGACTCAGGATGAGAAGGAGATCATCCTGGACGGCTGCCTGATGAACTACTACGCCGCCAGAATGTAATATATCCCCGCCCGGGAGACTTCCCGCCTCCCGGGCACCCCGAACCATACAAACCGCCCCGAAATATTGAAGGAGGAAATATCGCTCATGGAAAAAATCAAGATGGTCACCCCCCTGGTGGAGATGGACGGCGACGAAATGACCCGCATCCTGTGGCAGATGATCAAGGACCAGCTGATCCTGCCCTTTGTGGACCTGAAAACCGAGTATTATGACCTGGGCCTGCTGCACCGCAACGAGACCCAGGATCAGGTCACCGTGGACGCCGCCAACGCCACCCGCCGCCTGGGCGTGGCCGTGAAGTGCGCCACCATCACCCCCAACAAGCAGCGCATGGAGGAATATCCCCAGCTGACCCAGATGTGGAAAAGCCCCAACGGCACCATCCGCTCCATCCTGGACGGCACCGTGTTCCGTGCCCCCATCCTCATCGACAGCATCCACCCAGTGGTGAAGAACTGGAAAAAGCCCATCACCATCGCCCGTCACGCCTATGGCGACGTGTACAAGAGCGTGGATCTGTACACCACCGAGCCCGGCGAGTGCACCATGACCTTCAAGGGCCAGAGCGGCGAGGAAAAGACCCTGCTGGTGCAGAAGGTGGACGGTCCCGCCGTGTGGCAGGGCGCCCACAACAAGGAAAAGAGCATCCGCTCCTTCGCCCGGGCCTGCTTCCAGTACGCCATCGACACCAAGCAGGACCTGTGGTTCTCCACCAAGGATACCATCGCCAAGGTCTACGACGGCGAATTCAAGAAGGTGTTCGAGGAGGAGTTTGAAAGCTACAAGGCTAAGTTCGACGAACTGGGCATCACCTATTTCTATACCCTCATCGACGACGCCGTGGCCCGGGTCATCCGCAGCCAGGGCGGGTTCATCTGGGCCTGCAAGAACTATGACGGCGACGTCATGAGCGACATGGTGTCCACCGCCTTCGGAAGCCTGGCCATGATGACCTCCGTGCTGGTGTCCCCCGACGGCACCACCGAGTATGAGGCCGCCCACGGCACCGTCACCAAGCACTACTACAAGCACCTGAAGGGCGAGCAGACCTCCACCAACCCCATGGCCACCATTTTTGCCTGGTCCGGCGCTCTGCGCAAGCGGGGCCAGCTGGACGGCCTGACCGACCTGGCCGCCTTTGCCGACAAGCTGGAGGCCGCCTGCTTCGAGACCCTGGGCGACGGCATCATGACCAAGGACCTGGTGGGCCTGGTGGACGAGGGCACCCCCGTCACCGCCGTCAACAGCAGCGAATTCATCGGCGCGATCCACGACCGTCTGGCCGCGAAGCTGTAAAAAAGGGAGGCAGAGAAATGAACCTGCTCATCACCGCCACCGCCGGCACCATGGAGTCCAACGACATCATGGTCACTCTGGAGCCCGCCCAGTCCGGCGGCATCCAGATCAGCCTGACCAGCAACGTTCTTCAGCAGTTCGGCCGCCAGATCGAGGCCGTCATCCGGGACACCCTGACCCACTACGGCATTGAGAATGCCGAGGTCACCGCCGTGGACAAGGGCGCCCTGGACTGCACCGTCCGGGCCCGGGTCACCGCCGCCATTTTCCGGTCCGCCCAGTCCGACGCCTATGAATGGGAGGTCAAATAACATGTATGTGAAAGACAGACTGCGCCGCAGTATGATGTTCGTGCCCGGCAACAACCCCGGCATGATCCGCGACGCCCATATCTACGGGGCCGACTCCATCATGTTCGACCTGGAGGACTCCGTGGCCTATACCGAAAAGGACACCGCCCGCTTCCTGGTGTATAACGCCCTGAAAACCCTGCACTTCGGCTCCAAGGAGACCGTGGTCCGCATCAACGACCTGAGCAGCGGCCTGGGTATCAAGGACCTGGAGGCCGTGGTCCGGGCCGGGGTCCAGGTGGTGCGCCTGCCCAAAACCGACAGCGCCCAGGACGTTATCGACTGCGAGCGGGAGATCCAGCGCATCGAGCGGGAGTCCGGGATCCCCGTGGGCACCACCGGCATGATGGCCGCCATTGAAAGCGCCAACGGCGTGCTCCACGCCGCCGAGATCGCCCACGCCAGCGGCCGCCTCATCGGCATCGCCCTGGGAGCCGAGGACTATGTCACCGACCTGAAAACCACCCGCTCCGACGGCATCGAGCTGCTGTTTGCCCGCTGCATGATCCTCAACGCCGCCCGCTCCGCCGGTATCGCCGCCCTGGATACGGTGTATTCCGATGTCAACAACGAGGAGGGCTTCATCGCCGAGGCCACCCTCATCAAGAAGCTGGGCTTCGACGGCAAGTCCGTGATCAATCCCCGCCAGATCGAGCCTCTGCACCATGTGTTCATGCCCAGCGAGAAGGATCTGAACAAGGCCCGGGCCATTATGGACGCCATCGCCGAGGCCAACGCCCGGGGCAGCGGCGTGGCCAGCCTCAAGGGCAAGATGATCGACAAGCCCGTGGTCACCCGGGCCAAGCGCCTGCTGGACCTGTACGAGGCCGGCAGCAAGATCGACGAAGTGGAGGAGATTTGACATGATCGAGCTTGAAAAGATCCCGCATATCCACGAGATCAGCAACCACGGGCCGTACCACGGCGCGCGGGAGAAGAACACCGCCACCTTCCAGGCCCGCTCCACCCGTCAGAACAAGCTGGTGCCCTCCCTGGAGGAGGCCATCCGCCGCACCGGCCTGAAGGACGGCATGACCATCAGCTTCCACCACCACTTCCGCAACGGCGACCACATCATCAACACCGTGGTGGATAAGCTGGCGGAAATGGGCTATAAAAACCTGACCCTGGCGGCCAGCTCCCTGGCCGCGGTCCACGCCCCCCTGATCCGCCACATCCAGAACGGCGTCATCACCCATATCGAGACCTCCGGTATGCGGGGCGAGCTGGCCGAGCAGGTGTCCCGGGGACTGATCGACTGCCCGGTGGTGTTCCGGTCCCACGGCGGCCGGGCCAGCGCCATCCGCTCCGGCGACCTGCACATTGACGTGGCCTTCCTGGGCGCCCCCTCCTGCGACCCCTACGGCAACGCCAACGGCTACAGCCGGGACGACGAGGACGGCATCGCCTGCGGCTCCCTGGGCTATGCCCGCACCGACGCCACCTATGCCGACAACGTCATCGTCATCACCAACCACCTGGTGGCCTATCCCAACGCCCCCTGGGCCATCCCCGAGTTTGAGGTGGACTATGTAGTCATGACCGACGACATCGGCGACCCCAAGGGCATCATGTCCGGGGCCACCCGCTATACCAAGGACCCCAAGGAGCTGCTGATCGCCAAAACCGCCGCCAACGTCATCGAGGCCGCCGGTTATCTGTACGACGGCTTCTCCATGCAGATGGGCTCCGGCGGCGCGTCCCTGGCCACCGCCCGGTTCCTGCGCCAGAAGATGATCGACCAGAACATCCACTGCCGCTTCGCCCTGGGCGGCATCACCGGCCAGATCGCCGCCATGCACGAGGAGGGCCTCATCGACCGCATCCTGGACGTGCAGAGCTTCGACCTGGACGCCGCCAAGAGCCTGAAGAACAACCACTTCCACCACCAGATCAGCGCCAGCTACTACGCCAGCCACATGGTGGCCGCCGCCGTGGACCAGCTGGACTTCGTGATCCTCTCCGCCCTGGAGATCGACACCGACTTCAACGTCAACGTCCTCACCGGCTCCGACGGCGTCATCCGCGGCGCCATCGGCGGCCATCCCGACACGGCGGAGGGTGCCAGCCTCTCCGTGGTGGTGGCTCCCCTGACCCGGGGCCGCATTCCCACCATCGTCAAGCGCGTCAACACCGTGGTCACCCCCGGCGACGTGGTGGACGTGGTGGTCACCGACCAGGGCATCGCCGTGAATCCCCGGCGGCCCGACGTGAAGGAAAAGCTGGAAAAGGCCGGCCTGCACGTGTTCACCATCGAACAGCTCCAGAAGCGGGCCGAGAAGCTCGTGGGCGTGCCCGATCCCATCCGCTATAAGGACCGCATCGTGGGCGTGGTCATGTACCGCGACAACACCATCATCGACGTGATCCGCCAGATCGACGAGGATGCCTGATCTGCGCATGGTAACGGCGCTGCCCCAGTCCCTGCGCCCGGCGTATGAGGCCCTGCTGGCCTCCGCCGGGCTGCGGGACGAGGAAGACGCCGACTGCACGGCCCTGCTGTCGTCCGACGGCGGGGCCCTGCTGGCCTGCGGGTCCGTCAGCGGCCGGGTCCTCAAGCAGATCGCCGTGGCCCCCTGGGCCGAGGGGGACGGGGCCTGCGCCCGGATCGTCACCGCCCTGCTGGAGGAGTCCGCCCGGCGGGGCGTGGCCCACCCGTTTCTGTATACCAAGCCGAAAAATGCCCGCCTGTTCCGCAGTCTGGGCTTCTTCCCGGTGGCGGAAACGGCGGACATGCTGATGATGGAGCACCGCCGGGGCGGCGTGGAGCGGTACATCGCCTCCCTTCCGGCGTATGACGGCGAGAGCGGGGCCGTGGTGTGCCACGCCAACCCCTTCACCCGGGGCCACCGGCACCTGGTGGAATATGCCGCCGCCCGCTGTCCCCACCTGTACGTGTTCGTCCTCAGCGAGGAGACCGGGGATTTCCCGGCGGCGGACCGGCTGGAGCTGGTGCGCCGGGGCACGGCGGACCTTCCCAACGTGGACGTGGTCCCCGGCGGGGACTATATCATCTCCCGGGCCACCTTCCCCGCCTATTTCCTCCAGGGGGACCCGGAGCAGGCCCGGTGCGATCTGGAGCTGACCCTGTTCGGAAAGCGCATCGCCCCGGCCCTGGGCATCACCCGGCGGTTCGTGGGCCAGGAGCCCTACTCCCCGGTGACGGCCCGTTATAACCAGCGGATGCAGGCCCTGCTGCCCCAGTGGGGCATCCGTGTGGAGGAAATTCCCCGGCTGGAGGGCATCAGCGCCAGCCGGGTGCGTCAGCTGCTGCGCCAGGGCCGCCTGGCGGAGCTCCAACCCCTGGTGCCGGAGACGACCTATGCATACTGTCGAGATCACTTTGGAACAGGTGCTCCTTGCCCGTGACCGCCGGGTCCTGCGCCAGCGGGCGCTGGCCGCCCGATACGGCGGGACCCTGCTGTCCTTTACCATGAACATCGCCGGTCCCGTGAAGGACGCCCCCCTGGTCCGCCTGGCCTTTCAGGCGGGCCTTGCGGCGCTGGACCGGGACCTGGGGCAGCCCCTGCACCGGGAGCTCATCCAGGCCTCCACCGGCCCCGAGGCCCTGCTGGTCTATGACCGCCCGGCCCCCTGGGTGAAGGAGCACTGCCTTCTGCTGGAGGAGCGGGAGGCGGTGGGCCGCCTGTATGACCTGGACGTGCTGTCCCCGGAGGGGGAGAAGCTGTCCCGGCCCCAGAGCCGCCGGTGCCTGATCTGCGGCGGGCCGGTGACGGTATGCTCCCGCAGCCGGGCCCACGGTCTGCCTGCCATCCGGGCAAGGACCCGGGATATCCTGGCGGACTTTGCCGCCGGGCATCTGTCCGCCCTGGCCCGGCAGGCCCTGGAGGACGAGGTGGACCTGACCCCCAAGCCCGGCCTGGTGGACCGGCGCAACACCGGGGCCCATGACGACATGGACCGCCCCCTGTTTCACCGCAGCGCCGGGGCCTTGGCGCCGTATTTCCGGCAGTTTGCCGCCCGGGGCATGGCCGGGGCCTCGCCCCGGGAGCTGCAAAGCCTGGGCCGGGAGGCGGAGCATGCCATGCTGGCCGCCACCGGCGGCGTCAACACCCACAAGGGGGCGCTGTACAGCTTCGCCCTGCTGCTGTCGGCCCTGGGCCGGTGCCTGGCGGAGGGCGGCGACCCCTTTGACACCGCCGCCGCCATAGCCGCGGCACTGCCTCCGGCGGAAAACACCCACGGCAGCGCCGTCCGGGCTCAGTGCGGCGGCGTCCGGCAGGAGGCCGTGTCCGGCTTCCCCACCGCCCGGCATATGCGGGGGCTTCTGGAGAGCGCCGGGCCGCTGTCGGCCCTGGTGTGGGCCATGTCACGGCTGGACGACAGCACCCTGGTCTATCGGGACGGCCCCCAGGGGCTGGCCTATGTCCGCCGGAGGGCGGCGGAGCTGCTGCGACTACCGGAGGAGGCCCTGCCCCCGGCGCTGGAGGCCCTGGACGATGATCTGATGGCCCGGCGCCTGAGCCCCGGCGGCAGCGCCGATCTGCTGGCCCTGGCCCTGTTCCTCCGCGCCGCCGCCCCGGAGACCTGGCTGTAAAGCGCAAAAATCATCCCCGGAAAGCTATACTTTCCGGGGATGATTTTTTCACACGGCAGCGGTCTCCTGAGACGGTTCCTTGGCGGGCTCCTCCTGGCAGAAGGGATACTCCAGCATCCGGGGCAGGCGCATATACCGCCGGAAGTCGTTGCAGAAGGCGGCGTACTCATACCCGGTGCAGATGCGCTCGTCCATCACCACGCCGATGGGCATCATCTTCTTGGTCAGGTCGCCGGATATGTAGTTGGGCACAGGCTTGCCCATGCACACGAACACGCTGGTGGTGCCGAATTCATAGCAGTGGTGGTGGATATAGCTGGTCTTGATGGAGGCCAGGTTGGTGATGAACATGCTGGTGTGGAAGGGGGACAGATCGATGATCTTCCGGGGCAGCAGGCCGTGCTTGTCCAGGTGATAGGCCAGCCACACCACAAATTTCGGCAGCCCCGGCACGGAGAACATGAACCTGGCAAATTTGTCGGTGCTGTTGGACTGATGCTCCGCCTTGTTGGCGTCGATGGCGTCCTTAATCTTCTGGTTCACGGTGAACACCGTGTCGTTCTCGTCCAGATACACCTTCAGCGTGGTCTCGTTGACCACCCCGTCGGCCTGCTTTTTCAGGATCACGAAGGATACGCAGAAGTGGTTGCGGCGATAAATGCGGCCGTTCATCACAAAATAATTGAGCTTTGGATTGCGCAGCACCGCCTTGTAATAGGCGGAGATGATGACGCTCATATGGTTCAGCCGGACTCCGGCCCGGCGGTGGGTGCGGATAAAGTCCTTGATGACCTCCTCGTCGATGTTCTCGGTAACGGAGTTCCATGCGTCGTAGCGCTTGGGCATGATATAGGGGATGGCCGCCACCAGCGGCGGCAGATCCTTTACGCGGGTTCCATCAGGGCGCATTGCGTTGCCCTCCTCTTTTGTCAGATAAAGCTATTATACGGCATCTTTACGGGGATTGCAAGACAGAATGCCCGGTGTCCTGCCAGCTTTTGAAAAAGCCTCGCAGAGTTTGCCGCCCGCAGGCGGCAAATCAAATGCAATCCGTTTTTTGCGGCGGCGCCCCCCAAGGGGACTTCCGTTGGGCGTGTACGTCGC
>ERZ1107006.226-NODE-226-length-59450-cov-12.386868_pt1 | contig 59450 bp, 48 predicted proteins | sample MGYA00403696_ERZ1107006 | MGnify/ENA primary metagenome ERZ1107006 (study PRJEB35170, sample SAMEA104062441) | human gut metagenome | biome: human gut; feature: human-associated habitat; material: faeces | place: Denmark | collected 2012-08-13 ...
ATATTTTAAATATAAAAATGGATAATAAACGGGCAGCATAACAAAAAAAGAAGGCATCCTTTTCAGACACCTTCTTTTTGCATATAGAGTTCAGCTCTTGTTTACTCGTTGCATTTGAAAGCATAGACATTGCCTCCGAAATCGGTTGCGAAGATCATGTTGCCGTTTGTTGACAGGGTGGAGAATAGCGGAGCTCCCGTTTTATGTTTCCATCTCGTTTGCCCGCTTTCCTTATCTATGCCATAGATGATGCCGTCGGATGCTCCGAAGTAAATCGTATCTCCGATGAGTAGGGGGCTCGTTTCGACCGTGGCAGCCGGATGGCGGGAATAGGGAGCCGTATAAACCAGAGCTGGAGATGTCCGGGCTTTCCATCTGACCTCGAATGTCTCACGGTCGAGTGCGACCAAGCCATCAGTCTGCGTCCCGAAAACAATCAGTTTATCCGTGACCAACGGGGTCGAATTGACTTGGACATTGAATGGTAACTCTTTACGGACAATGACTTCCCCCGAATGGCAGTCGATGATAAATAAAGATTGGCGCGAAGTAACATAAAGCAGATTACCGTCATATGTCGGTGTTGCGCCTCTATCCGTAATTCCGTCTTTATCGAGTTTCCAAAGCAACTCTCCCGTTTGTGCGTCGTTGCCGTAGAAGCCTCGCCAGTTGGCGCCTGAAATAACTACTCCGTTTGCCAGCAGAGGAGTCGATGTCGTGGCTTCTCCTTGCGGCCAGCCTTTGTTCAGCCAGCCTGCGTCACCCGTTTTACCGTTGTATGCTCCGAATGCCTTTCCACTTCCGGCATAGACAATGCCATTGGCGGCTGTCAGCCCGTCCACAAGGACAGGAAGGCCGGCGACATCCATCTTTTTGTCCCATTTTAGTTTGCCAGTCTGTGAGTCGATGGCGTATAAATAACCTTCCGCATCTTGTGCGAAGACGGTTCCTTCGTCTACGGCAATCGTGTTTTTGATGGAGTTGCGAACCGGATATCTCCATTGTAATTCACCAGTCTTTGCATCCAGAGCGAAGATTGCACCTTCTCCCTTCAAATCTTCATCGAGAGAAGCGACGTACACTTTACCGCCGGCAACGACCGGAGAAGAGAAATACAGGTTGGCATTTACGTTACGGGTCCATGCCAGTCGGGGTGTTTTGCCGATCTCTTCCGGCTGGTATACGAATGAGGAACGGCTGATTGCTGTTTCCCCATTGTTGAACAATGCTTTGGCTGTAATGAAAATCCGTTTGCCTTTACAGTCTGCCGGGAGTTTGGCCATTCCGGACCAATTCCAGTCTGTATTTTGAGTAAGCTGTGTTTCCGGTAGGACAGTATTGCCGTCTACGACGCAACTGTAAGTGACACGTATGGCAGGAGCAACTGCATTGTAGGTGTTGACCGATACCGGAATCTTTTCGTCTGACGTCATTGTACATGCATCATTCGCGATAGAGGCGGTTTCGATGGACTTGTTTATATAGGTATAGCGGAGCATAGTCTGGACATCTCCTTTTTGATCCACGTCTACCACACGGAAGGCGGAAGTCGAGTGGTCGATTCCCCCTTTGTCGAGTGTTGCGGTCGAGATTGTCAGGACATCTCCTTGTTTCCGCACGAAATGATTATGCCAATGGCCGTACAGCCACGCTTTCAGGTTATGTTCGTTCAGGTTAATCTTCTCGTTATCGTCAATACCGAAAACAAACTCGTTCCCGGAAGTCAGCAGGTCATGGTTAAAGACGATGATCGGTTTTCCTGTCGGTACTTGCGCCAGGTCATTCTTTAACCAGCGGTATACATCTTCTTTTGTATAGCCGGGCTGATGATCTCCTCCTGCCATTGGTGTAACGACGTAGTGGACATTTCCGAAGTCGAAGGAATAATAAACCGGACCGTAAACATTTTCAAAAACCTCTTCTCCATATTTCCCTTTTACAAGGTCATGGTTACCGATACAGTAGAACATCGGGCAGTCCATGTTTGACGTGTTCATCAGATGGATATGGTTCTTCAATCCATTTTCATAGCAGATATCACCGGTATGGATGATAAATGAGATATTCTCGTTAGCCGCATAATCCCGGATGTTATTCGCCCAGTCTTCTTGGTTTTCCGTATTGAATATCTCGGTATCGGAAATATGGATGAACCTGTGACTGCCATTCGGCTTGATGCGTCCTTTCCAGGGTTGCAGGCCGAAATCGTATGTTTGCCCTGTGCCGTTGATCCGCCGGTAATATTGATTGTCTGTCCTATAGCCGGAAGGAGTGGTGATGAAGATAAATCGTTCTCGTTTGTGTCCGGGAAGTGTATATACTCCTTCGGCATTCGTTTTGACAACGTTCAACCCGTCGGAAACCCGGATGCCTTTTAAGACTTTCTCTCCTTTGTCGTAGATTCCGTTCCGGTTGGAGTCTACATATACGTGGCCTTGATAGGCAGCATGAGCCTCCGTGATTACCGCGCAACTTAGTAATAGCAGTATAAGTTTTTTCTTTTCCATTTATTTATTTCTTTGCAGACAGATTTTCCAAGAACAGGTCCATCATCCGTTTGGCTGCAACGAACGAACTGATCTCGTTATTCAATACCTGCTGCTCCGTGAAGTTCAACATTTTTTCTACCGCCGGATTGTGGTAGAACGTTTCGCGGAGTGTGTCGTTGATACTTTCGTACATCCAATATTTGGCTTGTTCGTTGCGCTTGTAGTTGAAGTAGCCGTTCTTTTGAGTGAATTTCATATATTCTCCGACCATATCCCAGATTTCTTTAATCCCCAAATTGTAATAACCGGAATAAGTCAATACTTTCGGGCTCCAACCGGATTCGGGGGCCGGAAACAGGTGCAAGGCGTTGCGGAATTGCGCCGCTGCCAGTTTTGCTTTTTCGAGGTTGTCACCATCCGCCTTATTGATGATGATCCCGTCCGCCATCTCCATGATCCCGCGCTTGATGCCTTGCAATTCGTCTCCAGTACCGGCAAGTTGGATCAACAGGAAGAAATCGACCATCGAGTGGACAGCCGTCTCGCTTTGTCCGACACCGACCGTTTCGACAAATACCGTATCGAATCCGGCAGCTTCGCAAAGAACGATCGTTTCACGTGTTTTACGGGCAACGCCACCTAAGGAACCTGCTGATGGCGAAGGACGGATGAAAGCGTTCTTTTCACGGGACAAGGCCTCCATACGAGTTTTGTCGCCGAGGATGCTGCCTTTCGAGCGTTCGCTGCTGGGGTCGATTGCCAGCACAGCCAGTTTACGTCCTTGCCCTATCAAGTGCATGCCGAACGCATCGATCGAGGTGCTCTTACCTGCTCCCGGTACTCCGGTGATGCCGATACGGACAGACTTTCCTGCATGCGGCAGGCATTTTTCGATAATTTCCTGTGCCATTTGCTGGTGTTCGTATTTGGAGCTTTCCACCAGTGTTACCGCCTGGCTGAGGATCGTAATGTTTCCTTTCAGGATACCTTCTACAAATTCGGCAGGCGTATATTCTTTGCGTTGAATCCTTTTTTTTAGATAAGGATTTACGGTCGGTACATCGGCTACTCCCTTGTTCACCTTTAATCCTTTGTACAGATCGTCGTTTTCGGGATGTTCCATAATTTAGTTGAAAGTTGAAAGGTGAAGGTTGAAAGGTGGAAGAGGAAGCTGTTTTAACTTTCACCTTTCAACTTTCACCTGGTTATTTATTGGCTGTCACCTTCACAAGCCGTACCGGACCGTTCGGGTCGTTGCATACGAAATTGATGAGGGCTTCCAGTTTTGTTTTTATCTCTTTCGGGCGTACTGTCACTTTGAAAGTGGCTGTCGTGCCCGGCTTTATTTCTCTTTTGCCACCGGAAACAGCTACGCGTTCGTCTTCGCAGGTCACACTATAGATGACAAGCGGTGATTTTCCTGAGTTGGTAATTTCGATCGTGCCGCTCACCCGACCGCCGACCAGTGGGATGAAACTGCTTTTGTCAGGTAGTTTGCCGAAGTCGAGCAAGGTACCCGATAGCTGGGCTACCGGAGCTTTCGCCTTCTCCGAGGCAGTCAGTTTGCTGAAGTCGTCTATGATATTGGCTGCAACATGTAGTTTGCCTTCTGTTCCTTTCTTCTGACCGATACTTTCGACCGTTACCGGAATTTCGGCTGTCATGCGGCCTTTCCGTTTTGCCTCTTTCGCATTCATGAGGATGGATATTTCGCCTGTTTCACCCGGAGCCAGTTTTGTAGGATTGGCTACGACGTTCAGATAATGAGGCGTCTTTCCTAAATGGATGTTCAGGGATGTTTTTCCTTCATTGATCAGGTTGATCTTTTCTCCCAATGTTTCTTCGGGGCGGATCGTGCTGTAAAGAATATTTTTTGTTTGCAGTTTCAGGTCGCCGATGCTATACGGATAAATCAGTATGGGTTGAGCTTCTTTAGGGGTTACGTTTCCTTTGATACCTAAGGAGAAACTGCCTTTTTTCCCGTTACTGTAGATCGCTATAGTTTTGTAAAAAGGGCCGGGACGTCCTTTCGGGTTGTAGGTTACTTTTACTTCTCCGGTCTTTCCCGGAGCGATGGGCTCTTTGGTCCATTCGGGCTGCGTACAGCCGCAGGATGCTGTGATCCTCGTGATGACAAGCGGACCGTTACCTGTGTTTTTGATCGTAAATATGTGACTTGCCAATCCATCGGATTCTCCAATCGTACCGAAGTTATAGATCAGCTCATCTGCACTGATTCGGGCGTTATTTTGTGCCGATATACTGCTTATTGCAAACAGTATACCGGCAAGAATAAAGACTAGTTTGTTTCTGTTCAACATTCTTTATCGTTCAGTTTTCCTGTTATTATTCTACTTCTCCCCGGATCGTCAGGATAAAACTACCGGTTTTACCATTACTGTATACGGAAATAGTCTTGACAAAAGGACCGGGGCGGTCTTTCGGATTATAAGTGATTTTGATATCACCTGTTTTACCCGGAGCTATCGGTTCCTTTGTCCATTCCGGTGTCGTACAGCCACAAGAGGCGATGACACGTGTCAAGACCAACGGTGCTTCGCCTGAGTTCTTTATTTTAAAAGTGTGCGACACATTGCCGTTCGCTTCCTTGATCGTTCCGAAATCGAAAGAGGTTTCATCTGCCGAGATTACAGCTTTGTTTTGAGCTGAAGCTATTCCTGTTGCCAGCAGGATTGCCATAAAAATAAAAATAATCTGTTTCATCTTCTCTTTTTATTTAGCTATTGTTTAAAATGCAAAGATAATGTTTACTACTGAATTAGTTTCTTTAAAAAATAAAATTCTGCTTCCATCGCGAGTCGGGGATACCGGATTTGTGTGCACTTGCCATCGCTGGGAGTCTCACTCAATCTACCTTGATGATGTTTCCTTCCGTATGCGATACGAATTCCGGTGCGTACAGGCATTGGATCGTACTGATTCCTCCTGCATATTCACCGGTACGTGACACGTATACGGCATATTCTAATACAAAAGTCCCCTGGGGCAGGCGTTCGAAGAAGAAATTCTCCGAAACATCCGTCGGCGACTGGTAATACCAGACCCCGTCCCTATAGATAGAACCGGAAAGTTGGTCTGCCGGTTCAAAACATCCGGCTCGGAGGTCTTTCAGGAAGACGTAATCCATTTCGCGATCGGTACGGACCACAAGGCGGACGACCACTTTGTCGCCGACACTGAGCGGTTCATCCGGGGTGACCGGACGAAGTTGCCGCTCAGTCCCGTTATTGGTTTCTACGAATAGCAGCTTTTCTACGTTCAGGACGCCTTTCTGTTTTTTTACCTCGTTGATGTTCTGGAAGTATTGCTCGTAGACAGCTCCCCATGCAGGCGCCGAGCCTTCTTTCCGGATAGAGATGGAGGTTCCTTCGGATGAGGTCGCTTTTTCATCCGATATGGTTACTTTCAGATAGCCGGTGGCCAATTCGCCGCTTGTCGTGCTATAGGTTTGCTTGCCCCATTGGGCGGTGCAAGTGTTGGCAGTGTCCAACCAGTTGCTGCCTGTCAGAAGCAAAGTATAAATAGCGTTGACCGTTGCCGGTACGGATTTCCAGTTCTGCGTCTGTTTCTGGTTGAGTAACCATTGTTTCATACGGTCTGTTTCTTGTTTGTCGGGCGAAACTTCATTGAAGAAAGCCATCAGCAGGCAATGGGTGTCGATCGGAGAGGCAAAGGCGTTTGCTCTGCTCCGGTTGTTCGCCCAATACATACCTTTGTCCGGAGAGATCGAAGCTGTTTTACGCAGCCAAGTGATAATCTTTCCGGCAATCTCTTTATTTCCATTCCTCCACATGAGCCACCCTATTTCTCCTTTGCCGTGGATGGATTGTTTGTCCCACTGCTTTTCCGCCAGGTTCGTATAGTAGCGGATTGCTTCACGGGCCGAACCCAACTCCGGAATGTCTCGGTAATTGCTGCGGACAAACAGATATTCGATTTCCAATGGAGAAATTTCGTTTTTCTGCCAGTTCTTGATCTTTTGTAATGCCTCATAATCGGACTGGATTTGTTTGTCAACGAATTTGAGTGCTTTCATCTGCATCTCTTTTTCCTGCTGGTTATATTCGACTGCATTCAACTCTGTCAGTTGGCTCATCCCTTTCAGAATATAGAGTGTGATCTCCTGGCTCGGATACATGCCTTTGAACCAACCCCAACCTCCATCCGGCGTTTGCAGGTCGAGAAGATGTCGGAGGGCGGTTTCCCGCTGTCCTGCTGCCCGGTTCATATCGAAAAGGAGGGACAAACGCTGTTTTTGTTCCGTTTCATTGTCTGCTTCCAATACCCAGGGTGTTTCCTGTAGAAGGATGTTTTTCAGTTCTGCATTCTTTTCCAGGTTGGAATAGAGCGTAGAGGCATTTCCGCCCTGTGCTTTCCACTGGCTGATGACCTGCTGGATACGCGGGTGGACGGTGGCGATGTAGTTTGCTAACGTATTGCTGTAATAGGAGGCGAACCAGGAAATGACGTTGTCGTTTTCCGGTTGGGATAGGGTCGGCAATGCCTGTACGGCGTACCAGATCGGGTTGGCGGTCAGCTCCAGTGTCGTGCGGAACGGCCGGATACCTTTGCTGTCTTTCAGGCGGATCACTTCTTCGCTTTTGTCGAACAGGTAGAACGGGGTACTTTCCGTTACCAATATCTCATTCGAAAGAACCGGAATCAAATGTTGTTCGCCGTCACTCCCTTTATCCGAATCGGCCACGATACGGCAACCGATGACGCCGCCCGCTGCTGCCGGAACCTTGAACGACCAGCTTACGGTCGTGGTGCTGTCGGCCGGCAGTGTGAACGGTTTCTGCGATTTGGTGAGGCAGATCACCGGCTGGCCGTTGCCCGGATCGAACAGTTCCAGGCTGGCGCGTCCGTCCATAGTGGCAGACGACTGGTTGCTGATTTGCGCCGTGATGGTCACTTCATCGCCCTGGCGCAGGAAGCGCGGAAGGTTGGGGGTTACCATCAACGGTTTGCTGGTGATGATTTCGCGGGACAGGTAGCCGTATTTCAGGTCTTCCGTCTGGGCCAGCAGTTGCAGTTTCCAAGTCGTGTTGCTTTCGGGCATCGTGAAGCTGAACGCTACATCGCCTGCCTCGTCGGTCACTAAGGCCGGATAGAAGAATGCGGTTTCGGCAAAGTTTTCACGAAGTTCGACCGGTTTGTTCGGGAAGAACGGTTTTCCATTTTCTTCCACTTCTTCTTCTGCTATGATATTAGCGACACCCTGGTACGCTTTTACTGCCGGTTCTTCTAGTGGCATACTGTCTTCGGTGATGTTGAGAACTTCGGTTATTGCCGGTGCTGTCCCTGATTTCATGACGGCTCCGGTTGCATAGCGTCGTTCGCTTTGTTCATATTGCCAACCGATTCTCAGTACGTCCTGCCAGTCGAGTCGGTCGTATTGGAACTGTGGGACGTTCAATCTTTTCCGATCTCCTGTTTCGTACCTGCTGCTGTTTGTGAATGCTGTCCCTTCAGAAAAACGAGGAGCATACAGATAAACATATCTTTTAGGAGAGAAAGACCAGCTGAAAGGCAATAACTTGTCCAATGAAGCATCGTACATGCCAGCCAAAACTTCAGCGGAGACGGTCAAGGAATCAGCATCCGTAATACGGAATTTCCAATTTTCCTTGCTTCCCGGCAGCAGGTGGTCACGGAATGTCTTTGCCTGGATATTCAATCTCCGATCCGGTTGCCGGCGTTGAACCGGAACTTGTTTCACATACATCTTGCCGTCTTTGACAAATGTGAAAGACACGGTGAAACCTTCCCCGTCCGTTTCTTTGAACGGGATGCGGAATGTCCGGTTTTCATCGCTCAACCGGATCAGTTTGCGTTCCGTGCATTTATTGTCTGCTGTATAAATTTCATATAATATATGTGTGTCTTTGTCGGATGTTCCGAAAATAAATGCGGCCTCTTCTCCCGGCGCACAGGTCGTGTGCTCATTAACCAGCCAGGTATGCATAAATACGGGCGGCCGTTTATCCCGGCGGTTGTACAAGATGAAATCTTGATTGGCGGAAACTTCTTTTCTGTTGGAGTCGGTCGATTTCACTTCCAGGCGATAGCGTCCGGCGGGAAGTTCGCGGAATACGACAGGTGATATTTCGTCTCCCGTTATGAAAGTTCCAACAGTCACCAGTTTATTGATTTTGTACCGGTCTGCACCGAACATATCCTTTTCTGGCTTTTCGTCCGACAGAGAATAAATCGTGTAACTTCCTTCCGCTGATGTTTTCTGCTTGTTCACGGTATAGGCCGTTACCACAGCCTTGGCGGAATCATTTTCCATTTCCTCTCCGGGCATTTGGATATCCAACAGGATACCTGTATCGCCGACGGAGAAGGTATAGCTTGCCTCTTGTGTCTCTCCTTTGCTGTCGGTCAGGGTTGCCGTTACTTCGTAGCTCTGGAAGGCAGGGCGCATATCTGATGTTTCCGGCCGTTCGGGTATGAAGGAGATCGTGAAGTTTCCTTTATTGTCAATTTTTGCCGTTCCGTTAGCCACCTGCTTGTATGTAAAATCGAACGGGTCCGGCATATAAAAACGTGCCCAGAACGGGCGGCGGGTGATCGTCCAGTTTATCTCACCTTCCTGCAAGTTTATACCGGAGAAAGTTTGTGCTTCGCCTGTCAACTTCACCGGATGGCCGAAAGACACTTCTTCCTTGAGCGGCAGGAAACTGACTTTGAAAGTCGGGCGTTTGTATTCTTCTACCCGGATATTCGTACGAGACCTTTCTGTGACAAGCGTGAAGTTCCCGCTCAAAGTCTGTGCCGGGATGGTGAACTCGCCGTTGAAGGAACCGAACCGGTCGGTCTTGAATTCTTTGCTGGCTACATCCTTGTAGTTGGCATCCCGCAGGGTGACGGTATAGGTGCGTCCGGCCACGACATGCGGGTTGTCCGTATCTTTCACATAAGCGATCCCTTTGAAGAATACGTTTTGCCCCGGCCGGTAGATGCCCCGGTCCGTAAAGAGTGACAAACCGACTGTCTCCTTTTCCTGTCCGGAGCGGGAAGTGCCGTAAGGATATATATTTGTGATGATGGAAGAGGAGTCTTCGCGAAGTACCGGACGTATGTGCTCGATTTTCTTTTTGGCCGGGAGGATGGCGATTCCCAACCGGTCTGTTTTGACTTCTCCCTGGCGTTGGATGGTTCCGTTCATCATATTGGTTTTGTAATAGATAACGGTTGCCCCTTCGATCGGTTTACCGCTTTCGAGGTCGGTGACAAGCACTTCCGGGTTGTTGGTCTGGCTGCGGGTGAGGGCTGCCAGGCGGCTGACGCTAAAACGGTTGGAGACTGTCAGCTGCTTGCCGGGAACCGTGATCACATATTCGTATAATCCCAACCTGTCCATCGGAATGGCCAGCGTGGAATCGGCTTCGGTGTATGAGTTGGCGAGATTCATCTTGAATGTGACCTCTTTTACCAGTTCTCCCCGCATGCTTTTACTGTTCTTGCCGTAATTCCGCCAGGCATCTTCCGGCTGGCGAAGGCTTTTGTAGATGCGCACAACTAACCGGGGTGTGTTGACATACTTGATTTGCAACGTAAGGTCCTTACCCGGATACACATTGTTGTCGGATTGGATATTCAGGACCGGCGTTTCCATTTCGTTTAACTGGTTCTTGAAAACGTTTATGCGGTCGTATTTGGGATATTGCGCGATACTTTCTTTGCAGAGCGAATAAATGAGCGCCTGGATGGAGTCTTGGTGAGCCTTGTTGCCTTGATAACGTTCCCGTTGGAGAAGATTCATCTCGGCAATGCGTATTTCGGCGGCAAACGGCTCTTTGCCGTATACATTATACAAACTGTCCAACGTGTTTCTGTAGTCGTTGGTGTTTGTAGACTGGCTGTCGTATTTATATTGCCAGTAGTCCAGTTCGTCCAGTAATAAGGCTTTTTTCTCCGGTTGTGTACGGCGGAAGTCGATCACATCTTCATACCATTTATCCGACGGCTGTATGTCGATCGCCCGAAAAGCCAGGAAATCATATAGAGTAGGGCGAAGTTGAGGCGCGTCTTTCCCTTTTTTCAGGATCAGGTTATATTGACTGATCGGTGTTTGTTGCAGCAACCGAGCCGGTTGGAGAGAGAGCGTCAGTTCCTGTTTGATCTTTTCTCTGAACAGATTGGAGGTCCATTCCCGGATATCATCGGGAACATAGCCTGCCAGTTCGGTCCGCTGGTTGACGTTCCAACGGTTTTGCATATAATAGTTGTTATACATCTCCGCGATCATGGAGTGGAGTATGGCTACAGATGCGGAGTCGGGACATGTACCGGCATAAGTTTCCACCTCTTTGATCAGTTCGGGGAATGTATTGACGTCTTTTTCCAGCTGATTTTTCATCCGGGTGATAAGCGCCTGGATCAATGCCGGAGTGTTTTTCGTTTGGATGGCTTCTATGATAGCCTTTTCGTTGGTGGATACCTGATTTGCTTTCACGTAGAAGATCGTGGATACTATTCCGCATACGATCAGGGCTAAAACAATAATTGCTCTTATCTTCATATCTTTCAGATTTATGATTTCGGATTTATGAAGTATGACTGATAAATCATAAATTATAAATCCGAACCCGTTTCTTATATAGATACAAAGAAAGAGCAAAAAGTTGTAAAATTACCGTTAATTAGGAGTAATTTTATTTTTTACGGACGTAGGTCAGGAATGTGTAAGGATACGGATTTTTATCGTCGGCGGGAAATTCCTGTCGTTCCACCTCTTCCCACAGATCCCAGTTGACAACCGGGAAAAATGCGTCTGCATCCGGAAACTCCCCGTGAATACGGGTCAGATACATCTTGTCGGCAATCCCTAATCCTTGTCTGTAAACCAGAGAACCTCCGATGATGAAGATGTTTTCTTCCTTTTCGCAGATATCCAGTGCGTCATGCATGGATTCGCAGGCAAAGCAATTGATGAAACCTGCTTCAGGCATCGTCGTCAGCACGACATTTTTACGGTTGGGCAATCCGCCTTTTGGCAAAGATTCGAAAGTTTTACGCCCCATTATTACGGCGTGTCCTGTTGTCAGGTCTTTAAAACGCTTCATGTCTGCCGGCATGTGCCAGAGCAGACCCAGATTCTTCCCGATCGCATTGTTGTCGGAAATCGCTGCTACAATTGAAATAGTACTCATTGCCATTTATGATTTATGATTTATAATTTATGATTTATGATTTCAAGTTTATGGTTTATGAGGTCTGACTATATGCAGTTCATGAATCATAAATCTGAAATCATAAATCTCTTATACGGCCACTTCTCCCTTGATATGAGGATGAGGGTCGTATCCCGTTAGGTTGAAATCCTCGTACTGGAAACCGAATATATCTTTTACATCCGGGTTGATTTCCATCCGGGGAAGAGGCCGTGGATCGCGTGTCAGTTGCAACTTTACCTGTTCAAGATGGTTCGTATAGATATGTGCGTCACCAAGCGTATGGACAAAATCTCCTGCTTTCAGTCCGGTTACCTGTGCCATCATCTGTAATAACAGGGCATACGAGGCAATATTAAAAGGTACGCCTAAGAAAATATCGGCACTGCGCTGGTACATTTGCAGGCTCAGGCGGCCGTTTGCCACATAAAACTGGAAAAAAGCGTGGCAGGGAGGCAGATTCATATTGTCCAGGTCTGCTACATTCCAGGCGCTGACGATGATACGGCGTGAATCCGGATTATGCTTGATTGTCTCTACCGCTTCACTGATCTGATCGATATTGCCGCCTTTATAGTCCGGCCATGAGCGCCATTGGAAGCCGTAGATATGTCCTAAGTTTCCATCCGGATCTGCCCACTCGTTCCAGATCCTCACTCCATGTTCCTGCAGGTATTTTGCATTTGTATCGCCCTGAAGAAACCAAAGTAATTCGTATATAATGGATTTCAAATGCAGTTTCTTTGTTGTGAGCAGAGGAAAACCGTCTTCAAGGTTGAAGCGCATCTGATGTCCGAATACACTGTATGTACCGGTTCCTGTCCGATCTTCTTTCTTGACTCCTTCACGGAGGACACGATCGAGTAATTCTAAATACTGTTTCATTTTTCTCTATTATGACAGACAAATGTACGAAAGTGATTTGTATTAAGCAACATTATTCTACAGCATCGTTTGTTTTTGATAATAATAGCGTATATTTGTTGCCTATCTAACAAACATTAATTTATTAGTATCGAAAATGAAGAGACTATGTATGGCTGTCATGGCAATGTGTGTTTTGTTGTCATGCACTGAGAAAAAAGAGGAAGCCACTCTTTCTGGACTGATGAAATCTAATTTCGTATCAGAAGTACAGGGAAAACCGACTGCATTATATGTGTTGAAGAACCAGAATGGTGCGGAGGCCTGTGTGACAAACTGGGGCGGGCGCCTGGTATCGGTTATGGTTCCTGACAAGAATGGCAAAATGACGGATGTCGTCCTGGGATACGATAATATCCAACAGTATGTGGACAATCCAAACAATAACTACGGCGGGTTGATCGGTCGTTATGGAAACCGTATTGCAAATGGCAAGTTTACGCTGGATGGTGTTGAGTACCAGCTTCCGCAGAATAACAACGGACATTGCCTGCATGGTGGTCCGGAAGGTTACCATACGGTTGTTTGGGATGCCAAACAGGTAAATGACCAAAGTGTGGAATTGACGTATCTCTCCAAAGATGGTGAAGCCGGTTTCCCCGGAAATCTGAACCTGAAAGTCACATACACATTGACGAATGACAATGCTGTCGATATCAAATACGAAGCTACAACGGACAAACCGACTGTCGTGAACCTGACGAACCATAGCTATTTCAACCTTTCCGGTGTTCCGGGTTCTCAGATTTTGGATCATTCTATTATGATTGCTGCAGATACTTATGTTCCGGTTGATGAAACATTGATCCCGACCGGCACGCTTGATCCGGTAGAAGGAACTCCGATGGATTTGCGTACGGCTGTTGCCGTAGGCGCACATATCGATGATCCGTTCGATCAGTTGGTAAGAGGCAAAGGCTATGATCATAACTGGGTGTTGAATAATAATTGCGACATCAATGTGTTGGCTGCAAAGGCTGTTTCTGCAAAGAGCGGTATCGGCCTTGAAGTGTACACAAACGAGCCGGGTATCCAGTTCTATGCCGGAAACGCAATGACGAAGGATGGAGATAAAGGAAAGTTAGGTGTGATTTATCCGCATCGCGGTGCTTTGTGTCTCGAAACACAACATTATCCCGATTCTCCCAACCAGCCGAGCTTCCCAAGTGTGGTGCTGCGTCCGGGCGAAAAGTATTTCAGCGAGTGTATTTATAAATTCACGGTTGAAAAGTAGGATACGTATTATTTTTAGGGAAACTTTCCGGTAATCGGAATGCTTGGAGGGGCGGCTGTAAAAGGCCGCCCTTTTTTGTTTCCAAAAATCTTTGATTTATATCTGTTAATGTTTCTTCGTAAACAATATGGTTTGCCGTTTTTCACTATCTTTGCGATTGACATAGGATTGTCGAAGCTTTGACTTTTCGGCTGTTCTGTCGATGGATAACGTTAAGCGTTTAAGATATTATCTTTGGAACTGAAAATCGCCAACTTTCCAGTCGGACAAAGATAATAGACAACTGGACGCTCACGCTTGTTATATATACTTGTGTATATAGAATAAAGCGTGGGCTGTTGTTTATTATTTGTCCGATGGGTGTTTGGCGATACCTCAGTTTCAAAATAGTAGATTAACAGTTCCCACGCTTTTTAATTAATATAGATGCCAAACATAGGGGAGCAGGGCGGCACCATAATTTGAGTATGAGCTCAGAAGAATCGGAAAGAATTGCAATCTGTTGCGTATTATTGGATATTGTGGAAGCTATGGGCACAAGTGCCGACATAAAGGGCTGCCGACATTATCAATCGTTGAGAGATAAAACGGATATTACCGATTCTGACTTTGAAGGGGCACGCTCCGTTTCGGTATTGTCCAGTTTGGTTACTTTGAAGGGGATGCATTATAATAAAAAGATGTTGCTTGCATTGACTGTATGTGATCTTTATTCCGGACACACCCCTGTTTCTCTTAATTTAAGGATTGCATTCGAAACATTGATGAATGCAATCGAATGGCCGATATCGTTTTCCGAGATATTGACGATCAGCCGGACGGAATAACTCTATTCATGTTTGGATGATACATATAGTCTTTTCTTGTCGGATAAGTATCTTAATTACAATTAGTCAGTATGAAAAGACTCTGTGCATCCGGGTGTAGCCGTCCCGAACATCCGGATGTAGAGAGTGGCTACATCCGGGTGTAGAAAGCCGGAAGATGGGGGTGTTTCTGAACATTTCTGCTTGCTTTCCGCTCTTTTCCTGCTTGTTTTCTGCAAAAAAGTATCTTATGTTGACGAAATAACCTTCTTACAAATGTATATTGACATGTTTCCTTCCGTGTTTGAAACAATACCGGCTATCTGTTTCAATGTCAGGGAGAGTGATACAAGTGTGACATAGGAGTGATACATGGATCAGGCATGTATCACTCTTGCTCTTATTGTTTATCAATGCTTACGAAGCAAAATGTGATAGAGTGATAGAGAATCTTGGAAAAACGATAAAAAGAAATCGGCCGTTTTTAGTCGTATTCAACATATTGCGGTCAGAATCAACAGCAATCATATAATGGGGATGGGGAAATGTCCGGATACAAAAAAAGGCTGATGAATCTGATTCACCAGCCTTTTTGTATATCCAATATAATAGTTAAAACATCCCTTTTTCCAAATCAGCAGCTTTTACGCGGAAGATGTATCCGTTGCGCGAGAAGACTAATTCACCGTCTTCTTTCTTTTTCTGGTTTACTAATCGCTGGAATGCGATATTGGCACCTTTAACTATATTCTCTTCAAATTCTCTAACTTCTTGTTCACTCATGATGCTCAAGTTTTGTATAAATATCCGAATTATATATCTCTTTTTTATCACTCCTGAAACCTTTGGCGATTACTTCCATCGGTGACATGGAGTTGTCTGCAATCATCCAATAATCACAAATGGGGATATATAGTTCAAAGAGATTGTGAATACCTGCCTCGTAACGACGGCGGATAGTACTCTCCGGAATGTTATGTCCTCCGGCGGCCACTCTCATTTTTACTCGCTCCACTGCCAGATCCGGTGTGTTCAGCCAAAAATATAACAATGTCACATAATACCCTTCCCTTTGTGCTTCCCGAATCAGGTTTGCGCCTGAACGGGTGGCCAGTGTAGTTTCCATAGCAAACGTTTCGCCTGAAGCGATTAGTTCTTTAATGCGTTTATACATAATACGACTGGCTTCAACGGCTACCGCGATACTATCAGAATTAAAAGGGGAAAGCCCCTTGGCAATCTCGTCGGAATTTACGAACTCTTTACACTTCAACATCTCTGGAAGAATTGTGAAGGAAGCTGTCGTTTTTCCTGCTCCGTTGCATCCCGATATTATGTATAGATATGGCACTACTTACTGTCTTTTGTTGGGGCAAATATAGATAATAGTTTAATATGTTGGTTAATTTTATTCTCAAAAATAGTAAAAATGTGCAGAAAATGTACGGATAACCCCTCAGTTCGTTGTAAAAACAGGCGGTTTGGTGTAATTTAATGGCTTTGTCAAATGTCTGCAGCATACCTTTATACCCATAAAAGGTCGCTCATTATGCCGTCTGAGATGAAAATGCCTTTTTTCGAGAGGGTTAAAGTGTCGTTTTCACGGATAAGCAACCCTTGACGCAAATAGGTAGCTGCCTGCTGTTCGAGATAGGTTTGCTTTTCTTCTCCGAACCGCTCCCGGATATCAGCTGTCCGGATTCCCCACATTGTGCGTAGTCCGGTGATGATGAAGTCGTTGTATTTTGTGTTGATGTCCAATTCTTCTATCTCTATATCGGGAATGCCTGCCTTGATCCCTTGTAAGTAGCGGGGAAGGGAAGATATGTTCCATTGCCGGCTTTCTCCATTATAGGAATGGGCGGAAGGTCCGATGCCTATATATTTCGTGCCGGTCCAATAGGAACTGTTGTGCCGGGAAAAATAACCGGGACGGCCAAAATTGGAAATCTCGTAATGGAGATATCCGGCTTCGGTCAGCCGATTGATTAAGGTGGAGAAAAGGGTGACGCTCAAGTCTTCTTCTATAGGAGTCACTTTCCCGGCTTCCATCAATTTATATAGGGCTGTCCCTTCTTCATATATTAAGTGGTAGGCTGATATATGGGGAATTTCCAGACGGATCGCGTCATCCAGATTCTCTTGCCACTCTTCCAAGGTCTGTCCGGGCAACCCGTATATCAAGTCGATGCTTATGTTTTGGATGCCGTTTTCTTTGCAAAGCCCGACTGCGCGCAAAGCCTGTTCGCGGTCATGGCGCCGGTTCAGGAAACGGAGGTCTTTTTCTTTGAAACTTTGTACTCCCATACTGATCCGGTTGAAGGGCAGGTTGCGGAGGGAGGCGACGTATTCCGGTGTCATATCGTCAGGATTGGCTTCCAGCGTAATTTCTGTGCATGAGCTTGTGCCGAACAAGCGGTCCGCAGCCTCGAATATCCGTTCGAAGTCGGCCTGTTGAAGTTGGGAGGGCGTACCGCCTCCGAAATAAATGGTGTCAAGAGGTTCCCCTCCTATATATTCCTGACGTAATTCCATCTCCCGGATAGCTGCATCGATATACGGCTCTTTGAACTTCATATCCGTATTGGAAAAGAAGTCGCAATACAGGCACCGTTTGGCGCAAAAAGGAATATGGATATATAAACCTGCCACTTAGTTCTGCTTTTTAACGATACAAAGATAGCAACATTTTATCTCTATCTGTCTTTCTTTCCGCTCTTTATCTTTGAACTGTTAAACAACATAGTTCTCAAACACCGGGTTTGAAATTGTTTTTCTCCTTTACAATCTCTAATTTGCGGTCCCGTGAATGAAAAGGGTTTTCGGGGCAATCTTTATTGTTAAACACAAATTAATACCTTGATATCATGAAAGTATACCAAACAAACGAAATTAAGAACATCTCTATCTTGGGAAGTTCGGGCTCTGGGAAAACCACTCTCGCTGAAGCGATGCTTTACGAGGGTGGAGTTATAAAACGTCGCGGAAGTGTGGAGTCTGGAAACACTGTGAGCGATTATTTCCCGGTTGAGAAGGAGTATGGTTACTCGGTATTCTCGACCGTTTTCAGTGTAGAATGGCAGGACAGAAAGTTGAATTTCATTGATTGTCCGGGTTCAGACGATTTTATCGGCGGTGCAGTTTCCGCTCTGAACGTGACAGACACGGCACTGATGGTACTGAATGCCCAGTACGGCGTGGAAGTCGGCACAATCAACCAGTTCCGGTATACAGAACAATTTCATAAGCCGGTTATCTTTGTTGTGAACCAACTGGATAACGATAAAGCTGATTATGATGGGACAATCGCCCAGCTGCGTGAACAATGGGGAGGTAAGGTTGTTCCTATCCAGTATCCGGTTTCTACGGGTTCGTCTTTCAATGCGGTTGTCGATGTGTTGAAAATGAAGATGTATCGTTGGAAACCTGAAGGTGGTGTTCCCGAAGTGTTGGAAATTCCGGCAGAAGAAATGGATAAGGCGATGGAACTTCACAAGGCATTGGTCGAATCGGCTGCCGAACATGACGATATGTTGATGGAAAAATTCTTTGAAGAAGGTACATTGAGTGAAGACGATATGCGTGCCGGTATTCGCGCCGGTCTCGTTATCCGGGGGATGTTCCCCGTATTCTGCGTATGCGCGGGCCGTGACATGTGCGTTCGTCGTACGCTTGAATTCTTAGGTAATGTCGTTCCTTGTACGGATAAGATGCCTCGCCCGGTTACGACAGAGGGTGTGGAAGTGACTCCCGACTCCAACGGACCGACCAGTTTGTTCTTCTTCAAGACGACTGTAGAGCCGCATATCGGTCAGGTTTCTTATTTTAAGGTGATATCAGGTAAGGTAAAAGAAGGTGACGATTTGTTGAATGCCGATCGTGGTTCGAAGGAGCGTATCGCGCAGTTGTTCTCTGTTGCCGGACAAACCCGTAACGCCGTCACCGAAATGGTTGCCGGAGATATCGGTGCTACCGTTAAGCTGAAGGATGTTCGTCGTGGTAACACATTGAATGGTAAGGGATGCGATTATCGTTTCGACTTTATCAAATATCCGGACCCGAAATATCGTCGTGCCGTGAAGCCGGTTAATGAAGCAGATGCTGAAAAAATGATGGAAATCTTGATGCGTATGCGTGAAGAGGATCCGACGTGGATAATCGAACAGTCCAAGGAATTGAAGCAGACGATCGTTTCCGGCCAGGGAGAATTCCATCTTCGTACGTTGAAATGGAGAATCGAGAACAATGATAAATTGCCGATCGAATTCTACGAACCGAAGATCCCGTATCGTGAAACGATCACGAAAGCAGCCCGTGCGGACTACCGCCATAAAAAACAGTCAGGTGGTGCGGGGCAGTTCGGTGAAGTTCATCTGATCGTCGAACCGTACTACGAAGGTATGCCGGCTCCGGACACATATCGTTTTGGCGGACAAGAGTATAAAATCAGCGTACGTGATACGCAGACTATAGATTTGGACTGGGGTGGAAAGCTGGTGTTTGTTAACAGTATCGTTGGTGGAGCCATCGATGCCCGTTTCCTGCCGGCTATCTTGAAAGGTATTATGGCTCGTATGGAGCAGGGACCGTTGACCGGGTCGTATGCCCGTGACGTGCGCATCATCGTCTATGACGGAAAGATGCACCCGGTAGACAGTAATGAAATTTCTTTCATGCTGGCAGGCCGTAATGCTTTCAGTACCGCTTTTAAAGAAGCCGGTCCTAAGATTCTGGAACCTGTTTATGATGTAGAAGTATCGGTTCCGGCTGATTATCTGGGCGACGTGATGAGTGACCTGCAGGGACGTCGCGCCATCATTATGGGTATGAATAGTGAAAAAGGCTACGAAAAGCTATTGGCAAAAGTGCCTTTGAAAGAGATGTCTTCGTACTCGACATCTTTGAGTTCCATCACAGGTGGACGTGCTTCATTTACCATGAAGTTCTCCAGCTATGAACTGGTTCCGTCGGATGTCCAGGACAAGCTGTTAAAAGCTTACGAGGCAACTCAGGCAGAAGATTGATTTGGATTTTCTATAAATTGTATGAAGGCTGCCCCTGTGAAGGAGTGGCCTTCATTGTTTTTTCATATGGCTGTTGCAATGCCGTAATATGAAGTACGTTTTTTTGTATCGTGTTAATAGAAACAACATGAAACTAAGAAAGTATTATCCAACCATTGTCCTGTCGGACATTCACCTGGGTTCTGAACATTCCCAGACCGAAGAAGTGACGAATTTCCTTAAACATGTTAACTGTGGCCGTCTGATACTGAACGGCGATATCATTGATGGCTGGCAACTCCGGAAATCAGGTCGCCGCTGGAAACAACAACATACCGATTTCTTTAAAGTCCTGATGAAGATGATGGAAAAGCAGGGAACGGAGATTATCTATGTCCGTGGGAATCACGACGATTTTCTGGACAACCTGGTTCCGTTTACCTTTTCCAACCTCTCTATCGTGAAAGATTATATTCTGAATACGCACGGGAAGCGCTATCTGGTGACACATGGGGATATCTTCGATACGGTTACGACGAATATGCGCTGGTTGGCGATGTTGGGAGATATGGGCTATACTTTCCTGTTGTGGCTGAACCGTATATACAACCAGCGTAGAGAGAAAGCTGGAAAGCCTTACTTTTCACTTTCCCAGCATGTCAAACATAAGGTGAAAAGTGCTGTTTCTTATATCTCCGATTTCGAAAAGGAGCTGGTTAAGCTGGCGGAAGCGAAGAAACTGGACGGTATTATCTGCGGGCATATTCATCAGGCAGCTAATGTTTGGTACGGGAATATTCATTATCTGAATTCCGGTGATTGGGTGGAAAGCCTTACGGCTCTTGTCGAAAATGAACAAGGTGAATAGAATATTATTTTTTATAATAAGGAGGGATACACAGCGGATGAAATGCTACCTTCCTGTTTACACTATGCCGAAGTGATATGAAAATATTGTTTATCATACAGGGTGAAGGCCGGGGACATCTGACTCAGGCACTTTCTCTCCGTCAGAAGCTGACGGACGAAGGCCATCAGGTGGTTGGTGTCCTGGTTGGCAAAAGTCCTGCCCGCCGTCTTCCAGATTTCTTTAGCAAGAAGATCGAAGCGCCTGTCTATCCGTTTGAAAGTCCCAACTTCCTGCCTTCCGCCCAAAATAAACAGGTCAACCTGGTCAAAAGCGTAGCTTATAATGTTTTCCGGTTGCACAAATATATGTCGAGTATCCGGTATATCAACCGGATGATAAAGGAGACAGGAGCAGATGTGGTCATAAACTTTTATGAGCTGTTGACCGGACTTACTTACCTGTTTTGCCGGCCGAAAGCTGTCATGGTCTGCATTGCGCACCAGTACTTATTCCTGCATCCGGACTTTACTTTTCCGAAAGAAAATCGTCTGTCGCTTGCTTCCTTGAAGTTCTTTACCCGCATTACGGCTATCGGAGCTGCTAAGAAGTTGGCGTTATCTTTCCGTAAGATGCGGGAGGTTCCGGCCGACGGGATCGTGGTGGTTCCTCCTCTTTTGCGTAAGGAGGTTTTAGAAATGACACCGACAAAAGGGGATTATCTGCATGGCTATTTATTGAATAGTGGATTTGGTGAAGAGATATGTTCCTGGCATAAGGTACATCCGAGTGTCGAACTGCATATCTTTTGGGATAAAAAAGAGGTGCTTCCTGAAGTTAAAGTTGATTCCCGTCTTTCTTTCCATCAATTGAATGATACACTGTTTGTCCGTTATATGGCAGGAGCGAGGGCGTATGCCACGACTGCCGGGTTCGAGTCTGTTTGTGAAGCGATGTATTTGGGTAAGCCTGTTCTGATGGTTCCGACACATATTGAACAAGCTTGTAATGCTTTTGATGCCGTTCATGCCGGGGCCGGCGTTATTGCGGATCGGTTCGATCTGGATGCTTTGTTGCAACTGTCGCAAACGCATCAGCCGGATCTTGCTTTTTCTCATTGGGTGAAGCAGGCGGATTGGTTAATCCTGCGTGAGTTCCGCCCGGACTTATTGATGGAGGAAACACCTGCTTCCCTATGGCATCGCTTGTCTACTCGTTGGATATACCGGTTTGGAAAATTGTTATCGATTTGATGGCGGTTTATTGATTCATGATTTGACAGATTTGAACCTTAAAATGATGATCTATCGGTGAATTAACAGACAATGCGCAGCCTTGTCTGTTAATTCACCGATAGATCATCATTTTAAGGTTCAAATATTCTTATATACTATTTCAACGCCTGCTCGATATCCGCAATGATGTCGTTTGCATTTTCGATGCCGACAGACAGGCGGATCAGGTCGGGAGCTACGCCTGCTTCGATCAGCTGTTCGTCCGTCAACTGGCGGTGCGTATGGCTGGCGGGGTGGAGGACGCAGGTACGGGCGTCCGCTACGTGGGTCACGATGCAGATCATCTTCAGGTTATCCATAAAGCGGATCGCATCTTCGCGGGAACCTTTCAGGCCGAAAGCGATCACGCCACAAGTCCCGTTCGGCATGTATTTTTGTGCCAGATCGTAATATTTGTTGCTCTTTAATCCGGGGAAGTTCACCCAAGCGACCTGCTCGTTTGCTTCGAGCCATTCGGCAACCTGCTGGGCGTTCTTGCAATGTTGAGGCATACGCAGGTGCAAGGTTTCGAGTCCTAAATTCAAGAGGAAGGCGTTCATCGGAGCCTGGATGGAACCTAAGTCGCGCATCAACTGTGCCGTTGCCTTTGTCATATAAGCCATCTTGCCGAAAGCTTTTGTGTAGGTCAGGCCGTGATAGGATTCGTCCGGGGTTGTCAGGCCGGGGAATTTGTCGGCATGTGCATCCCAGTCGAAATTGCCGCTGTCCACAACCGCACCGCCTACGCTTGTCGCATGGCCGTCCATATACTTGGTTGTAGAATGCGTCACGATATCGGCTCCCCATTCGAACGGGCGGCAGTTGATCGGCGTAGCGAATGTGTTATCCACGATCAGAGGCACACCATGACTGTGGGCGATACGGGCAAACTTTTCGATATCGAGCACACTCATGCCCGGATTGGACAAGGTTTCGCCAAACAAAGCCTTTGTGTTCGGACGGAAAGCAGCCGATATTTCTTCTTCCGAAGCATCAGGGTCGACGAATGTCACTTCGATGCCTAACTTCTTCATTGTCACGCCGAACAGGTTGAACGTTCCACCGTAGATCGTGGACGAGCAGACCATATGATCGCCGGCCTGGCAGATGTTGAATACGGCATAGAAATTGGCTGCCTGTCCGGAAGATGTCAGCATGGCGCCTACGCCACCTTCCAAAGCGGCGATCTTGGCTGCGACAGCATCGTTTGTCGGGTTTTGCAGGCGGGTATAGAAATATCCGCTCTCTTCCAGGTCGAAGAGTTTGGCCATCTGTTCACTGGTGTCATACTTGAATGTCGTGCTCTGATAGATGGGCAGGACGCGCGGTTCTCCCTTTTTCGGTTGCCAGCCTCCCTGCACGCAGAGGGTTTCCGGCTTTAATGAATTGTTCATTATGATAATGTTTTACTATGTATTTGTTATTATCCGGCAAAAATAAGGAATAGTTTGTTTGTATCACAATATCTTCTTCTGTAAAATACGGAACCAAATGAATGCGACGATCCCTTTCAGCATACTGGAAATGCTGATTGCCCACCAGACACCGGTAATGCCCAGCCCCATTGCTGTTAACCCGATCGCCATTGGGATACGAAGGCTGTTGAACGTGATGCTGATGATGGCGGGTGGGAGCGTGCGGCCCGTACCGTAGAATAATCCCTGCATTGTTATTTCCAGCATCATGAACAACATAGAGTAGCCGTCGATGCGAAGGAAAACGCCTCCTGCCTCATAAGCGGCCTTTTCGGGTATGATCAGTGAGAATACTTCGCTGCCGAAGAACACGAAAAGCAACGTACAGAAGATTCCGAACAGGGCAGTCATTTTCAGTGTCGTATGGTAAGCACCCAGGACACGTTCTTTTTTCCGGGCGGCAAAGTTTTGCGCCACGAACGTGCTTAGAGCCGTGCTGAATCCTTGCGAGGTATTCCAGGCGATCGCTTCGATCTGTCCGCCGGCTGTCATCGTCATCAGTCCGATATGTCCGCCATAGGTGGAGGCCGTGCGTGCCATCATCAGGTTGATAACGGCAAACAGACTGTTTAGCAGTGCTACGGGAAGCCCCAACTGAAAGATTCGTCTGCTGTAGCGGCTTTTCAACCGGATGAAGAACGGGAATCCTCCGAACAGCCGGTTTTTCTTTTTCAGGTAATAGATAAAGATGGCCAGTACGGTCGCTTCCGACAACCAAGTCGCACAAGCCGCTCCGTTTGTTCCCATTCCAAACCCGAATATAAACAACGGATCGAGTACCATATTCATGATCAATCCGCTACCGCTGACGTAGAACGGGATTTTACTTAGTCCAGCCGCATTATAAATTCCGGTACAGGCGGCTGCCAAGAAAATGAACGGAAACCCGGTTGCCACGATCTTGAGATAAGATACTGCTGTGCCGGAAATTTCTGTGTCGAGCTTGAAGAAACTGATGATCGGATTTGCCAGGACGAACAGCAGAAATCCCCAACAGACGGAAATCATAAGGGCGATCGTCAGGTTGTGGGAGGCAAAGGCGCGGGCATCATCTTCCTCACGGGCTCCGATGCTTTGTGCCACGCTGACTTCCGAACCCACTTTATTCAGATAGGAGATCGAAGTCGTCATCCACGTCAGGATACCGACAGCTCCGATAGCGGCTACCGCTTCGCTACCCAAACGCCCTACCCAGGCCATATCGGTGATACTGTAGGCCATTTGTATAAACGAGGTTCCCATGATGGGAAGCGCCAGGTTGAACAGTTGCTTTTTAATAGGCCCTTCTGTCAGATTTTTTGTTCCTTGCATGTTTGTTTATTTAATTCGGGGACAAAGATACGATGTTTTCCGCTGAAAAGATGTCGGCATGCAGCATGCCGGGGAGCTTTTGCCTGAAAACAGCCTCTACATGCCTCATGCCGGGATGTTTTTGTTGGAAAACAGCCTCGCATGTTTCATGCCAGCTTCTCTATAAACAAAAACAGCCTGTCGCGAGTGGCGGCAGGCTGTACGGATAAAAATTAGTATCAGAAATTGATGTTTACCCCGATCATCGCGCTGAAACTCTGCATCGGATAGCCGTAATAGAGTTCGTATTTCTGGAACAGGACGTTGTTCAGTTTCAGATACAGCCCGAAGGTGTCATTTAGGGTGTAAGTTCCGGTCAGGTTGAGTTCGTTGATGTTTTTCATCTTTTCACCTTCCGATCTTCCTAAGAACGTCTTGCGGCCGGTTGCTAAATAATAATCCAAAGAAGCAGTTACTTGGCTGATCGGACGGACGGTGATGCCGGCTGTCAATTCCATTTCGGGTTTGCCGTAAGCATCTTCGATATCGTCGACGTTCCAACTATTGTAGACACCTTTCAGGTTGATGTCGAATAATTGCTGATAGCTATATTTCAGATTGACACCGCCGAACGCATGTTTTGCATTTGCTTGCAAAGCTCTACTGGTATTGGCAAAAATATCGCCTTGCACACTTGGAGCAAGGAGCGTCGGAGCAAAGAAAACTTCATCACTCGTGATCTTATATCCCCCGAATACATCGAACCAGAAACCGGGAGCGATACCGCTTCTGATACCGACCGTCCCATCCAGATAGTTACGGGAAGGAAGCAGCTCCATCGTCGGGTTGATATAGCGGTTGACCTGCGAAATTTCGTACATGCTGTTTGAGTAGAGTTTGCCACCGGCAACCAGGTAAAGCTCGGTTTTATCGGCAACTTCCACGTCAGCCGTAATATTCGGGGAGGCCATGAATTTGCTGTTGTCACCGGTCACGAACATGATGTTCGCACCTAACTTCAAATTCCAATTGTCTCCCGACACTTTGTAATAAGGCGAAAGAGTTGCTTCGGCATGGTTTTCAAATTCCAGATATTCCTGTCCGCCCATTGTCGGCAGGCTGTAATTGAAGTATTCTACGTTTCCTCCTAATCCGATGCGCTGTTCACCGCCGAAACGGGCGTTCAAATCAAACTTTACGTCGAACGTATGTTCCGTAGGTCCGTCCTGCTCCTTGCTTAACGCATATTTATGGGAGAAGTTGGTATATCCGAGATCTAACAGATAGCCGACAGGAGCGTCTTCTTTCGATTCGACTCCGATCTTTGCCTGGATAGTCTGGTTTACCTGATTGGTCTCACGGTCGAAATTTTCCGGAACTAATGTTACTGATGATTCGGGACTGTAAACCGGTAGCCCGTAGTAATTGAATGCGGAGTATCCGTATTTGATCCCCATGTCCAACGATAGTTTTTCAAATGCGTGTTTGAAGTTGAGTCCACCTAAGTTATCATTCAATTTGGCCTTAACCTTGTCGAAGTCCGTATCGATATATTTCACCTTCCCGTTCGTCGAACGATGGGAGAACCAGATATTCAGCTTATCCTTGTCCGTGCTCAGGATGTGGTAGCCTAAGTCGCCGTTCAGGTTCAGATACGTACCGCCGCCGAAGTTGAAATAACCGCGGCGTTTGTTGTACTGGATATCCGTCATGATATTGCCTGAAGGCAGGAGGCTGATCTCCTTCTCCGGATCGGCGGGGACGGTGAAAGTCGCGTAGTCGATCGCCATCTTCTTGACAACCGGTTCTTTGATGACCGGCAATGTGTTCACTTTGCTGGCATCCTGTACGGTCGGGTCATATTCGCGTTCAAGCGTCATTTCCCGGTTCAGGTTTTTTTCCTTCGTTTTGTCTTCCTGTGCGCTGACGGTTGCGACACTCCCTAACAGGGCCATCACACACAGTGCTTTGATGTTGTATATTGTCTTCATCACTTTTTCTTAGTTCTTAAGTTTACCCAATCTATTTTCTATCATACCGGCGATATCGTCGTCACCTTTATAATTGTTCTGCAGGCTGGTGAGGTATTGACGAGCCTGGAAGTCATCACCCTGGCGGATATAGATGTCGGCCAGCAGGATAAATCCGCGAGCCAGCCAGTATTGGTGAGGCGTACCGTTCTCAATGAAGTTCATGAGCACCTTTTCGGCATTCTTGTCATCGTTGGTATCGTAATATAGTTGGGCCAACAGATATTTGGCCTCCGCACCGTGTACCGTACGGGTATCTTTGCTCAATTCTTTCAGGTCGGCAAGCGCCTTGTTCGCCTGTTTTTGGGCGATATAGGCTTTAGCACGTACGTAACGGGCTTCGGCTTCCAGTTCGGGAGAGAGCTTCGGTTCTTTCAGCAATTCGTCTGCCGCCAGAAGGGCATCCTTTTGCTGTCCCGTCTGCAAGGCGCAGCGCATGATGCCTAAACGGGCGGCCTGTCTGTTCTCCGGATTCTCGGCTACGATCTGCAAGCGTTTGAAGCTTTCCAATGCGGCCGGATAATCTTTGCTCAGGTATTCGATTTCGGCCGTGCGGGCAACCGATTCTTCGAGGAACTTGGTGTCGCCGCTGGCAATGACCGATTTGAACCGTTGGATGGCTTCGTCGAACTCTTTCTTGGCAAAAGCGATGCTACCTAAGTAGAAGTTGGCATTCGAACTGAACGCCCCTTCGGGGAATGTTTGCAGGTAGTTGATCAGGCTACGGCGAGCACCGTCGTTGTCACCGCGCATGAAGAGTTTTTCGGCGGCGATATAGGTCAGCGAATCCTGTTCGCCTACTTCCAAGCGGATGTTGCCGCCTATGGAGTTCACATAGCTGGCATAAGCATTGATATCGTTGAGATCGATATAAACAGACTTCAAATCCTGCAATGCGATTTTAGCTTCTTCGCTGCCCGGATAATTGCTGATCACCTGCTTGTAGGCGGCGAGCGCCTTTTCCGGCTGGTTGTCGTTGTAGTATAGTAAACCGAGCTGGATGCCTGCTTTACGTGCCAGGCTGCTCTGAGGAAATTCGCGGATCAGCTTTTCGAACGCCTGTGCGGCGGAAGAGCTGTTTTCGAGCAAGACATAAGAGCGTCCTTTCTCGAACAACGCATCGTCTACATATTGCGATTCCGGATATTCGCTGATCAGGCGGTCCATTGCGCTGATCTTGCCTTTATAGTCTTTCTGCAACCCTAACAGGAATCCTTTCTGGTAGATCGAGTAATCGCCAGCGGAAGGAGACAACTGGGCTGCACGTGAATAGTTTTCTTCTGCCAGACTGAACTGGCGGTTCTGATACAGGCAATCGCCGATACGGTTGTAAGCGTCAGCCAAAGAAGCGGCCTGCCGGTTACTTTCCAGGTCGACATATTGGCGGAAACGGTTCAGGGCCGCACTGTAATCCCTCAGTTTGAAATAGCTGTAACCTAAGTTATAATAAGCCAGAGCATACATGTCCGTATTGCGCTGGCGCGTATTGTTCAGATACGTGCGATAGTCCGATATCGCGTTTTCATATTCTCCCATGCGGTAGTAGGATTCGCCACGCCAGAAATAGGCGTCGTTGCGGGCTTCCATATTATAAGAACCGAGCTGGATTGCCTGGCTGAACAAACTAACGGCGTCATCCAGCTTGACATTGGCAAAAGCCTGTGTTCCGAGTTGGAAAAGGATGTCCTGTTTGGCTTCCAGTATCTTGGTGCTCGGATGTTTGATCTTGTTGATTGATTTCAAAGCGGCTTCGTAGTTTTTGGTAGTCAGGTAGACTTCGACCAGATAGTCGTTCACCTTGTCTGCGTATTGCGAGTTAGGGAAATCGTTCAGGAAGTCTTCGAAGATCGTCACCGACTCGCCGAACCCTGTAAATGCCGTTTCGTGGATGAGCAATGCGTAGTTGTACATGGCGACTTCCTTTATCTGTTTGTCGAATGAAGAGGTGGCAGCAGCCTCGAATGCCATGCGGGCATTGTTTTTGTCGCCTAACTTCAGGTAAGACTGTCCGAGATAGAGATAGGCGTTCTGTGTCAGCTCGTCGTTCTGGCGTACGGTCCGGCTCAGGGCGTTGACCGCATTGCTGTAATTCCCTTTATTGAAGTAGCATACACCTAAAATGTACAGATCGCTGCGGAGCGGGTTTTCTGTAGATGAAACATATTTGCTCAACATCCGGATCGCTTTTTCCTGGTCGCCTAAATGATAATATGAATCACCAACGATCCGGTACATCTCGCTGTTGTTCTTGCTATCGGGATATAGAGAGAGAAGCTCTTCACCTTCTTTCACCACCTTTTCGTATTTGCTCTGGATAAAATAAATCTGTGCGATGTAGTATTGCGACTGCTCGCGGTATTTCGGGCTCTCTTTCAGACGGGAAAACTCGATCAGAGCATTGTTGTAATTCCCCATCGCGTAGTCGATGTAGGCGACATAATAGGTCGAGGCTTCCTTATATTTGTCTCCGACCTGCTCGATCCGTGCGAAGTAGCCGCGGGCTTTTTCCATCTCACCGGTCTGCAACAGCGAATAAGCCAGACGGAAAGAATAAGCCTCCTGCTGTTCGGGACTCAACATGTCGATATCGGCTTCGTTGAACCAGAAAATAGCTTTTTCATATTCACCGCGTTCGAAATGTACGGAACCGATCATGTAACCGATCTCGTCGCTATGGCGGGAAGCTGGATATTCTTCCAGATAGTCTTTTAGCAACTCGTCTGCATTAGGGCGTCCCTGTTCATAAGCGGCATAGACCAGCATATAGTCTGCCTCTTGGATCAGGTCGGCATTCGTGGAATGCTGTTTGTAAGCCTCCAACTTGTCAATGCAACCGGCATAATTTTTTAAACTAAACAACTCTTTCCCTTCTACAAATAGGCGATCCGGTGCATCAAACTGGTACGATCGCTGCCCGTATGCGACATGACTCCCCACCACTATGCACAGTGGAATAAGTATTCTTTTCATCACTCCTTAGCTTTTATAATACAGATATATATAAATATAACGGTATATGTTGGTTCTAAGTTGCAAATATAAGAAATATATTACTTTATATAGCGGTCTACTGCTTTTTTGATAGATTGCAATCCGAAATCGTCCGGATTCAACTGGTTGGCTGGCAGAATAATGATCTCGGCTGCATCGTCTTCAGCTTTTGCTCCGTCGAAGGATTCGGTCAGACATTCGAAGAACATATCGACCGTATGTACCTCGAAGCCGGAATAGGGATAAAGATTGGGAATGGAAAAGAGATAACGGCAGCCGACGATGTCAAGTCCCGTTTCCTCTTTCACTTCCCGGTGGGCTGCATCTTCGGCTGATTCATACATATCGACAAAGCCTCCCGGCAAGTCGAGTGTCCCTTTGGCGGGTTCTTTGGCACGACGTACCAACAGCAGCTCTCCTTTTGAATTGCGGATGAAGCAGGCGACAGCCGAGGAAGGATTGAAATAATAGACGAACCCACAAGTTGTGCATTGTTTGGCTTTCTCGTTGCGTTCCACAAATGTCCTGGCTCCGCATTTCGGACAATACGTAAATTGATGTAAAGGATGGGACATGATATTTTATTTTTAATAGTCAGGCACGGATTACACGGATTTCACTGTTCTAACAAACTGTGCAATCTGCGAAATCCGTGCCTGAAATAGCTTTGTGTTTTTATTACTTCACTTCCCAACCCAGTGCGCTTGCGCCCAATACGGCTGCATCGCTTTCTTTCAATTGGGAGAATAATAATTTTGTCTTGCCTTCGAACACTTTCAACATGTTCTTTTCCATTGAACGTTTGATCGGATTCATAATCAGATCTCCGGCTTTAGTTAGGCCTCCGAACAGGATGATCGCTTCTGGGCTGGAGAATGCAACGAAATCAGCGAATGCTTCACCCAGGATGTTACCTGTGAATTCGAAGATTTCCAAAGCCAGCTTGTCATTCTTCATTGCTGCGTCATACACGTCTTTGGATGTGATTTCGTCCGGATCCAATTCGCGAAGCAAGCTGTCATCCTTACGGATTTCCAGAAATTCGCGTGCCGTACGGGCAACTCCTGTAGCAGAAGCATATGCTTCCAAACAACCTTGACGACCACAACCACAAGGACGTCCGTTATTACGACGCATGATCACGTGACCTAGCTCGCCTGCAAATCCGTCATGCCCGTAAACCAGGTTACCGCCGATTACGATGCCGCTCCCGACACCTGTACCTAATGTGATCACGATAAAGTCTTTCATACCGCGGGCAGCACCATACGTCATTTCACCGATAGCAGCTGCATTCGCATCATTTGTCAATGCCACGGGCACACCACCCACCTTTTCGCTGATTAACTGAGCCAAAGGAATTTTACCTTTCCAAGGAAGGTTTGGTGCAAATTCGATACAACCGTTAAAGAAGTTACCGTTCGGAGCTCCTACACCTATACCTTTTATTTTATCTACACCGCCTGCCTGGTCGATCACTAATTTCAGGCCATTTGCAAGTTCGCTGACATAATCGTCGACATCAGTATACTTTCCGGTTTTAATTGAACTACTGTACAAGATCGTTCCTCTTGCATCTACTACGCCAAAAACAGTATTGGTACCACCTATATCGATACCTACTACATAAGGCTTCTCCATGATTTTATATTTTAGATTAATAATGCTTTTTCTGGAAAGCAAATATAAGAGGAATCTGGTAAGGTACAATGATTTTATTCAAAAAAAACCGAAATGGACGTGAATATGTTACCCGATATGTTATTTAGCAGGTAAAATTTCAATCCAATAATCGTCTGGATCATTGATGAAATACAAGCCCATCTCGTTATTTTCGAAACAGATGTATCCGAGTTCTCGGTGATATTCGCGTACCTTGTCATAATCGCCGGCTACACGGAAACAGAGATGGCTTTCATTGTCTCCCAATTCGTATGCTTCTTTCCGGTCGCGAAGCCAGGTCAGTTCCAACAGAAATCCTGTCTCGTTGTCTGTCAGATAAACCAAGGTGAACGAACCGTCTGTCGCTTCCTTGCGGTGGTGTTCTTTCAAACCAAGCGCTTTTCCATAAAACGCAATACTTCTGTCCAGATCCAGGACATTGATATTAAAATGATCAAATCTGCTCTTTATTTCCATTTTCTCTCTATTTTTTTATTTTCCATTTTCAAATGTCTGTCCCTTCTCCCGGAACGGATATCAACGCATACCGGCAACCACGCGATTCCGCGTAAGGTCTGAAAGCAACCACCTCCGCCGGACGATCCCAAAAATGCATCGGTACAAAGATATTGGTTTTGATATGATCTACAAACTGTTGTGCACCGCGCATGAAGTCGGTCCCGATACGCGGATCGACCGGAAACATGGTAGCATCTAGCTTGTCGGTCGCCTTTGCCAAATCACCTAATTCTTTCAGATAATTTTGTTCTGCTTCTGCGACTTCTTCGGGAGTCGATTCGTCTTTCCAGTGCCAGTTATTTAGGTCGCCGGCATGGAAAAGGCGTTTCCCTTCGGCTTCGATCAGGAAGGATATGCCGGAGTCTGTTGATCCGAATGCCTTGATCCACAGGTTATGATCTTCATAGGAATCTTCTTTTTTGAGATAGATCGCATCTTCTTTCCCTGCCCGGTTCCTTTTCAAAATATCTTTGCCGAAAAGATAGACGATATCTTTTTTGTATGTTTTCCATCTCAAAACCTCCGGATTGAAATGATCCGGATGGAAATGGGATGACAATACATATAATGTACCCGCACGATTCAATAGTTTCTCATGCACGAAACCTTTTTCCGGTGACCTCCCTGTGTCTTTATAATAATCGATCAAAATGGCAAATTCGTCTGCCTCGATAGCAAAACCACTATGGTAGATATAAGTAAGTCTCATATATATTTTCCTTTCTTTTTATAAACAAAACACGGAAGGTCGCATTCTTGTTGTGCAAATCAGCGTTCGTTTGCGTCCGGTCAATGCTGATTACGATATTACAACTTTATTTCCAGTTGCTCCATCATCACCCCTGTCTTTCGGCGTGCATCGGCCACATCCAATCCGCGTGCCAGCAGCACTGCCATACGGCGATGTCCGTGGACTTCCGGTTTACCGAAGAAGCGCATTTGGGTGTCCGGCTGTTCCAAGACCTTATCCAGGTTGCCTAATGAAAGTTGGTTGCTGTCCCCTTCGACCACAACAGCACGCGAAGCGCCTGCACCGTGAAAAGCTATGTTCGGGATCGGTAGGCCTAATATAGCACGGGCATGCAAAGCGAACTGCGAAAGATCCTGCGTGATCATTGTGACCATTCCTGTGTCATGCGGACGGGGAGAGACTTCGCTGAAAATGACATCTTCGCCCTTAACAAACAATTCGACCCCGAAAATACCGCGGCCGCCGAGCGCCTCCGTGATTTTGCCTGCAATTTCGCGTGCCTTTTCTTTGGCAACCGGGTTCATTGCCTGTGGTTGCCAGGATTCACGATAGTCGCCGTCAACCTGTACGTGTCCGACCGGTTCTAGGAATGATGTGCCTCCAATATGACGGACGGTCAACTGGGTGATTTCGTAATCGAAATCGACAAACCCTTCCACAATCACTTTTCCGGCGCCGGCACGTCCGCCTTCCTGTGCATAGTGCCAGGAGTGGTCGATATCTTCTTCTTTACGGATAATGCTTTGTCCGTGTCCGCTCGAGCTCATGATCGGCTTGACGACACATGGCATTCCGATAACTTTGACAGCCTCGATAAATTCTTCTTCTGTCTCGGCAAAACGATAAGGAGAGGTCGGCAAACCCAATTCCTCGGCAGCCAGACGGCGGATGCCTTCGCGATTCATAGTCAACCAGGTGGCACGGGCTGTCGGGATGACATGGAATCCTTCTTTTTCCAGTTCCATCAACGTCTGTGTTGCGATGGCCTCCACTTCGGGAACGATATAATCTGGTTTTTCTTTTTCTACAATCTCGCGCAAAGCGTCTCCGTCCAACATCGATACGACATACGAACGGTGGGCGACTTGCATGGCCGGAGCATCTGCATATTTGTCCAAAGCGATTACTTCCACTCCATAACGCTGTAATTCAATTACAAATTCTTTGCCTAATTCGCCAGAACCGCAGAGCAAAACTTTCGTTGCGGTAGCCGACTTCGGTGTTCCTATTGTTACCATATTTATTGAATGTATTATATTTCTTTTGTTCATAGGTGCAAAGGTACAGTAATATTGGCAATTGACAAGTGGTTCTCAATAGGGGATTTCCGAATGGATACAAGTGTAATCTGTTTTCGACATTGTAGAAAATAAAATAGATGCAAATCTGATTAGGTTTCCATGCAGATGTAAATGTCGTTTTCTACAAAGAAATATATACCTATGTGAGGTTAATTTGGGTTAAATATAAGTACCTTGTGATACAAGGTATCTTGGTAAAGCATATATTTGTGGCAGTTAATGACAAAATATTTTTCTATTTATGTAACGATTTTGCAAAATGTTCGTCTAATAGATAAAAGTAACAACAAATATGATGATTCATCTGGAAGGAATTAACAAAACGTATTTTAACGGTGCGCCGCTACATGTTTTGAAAGGCATAGACTTGGATATAGAGAAGGGAGAGATGGTGTCTATTATGGGGGCGTCGGGATCGGGGAAATCCACATTGCTGAATATCTTGGGAATATTGGATACATACGATACGGGCATTTATACCCTGAACGGGCAGTTGATCCGCAATCTGAGCGAAACCCGTGCGGCGGAACTGCGTAACCGGATGATCGGTTTTATCTTCCAATCCTTTAACCTGATTTCATTCAAAAATGCGGTGGAGAACGTAGCCTTGCCCCTGTACTACCAAGGAGTAAGTCGCAAGAAGCGAAACGCTATGGCGTTGGAATATCTGGATATGGTCGGGCTGAAGGACTGGGCGGAGCATATGCCGAACGAAATGTCCGGTGGACAGAAACAGCGTGTTGCCATTGCCCGCGCCCTGATTGCCAAGCCGCAGGTGATCCTGGCGGATGAGCCGACCGGAGCGTTGGACAGTAAGACGACGGTTGAGGTGATGGAGCTGCTCCGGAAAGTAAACCTCGAAGGGCTGACGATGGTGATCGTGACGCACGAACCTTCCGTGGCCGAGGCAACCGACCGCATTATCCGCGTGAAAGACGGTCTGATAGAAACAATAGAAAAAGGATTGGGACATGTTTGACTTTGATAATTTCCGAGAAATATGGAGTACGATCCAAAAGAATAAACTCCGTACCTTCCTGACCGGCTTTTCCGTAGCATGGGGGATTTTCATGTTGATTGTCCTCTTGGGGGCAGGAAACGGGATGAAGAACGGGATCATGTCGAACTTTCGCAACTTTAGCCTGAATCGGGTGGAGACATGGCCGCGCTACACGAGCAAGCCGTACAAGGGAATGCAGATGAACCGGAGGATCGAATACAAAGATGAAGATCTGATTGCCATCCCTCGCGAAAATCCCGAAGTGGATTTGATCACGGCGAGTATCAGCCGGAGCGATACGCTTTCCTATGGAGACGAATATAACGCCTATTCCCTGAACGGAGTGCACCCTTCGAAGGCGGTGATTGACAATATCGAAATGACGGTAGGAAACGGCCGTTTTATCAATGATATAGATGTAAAGGAAAAAAGGAAGGTGATTGTCTTGAGTCCCCGCATGAAAGAAGTCCTTTTCAAAGGTGAGGACCCGTTGGGCAAATATGTGAATGCCGGGAGTGTCGCATACCAGGTAATCGGCGTCTATAAGGCGGAGGACAACGACAACAACGCGCCGGCCTATATCCCTTTCAGTACGGCGCAGACCTTGTATAACGCCGGCTACGGGCTGGATGACATCATCTTTACCATTAACGGTATTTCCACACAGGAAGAATTTGACGCTTTCGAGAAACGTTTCCGCCAGCAGATGGGAGCGCGGCACAAGTTCGACCCCGAAGACCGGCGGGCGATCGGTATGTGGAGCACGCTCGAAAACTTCATGATGCTGAACGGGATGATGAACGGTATCGCCCTCTTTATCTGGGTGATCGGCATCGGGACACTGACTGCCGGGATCGTAGGCGTGAGCAACATCATGCTGATAACGGTACGTGAGCGGACGAGGGAGTTCGGCATCCGGAAGGCGATAGGGGCGACTCCGTTCTCCATCCTGAAACTGATCATTGTCGAATCGATCCTGATCACGGCAGTGTTCGGTTATTTGGGCATGATCTTAGGGATCGGGCTGACAGAAGGAATCAATTCGGTTATGGAGATGATGAATGCCGGAAAGAATGTTTCGCAGGATGACATGAGCATCTTCCTGAATCCGACGGTGAACCTCAGTGTGGCGTTGTCCGCTACGGCCCTGATCATCGGGGCAGGCGTGCTGGCCGGCTATTTCCCTGCCCGCAAGGCGGTCAAGATCACGGCGATCGAGGCCATGCGCAATGAATAATTGGTAATTGAAAATAGAAAGATTATGTTCATGTTTGATATAGATCGCTGGGTGGAAATATGGGTGACGATCACCCGTAATAAAACCCGTAGCCTGCTGACCGGCTTCGGTGTGTTCTGGGGCATCCTGATGTTGGTGATCCTGTTGGGTTCCGGCAACGGTTTTAAGAATGGCGTGTTGAAGAACGTCGACGGTTTTTCGACGAACTCCGCATTCTTCTTTTCCGAACGGACCGGCGAACCCTACAAAGGGTATAAGAAAGGGCGTTACTGGCAGATGCGCAACCGCGACTTGGAGACGATCCGCCAGCGTGTGAAAGGAGTGCGCTATCTTTCGCCGATGATTATGCAATGGGGCGGACAGAATAATGTAGTGAGAGGACAGAAAGCTGGTACATATAACGTGCGTGGCGTCTATTCTGAATATTTCAATATCGAAACGCAGCATATCTTGGCGGGACGCTTGTTAAATGAAATCGACATGATCGAAAAGCGTAAGGTGTGCCTGATCGGTAATATCGTGCGCGAAGTCCTTTTTGCCCCGGATGAAGATCCGATCGGACAGTACATACGGGTGAATGGCATCTATTACCAGGTAGTCGGTGTGATCAAGCCGAAGCCCCGTGCCTAGATTGGCGGGCGTACGGAGGAAAGCGTAATGATCCCGTTTAAGACGCTCCAGCAGGCTTCCAACCAGGGAGACAAGTTCTGGTTCCTCTGTGCGACGGCCGACGACGGTTATTCCTGTGATAAGATGGTGGAAGACATAAAGACGGTCCTGCGTTCGCAGAACGAAATTTCCCCGACGGACGAACATGCTATCAGCAGCTTTACGATAGCCAAACAGTTCGAAACATTCGATATGTTGTTCACCGGTATTAATATTCTGGTCTGGCTGGTTGGTATCGGAACTCTGCTGGCTGGTATTATTGGGGTTAGTAATATTATGATGGTGACAGTTCGGGAGCGGACACGCGAGATCGGAGTGCGCCGTGCGATCGGTGCGAAGCCTTTCGATATTATATCGCAGATCATGAGTGAGAGCCTGCTGTTGACATCCCTTGCCGGGTTGATCGGGCTTAGCGTGGGGGTATTCCTGCTCGATGTGGTGAACAATGCGATGGCAAGCGACGGAGATGTGTCTAACGACACGTTTTTTTCCAATCCCGAAATCCATATCGGGACAGCGGTGGCAGCTACCGTAATTCTGTTGTTCAGCGGTCTCCTTGCCGGGTTGATCCCGGCCTGGCGTGCCATGCAGATCAAGGCGATAGATGCTATCAGGGAAGAGTGAATTGGATTTCAGATTTATGATTTATAATTTATAATTTGTGTCTACGTATAAATCATAAATATTTCCATTGTCAATTAATAAAAAAGTATAGTTATGAAGAATCGTATCGTAAAAAAAGTCCTGCGGATCATCTTTTTGGTATTTGTGGGAGTTGCTGTTGTCGGCACTTTCTATTTCTTGTGGAAGAAAGCGCAACCTGTCATTACCCTCTATGAGTTGGTTACCCCTGCACGTGACACGATTGAGACGAAGACCGTGGCGACCGGAAAGGTCGAACCTCGTGATGAAGTCCTTATCAAACCACAAATGTCGGGTATCATCTCCGAATTGCTGAAAGAAGCTGGACAGATGGTGAAAGAAGGGGAGATCATTGCTCGTATCAAGGTTATTCCTGAAATGGTTCAGTTGAATAGTGCCGAATCGCGTGTACGGGTGGCGAAGATCAACCTCGAACAGATCAGTGCTACCTTCAAGCGGGATGAAGAGTTGCATAAACAAGGGGTTATCTCCAAAGAAGATTACGAAACATCTCTTGCCAACTATAAAAAGGCGCAGGAAGAGGCAGAGAACGCTCAGGATGCTCTTGAGATTATCCGTGAAGGTATCTCCAAACGGTCTGCCGCTTCCAGTACGACACAGGTTCGTTCTACTATCACTGGTATGATCTTGGATGTGCCTATCAAGGTCGGTAACTCGGTGATCCAATCGAATACTTTCAACGACGGTACGACGATCGCTACTGTTGCCGATATGAGCAATATGATCTTTAGGGGGAAAGTAGACGAGACGGAAGTCGGCCGTATCCATGAAGGGATGCCGATCAAATTGACGGTTGGCGCTATGGAAAGCCGCACGTTCGATGCTGAACTGGAGTATGTGGCTCCTAAAGGTGTGGAAGAGAACGGGGCTGTGCTGTTTGAGGTGAAGGCAGCCGTGCATATGCCAGGCGATGCCTTTATCCGTGCCGGCTACAGTGCCAACGCCGAGATTGTGTTGAAGCGTGCGGAGAATGTATTGTCCGTACCCGAAAGCTGTGTCGAGTTTAGCGGTGATTCTACTTTCGTACAGGTAGTAAAAGCGGAAAAGCCGGAACAGAAGTTTGAAAAGCGCGCCGTTAAGGTAGGTTTGTCCGATGGTATCAAGATCGAGATTAAGGAAGGTCTTGCCGAAAACGAAAAGGTACGCGGGGCGATTGTCGATCCGAATAAGAAATAATTGTAAACGATAAAATGATGAGAAGCCAATTAATAATAGCTACGACTTTGTTTCTTTCCGGTACTTTTGCTTGGGGGCAGGAACTCTCCAAACGATGGTCTTTGGAAGAATGCATCCGTTATGCAATTGAGCATAACATCGATCTGAAGCAAAAAGAGCAGGATCAGGAAAGCCGGAGAGTAGAATTGCATACCAGTAAGTTCAGTTGGTTGCCCGATCTGAATGCCAATGTCGGACAGAACTTCGACTTTGGACGTTCTCCTTCCAAATCAGGTGTGATTGTGGATCAGAACTCGGCTAATACTTCGGCATCTGTCTCTTTGAGCATGCCGATATTCGACGGCTTGCGTATTCCCAACGATATCGCTGCCCGCAAGCTGGACTTGAAAGCGGCTGTCGAAACGTTGAATAAGGCGAAGGAAGACTTGTCGATTAATGTTGCTTCCTACTATTTGCAGGTTTTGTATAATAAGGAAGTCCAAAAGATTGCCGAGTTGCAGGTTGCGCTGAGCAATGAGCAGGTCGTGAAAACCGAAGCATTGGTAAAGAACGGGAAGGTTCCCCTTTCCCAGTTATACGATATGAAAGCGCAGCTAGCGAAGGACGAAGTCTCGCTGACCGAAGCGCGTAACAATGTGAAACTGGCATTGCTCGACTTGACGCAAAGCCTCGAACTGGAACGCGACGGTGAAAATTTCGATATCGTAGTCCCTGAAATAGAAGATGCGGTTGAACAGTATATGGGCAGCATCCTTCCTCCGGACAATGTCTATGATCATGCTGTCGCTTTCAAGCCGCAGATCAAGGAGCAGGAATTTCTCTTGGAAAGCCAGAAGAAAATGCTGAAAGTGGCTCGGGCAGGTTATTATCCGAAACTGAATTTCGGCGCCAGCTACAGCAACGGCTATTACCATTATTCCGGTGATGGCGAATATACGAATCTTCCTTTCAGCGACCAGTTGAAGAATAACGGGCGTAAGACGATCGGGTTCAGCTTGAGTATCCCGCTGTTCAACCGCTTTCAGGTTCGTAACAGTGTCCGCTCCGCCCGTATCAATATCCGGAACCGGGAGTTGATGATGGAGAATACGAAGAAGGTGTTGTATAAAGAAATCCAGCAAGCCTACTACAATGCGACTGCTGCCCAGGAGAAATATACCGCATCCGACAAATCTGTCCTCGCTAGCAAGGAGGCTTTCTCTTATGCCGAAGACCGTTATGCCGCCGGTAAGAGTACGGTTTTTGAATACAGCGAAGCCAAAACGAAGTATGCCCAAAGCTTGTCCGAACAGGCTCAGGCCAAGTATGACTTCATTTTCCGCACCAAAATCTTGGACTTCTATAACGGCACACCAATAACACTATAACATATTTAGGTTAGACACATTTGTTTAAGAAAAAGAAGGTCTCTGTGATGGAAACCTTCTTTTTGTTCTTATATTTGTCCGAGAGATTATGATTTACAATTCAAGGACCATGAAAGTATAATCGTTTAATGGAGTGGATCTAATATTAATACCTAGAAAAACATATTATGAATGCAAGATTTGTGACATTAGTTTTGCTGCTATTCGTTTGGCTGGAGGGGGACAGCGTTTGGGCCCAATATCTTCCCAAACTTTATCAGGTTTTCTCTCCCGACAAAAAGTTGAAGATGGCTATTCAGCGACATAACGACGGTTTGCTGACCTACACTTTTGCAGCTAATAGAGAAATATTGATCAAAGAATCTCCGCTGGGTTTCAAATTGGAATCACAGGAGACGGTTCCTTCTTCCGGTTGGAAAATAGAGAAAGTATCCGACCGGAAAGTACGGGATGAATGGAAACCGCTTTGGGGTAAACGGGCTGTGGTTGAAGATCATTTTAATGAATTGGTGATCGATTTGGTGAATCCGGCCGGACAACCGGAGCGGATGCAGTTGGTTGTCCGTGGATATAATGACGGCTTTGCATTCTGTTATAAAATACCGGATGGAAAAGGACCGTGTGTAAATGTGCAGTCCGAATTGACGGCCTATAACTTTGCAGGAGATTATACGGCATGGTTCTATAATGGCGAAAATCATAATATAGGACCCGAAAAGTTGACGGAAACAGATGGAACCCGTTTGCCGGTGATGACCGTGAAGGCGGGTGATAAACATTATATGGCAATCCATGAAGCCTGCCTGGAAACAGGAGCACCTCTTGTTTTACAATCTAAGGGGGGGAATCGCTCTTTTCGGTCGCTTCCAAGCCGACCAGTCTGTCGCCGGGATATACATCAGCCTGGCGTGTCGTTTTGTATGGGACGACACCTGGCGTGTTGACCGATTCCCATTTGTTGGAGTTGCTGAATCCGGATCCCGACTCTCGTTATGATTTTTCGTGGGTGAAACCGGGGTTGGCTGTCTGGGACTGGCGTATCAACGGAGCTGTGTGGGATGGATTTACATACGGGATGTCTTATCCTTCCTGGGTACGAATGGTCGATTTCGCTGCCGAGCAGGGTTTCAAATACCTGGTGTTGGATGCCAATTGGTATGGACCGGAATTCGAATCGGATTCCGATCCGGTTAAAGGAGAAAAAGCGCAGGATGTGCAACGGCTGTTGAAATATGGAAAAGAGAAAGGTGTCGGAATCTGGCTTTATCTGAATGATGTCGGAGGTCGGAAATATCCGATAGAAAAGACCTTGAAACAGTATGGGGATTGGGGAGCAGCCGGGGTTAAATACGGTTTTATGAGCGGAACACAAGAAGAAAAGAACCGGTGGACGAAAAAGATCACGGAGCTTTGTGCTCAAAATCACTTGTTGGTCGATTTCCATGACGGTCCGGTTCATCCATACGGACAAATGCGTACTTGGCCGAACGCTGTGACACGCGAATATTGCCATGCCCAGTTGGACGGACATCATGTGTTCGAGCCTAAAACATTTGTGACGACCGTTTTCGTCAATATGGTTGCCGGTCCGATCGATATGAACAACGGAATGTTTGACCTTCGCCAAGGGCATACGACACGTGTGGACGAGAGTCAGCCGGTTCCTTCCACACTGGTTTCGGAAGCTGCCCGTACGTTGATTGCTTTTTCTGGCGTGACTATTTTGCCGGATATTCCAGAATACTACCGGAAGTACCCGGCTTTGTTGAACTTCCTGTCTGCCCAAAAGATGCCGTGGAAAGAGAGCCGTACCCTGGCCGGTGAAATCGGGGAGTATATCGTGATGATGCGTGAAACGGAGGATGCCTACTTAGTCGGTGCGGCCACGAATGAGTCCGGAAGGACGATAGATCTGCCTCTTTCTTTCTTGGAAAAAGGAAAATATACTGTTGAAGTCATCGAAGACGGCGACGATGCCCACTATCTGACAAACCGGGAAAGCTTGAAAGTTACGACTCGGCAACTGACAAACAATGATAAACTGACATTGAAGTTGGCTCCGGGCGGTGGTGCGTGTCTTGTTATTAAGAAAACTCCGTCCATGCGTGTTGGTGAGCAAGCGGCTTTTCCGCTTGTCAGCCCTTCCGGGAAAATTGGTCGAAAATAATTACTTCGTTCTTAACTTGAACGAACCTAATCAGATTGCGAACACTAGCTGGATCAAGCCCGGACAGGTAATTCGTGAAGTTACATTGACAACGGCTGGCAGTATGGCTAGTATTGATTTTGCCGCAGAAAACAATATAGCCTATGTGCTGTTTGATGCCGGTTGGTATGGGGCGGAAGAAGATGTGAAATCGGATGCGACCACCGTTACGGTTGATCCGGCCCGTTCGAAAGGACCGCTTGATTTGCCTAAAGTAATAGAATATGCCAATTCAAAAGGAGTTGGAATACTGGTTTATGTGAATAAAAAGGCACTGCATCAGCAACTGGATGAAATTCTGCCTTTATATAAGAAATGGGGGATCAAAGGTGTAAAATATGGTTTTGTGAATGTGGGCGACCAATACGCTACGGCATGGTTGCATCAGGCAGTACGCAAAGCCGCCAAATATGGATTGATGGTTGATATCCACGATGAGTATCGTTCGACAGGCTATTCGCGCACGTATCCGAATTTACTGACTCAGGAAAGTATCCGTGGCGACGAAGAAAGTCCGTCGCTGGACCAGGCCATCTATACATTATATAATCGCATGATCTGCGGAGCGGGTGACTATACCAATTGTTATTTTGCGGAAAGAGTCACGGAAAAGATGGGCGGACGTGCTGCCCAGTTAGCTAAATTAGTCGCTATTTACAGTCCCTGGCAGTTTGTCTATTGGTATGACCGTCCCGAAAAATCACCGAGACGCGCCGGTGGTGCAGGCTCTGCCGAGTCTGTGATCAAAACAGATGCTGCAACCCGTTTCTATAATTCTATTCCGACCGTATGGGACGAAACTCGCTTCCTGGAGGGAGAAATGGGAAAATATGCTGTGGTCGCCCGCTGTTCGGGTTCCGATTGGTATGTAAGCATGTTGAATGCCGGAGACAAAAAACAAATCTCCTTACCCATTGATTTTCTGAAAAACAGAAAGGGCTATACCGCCACACTCTATTACCAGGCTTCCGAGGAGAAAAAGGATGTCGTCGATGCCAAGAAAATCAGGTTGGAGAACCGCAATGAGGTTATCATTGATTTGGTCGGGAATAGCGGATGTGTGCTGCATTTTTCGATTCTTAATTTCCAATAGATTTATTTCAAATCACGTGGTAAGCCGGAGGGAATGTTCCTTCTCCGGCTTTCTTTTTATTTATCTGTTATCGGCTTCTTTTTTCCGATAAGAGGAAGGAGATATTCCCATAACTTTGGTAAAGACACGGGAGAAATAGGCCTGCTCCTCGAATCCGAGCCGCATCGCAATTTCGTTCAGTTTCATATCCGTAAGTTCGATATACTGACAGGCTTTCTGTATTTTTAGGCGTGTAAAGTAATTGATGGGGGAAGTACCCGTTTCTTTCTGGAATAAGGTGGAAAAGTGAGATTCCGAATATTTGAAATATTCCGCTAAATCTTTTAAGGTCAGATTGGTTTCCACGTGTTCTTGTAAGTAATAGATAACTCGCATCGAGAATGAATTTTCTTTGTGGGTCGGAAGATCGATATGGCGGAACTGTTCCTGAAAAATGAAAGTTGAGAGAAACGTATATAAGCACATGGATGAATAAGCCAGATATTCTTTTATGTAACCTCTGGCAAAACTACTGTATATCTCTTCGAATAGACGGATGCGGACGAGTTGCCGTACATGTTCGTCTGCTAATATTTCTTGAGGAGCGGGGTTGGGAGAAAGGAATGATTCGGTTAGCTTACCACAGAAATGAATCCAATAGATTGTCCAAGGATCATGGCTGTCCGCCTCAAATGAATAAGGGACATGGGGAGGTACGATGATATACTGATTTTTCTGTACGGTACTTCTCCCGCCGGGCCTTTTACCTATATGGAGAACAGTCCGGTTTCTTATAAACCGACCGGTTTTATCGGAGGGGCGGGACATGGTTGTATCTTTACGGCCGGTAGTGAGAACTATTGGAAAGCCGCGACCAATTCAATTTCCGTCCGGCATATGTTTGAACGCAGGGTCTCTTTCTATCCGTCCGGCTTTGATAAAGACGGCTATTTGTTTACGAACACCTATTTAGGAGATTACCCGATGTTCCTGCCCGGAGGAAAGGAACAGATCGCCGGTGAATATCAACCCGGGTGGATGTTGCTTTCGTATGGAAAAAAAGTGAGCGTATCTTCTTCGCTGGAAGGTTATCCGGCAGAAAATATAGTGGATGAGGACGCCCGTACGGCTTGGGTCGCCCAATCGAACCGTGACATGGAGTGGGCACAAGTAGATTTGCAACGGCTTTCGTCTATCCATGCTATTCAGGTGAATTTCGATGAATACGGGGCTAATCAAAAAGGTGCTGTCTCCGGAGTTTACCAGAGCTATCTGATTTACGCTTCGGTAAATGGCGAAGATTGGTCTTTGGTGGTGGACTATGGTACAAAGAAAACAGACACTCCTCATGATTATATCGAATTTGAAGAACCGTTCAAAGCCCGGTATATCAAGTTGCAAAATAAGGAGTATATGGTGTCGGAAAATTTTTCCGTACGCGATTTGAGAATTTTTGGAAAAGGTCAGGGGAGTACTCCGCGTGCCGTAAATGATTTCACGGTGGAAAGGGATGAGGCCGATCCGTGCAAGGCGCGTCTTTGTTGGGAGGCTGTTCCGGATGCTCAGGGGTATATTGTCCGCTACGGAATAGCCGGAGACAAGTTGTATAATAATTTCCAGGTGATGGGAGAAAATACGTTGGAAATCGGAAGTCTGAATAAAGGGGTTGCTTATTACTTTACGATAGATGCCTATAATGAGAACGGTATTACTCGGACTTCCCGGATAAAAGTTTGCCGTTAATCAACAGACTTCTTTTTACCTCTTCAGCTTTCCCACAAACATCAGGTTATTGTCGTTCTCATGGAGCGTAGTGGCCAATTCTTTCAGTTGGGCTTTCGCTTCGGGAGGACATTTGCCGGAGGCGAGATGGGCTTCGATCATTTCCTGAAGTGCAGCCGGTTCGACATTGAAAATGAATCTGCCCTTGTTGAAGTGGTTGTTCGGATTGGGAATCGGGAGATTCCCGTAGAAGTCGTTGACCAGGTGATATTGGGAAGATGACATTTTCATCTTATCTACCAGTATGTCTCCTCTGGGTGTGAACCGGCCTTTATCCCAAGTGTAGTAGTGGATGAGGATATGATTGGGCAGTTCCGTGTAGATATGGATAGGTTTTTGAGCAAAACCGGGGAAGTTCATCGTGAAACGGGGGATCAGCTTGTTTGCTTCCGTATCGTATGTGAAAGTCGTGTCGATGCCGGTATAAAAGAAGTCGAATGTCCCGGTATTCCGGTAGGAAAATATCTCATTGTCGAAATTTCCTGCCAACATATAGTCGAGTGCCGGTATTTGTGATAGGATGTTCCCGTTCGTGTCCATCCGGAAAGCGATCGGCGTCCCTTCTTCAAAAGGCATGTGTACGACCGAGAGCGTACCGTCGGCATTGACCTCGATTTTCGGTTTGTTGATTTGTCCGGGAAGATTGATATCTTTTATCCATTTCCCGTCAAGGCCGTACATCATGATTTTCTTCCCATAAAAGAGAGAGAGGAATATATGGCCGCCTCGTTCGTCGATACTCCCGTCGTAGATAGTCACCGGATACTCGCCCGGTCCGTTTCCCATTGCACCTATGTTGCAGAGGAATTTTCCGTCCTTGTCGTATAGCTTGACCACGTTGGATTGCTGTCGTACGCAAATGTAGTTATCGCTCACCTCGATCCACCAGGCCTTGAACAGGGCCTCGTCGGAGGTTTCAAAACGCACGATCCGGCAATCTTCGACCAGTTCGCTAAGTGGGATATCAATCGTATCGCCTGCCGCTTTCAGGTCGCAGATGTAAAGCGGGCCGTCCGGGTTTTCGATTATCCTGACACTGCCGTCGTCAGTTACCAACGATTTCGGAACGGAGGAATTACAACTTGCAAGGCTTGCCAGAAGGAAAACGATAGCGGGAAGGAATGCTTTTGTTTTCATATTCACGTAGATTTAAGTGATTATAAAAACAAAAGTATGAATAATTCGTAGATACGAACTATTCATACTTATATAATAATTAAATGATTAATGTAAATTAACGGATGAACAACAGTTCCCTATATTTCGGCAGCGGCCACATCTGGTTATCGACCATCAGCTCCAGGTCGTCGATGTGGCTACGGATTTCGTCCAGATAGGGAGCGACGGTATCATGGTAAGCGATTGCTTTGGTACGCAAATCCGTGATACGGTTTGCTTTTTTGCGGGCTTCCACCATTTCGTCCACCATGCGAGTGACGGAACAGATATGTCCGGCAATCTTGCGAACCAGGCGTCGGGGCTCTTCCGACATATCGTCATATTCCGGATATCCGCCGAAAGTCTCTTTCAGTTTGGCGATGTTGTCCAATAGCAATGACTGGTAGCGGACGGCAACCGGGATGATATGGTTGAGCGATAGGTCGCCAAGGACACGAGCTTCGATCTGTACCTTTTTGATATAGATTTCCCATTTCACTTCGTTGCGGGCTTCCAATTCCTTTTCGCTCAGTACACCCGTTTCCTTGAACATCCGGATAACTTCCGGTTTCAGGTAAGCATCGTATTGTAATGGAACGCTGTTTTCGCAATCCAGGCCGCGGCGGGCAGCTTCTTCCTTCCATTCGTCGCCGTAGCCGTTCCCGTCGAAACGGATCGGTTTGGATTCCTTGATATAGGCTTTCAGCACTTCGAAGATGGCGGCCTCCTTGCTCTTACCTTCGGCACGCAAGGCTTCGACATCCTGTTTGAACTGGCGGAGCTGGTAGGCTACGGCAGAGTTCAGTGCCAACATCGCTGAACCGCAGTTGGCCGACGATCCCAATGCACGGAATTCGAAACGGTTTCCGGTGAAAGCAAAAGGAGAGGTGCGGTTACGGTCCGTATTGTCTAACAGCAGTTCAGGGATCTGTCCGAAGCCGAGATGCAGGCGTTTCTTGTCGTCCACCTCGATAGCGTCTTCGATGGAACAGTTCTCGAACTTGTCCAGAATTTCGGTGATCTGTGTTCCTAAGAAGGATGAGATGATGGCGGGAGGCGCTTCGTTGGCGCCCAGGCGGTGCGCGTTGGTAGCCGAAGCGATACTGGCTTTCAGCAAGGCGTTGTATTTATAAACGGCCATCAGCGAGTTGACCACGAATGTAATGAAACGCAGGTTGTCTTCCCGGTCCTTTCCCGGAGAGAAGAGGTTGATGCCCGTATCGGTTCCCATCGACCAGTTGCAGTGCTTGCCCGAACCGTTCACGCCCATAAAAGGCTTTTCGTGGAGCAGCACGCGGAAGTTGTGGCGGCGGGAAACACGTTTCATCACTGACATCAACAACTGGTTATGGTCGTTGGCGAGGTTGCATTCCTCGTAAATAGGCGCTAGCTCGAACTGGTTCGGGGCAACCTCGTTATGGCGTGTCTTGACCGGGATGCCCAACTTGTAGCATTCAGTTTCCAGGTCTTTCATAAACTCCTGTACACGGGAGGGAATGGCTCCGAAATAGTGGTCGTCCAATTGCTGGTTCTTCGCGCTTTCGTGTCCTAAGAGAGTACGTTCCGTCAGCGACAGGTCGGGACGGGCGGAATAGAGGTCTTCGTCTACCAGGAAATACTCCTGTTCCCAACCTAAATAGGTGATGACTTTATTGACGTCTTCGTTGAAATAATGGCAGACATCTTTGGCTGCCTTGTTCAAGGCTTCGATGGAGCGGATCAGCGGGGTCTTGTAGTCCAGCGCTTCACCGGTATAGGCGATGAATACGGTCGGGATACACAAGGTGTCGTCTACGATAAACGCAGGTGAGGAGGGGTCCCAGGCCGAATAGCCGCGGGCTTCGAACGTGTTGCGCAATCCGCCGTTGGGGAAGCTGGATGCGTCCGGCTCCTGTTGTGCGAGCAGCTTGCCGCTGAATTCTTCGATCATGCCGCCGCCGCCGTCATGTTCGACGAATGCGTCGTGCTTTTCGGCTGTCCCGTCGGTAAGAGGCTGGAACCAGTGTGTGTAATGTGTGACTCCTTTTTCCAGTGCCCACATGCGCATGCCGGCAGCCACATGATTGGCTATTTCGCGGTCGATAGGGGTTCCGTTGTCGATGGCATGGGTCAGGGCTTTGTAGGTTTCCTTGGAGAGATACTTTTGCATTGCCTTCCGGTTGAAGACGTTCTCACCATAATATTCGGATACTTTCTGATTGGGAGTAATGGCTTCCACTGCCTTTCGGTTGGATGCTTTCTCCACTGCATTGAAGCGTGAGATTGACATACAGATTGTTTTTATGTTATACCGGCTGCAAAGATACATGCAATTCTCCATGAATGCTTTCATCCGGTAGTTAAAAATAGATGAGTAGGAAACGATTTGTCCCGGCGCATCCCGTTCGGCAATGCACCAGCTTCTCTAAAGCTATGCATTAGGTTGCGTAACCCATAGCTTTAGCCTTCATAAAGCATAGCTTTACGGTAGCCTTTTTGGGGTGTCTGTCCTTTCGAATGAGGGCGTAAATGAAGATTCAAACATTTCATCGCGTGGGATAAATAAAAAAGGTGTATTAAGAAATGCTATTATTGATTATCAGTGATTTATGGTGATAGGTGATAGGTAAAACCCCGTTTCTGTAAAAGTTTAGGAAAAATGAATTAAAAAACGCCGCCTTTAAGGTGACGTTTTTTAATTCAAACTCAGAAAAGTTTTACAAAAAGGCCTTTTCACCTATCACCTATCACCCGATCAGAACAAACTCCAGGCTACTGTCAATCCTGCCATGACGATCGCTACCATGCTCATCAGCTTGATCAGGATGTTGAGGCTGGGACCGGAGGTGTCTTTGAACGGGTCGCCGACCGTATCGCCTACGACTGTCGCCTTATGGGCTTCGCTGCCCTTGCCGCCGTGGTTTCCTTCTTCGATATGTTTCTTGGCGTTGTCCCAGGCGCCTCCCGAATTGGCCATGAAGATCGCCAGTACGAACCCGGTGCTCAGGCCGCCGATCAGCAGTCCGACCACTCCTGTCACTCCGAATATCAGACCGGTGAGGATCGGTGCGATGATGGCTAACAGGGAAGGGGTCACCATCTCATGTTGTGCCCCTTTTGTCGAGATGGCCACGCAACGGGCGTAATCGGGTTCGGCTTTTCCTGTTAGTATTCCGGGGATTTCACGGAACTGGCGGCGTACTTCCTCCACCATGTGTCCGGCTGCCCGTCCGACTGCATTCATTGTCAACCCGCAGAACATGAAAGCCATCATGGAGCCGAGGAACATCCCCGCCAACACCTTCGGGTTCATAAGTGTGACATCATAATAGATCATAAAGTCGGAGAAAGAGGCTTTTGATACCTCGATGGCTTTGCCGTCGGAAAATGTCAGGACTGTTTCGCCCAATCGGAGCAAGCCTATTTTAATCTCTTCCACATAAGAGGCCAGCAATGCCAGGCCCGTCAAGGCTGCCGAGCCGATCGCAAATCCTTTGCCTGTTGCGGCGGTCGTGTTGCCTAAGGAGTCGAGCGCATCCGTACGTTTGCGTACTTCCTTGCCCAAGCCGGACATTTCCGCATTGCCGCCGGCATTGTCGGCAATCGGCCCGTAAGCGTCCGTAGCCAAAGTGATCCCTAATGTCGAGAGCATCCCGACGGCGGCGATGCCGATGCCGTACAACCCCATCCCTACATTGTTGAAATCGAAGCCGGAAGCAAAAAGGAACGAACAGATGATCCCGGCTACTACGGCCAGTACCGGAATGGCGGTCGATAGCATGCCCAGCCCCAAGCCGGAGATAATCACCGTTGCCGGTCCGGTCAGTCCGGCCTCTGAAACCCGCTGGGTGGGCTTATAAGACTGGGAGGTGTAGTATTCCGTCGATTGGCCGATCACGATCCCTACCAACAATCCGATTATAACCGAACAACTGATCCAGAACCAATTGTCCAACTCTAACAAATAAAGAATGCCGAAAGTGGAGAGGGCGATCAACACGGAACTTAGGTTTGTCCCTATGGCAAGCGCTTTCAGCAGCTCACGTATAGTCGCATTTTCCTTCGTGCGGACGGCGAAGATGCCGATGATCGACAATACGATCCCGACCGCGGCGATCAGCATCGGCGCCACGACCGCCTTGTATTGCATCTCTACGTCGCCGGACGCCACGAATGCGGCAGCACCCAATGCGGAGGTTGCCAGAATGGAACCGCAATATGATTCGTACAAATCCGCCCCCATGCCGGCCACATCTCCGACGTTGTCTCCCACATTGTCGGCAATGGTTGCCGGGTTGCGCGGGTCGTCTTCGGGGATGCCGGCTTCGACTTTGCCGACCAGGTCGGCTCCGACATCGGCTGCTTTTGTGTAGATACCACCGCCGACACGGGCGAAGAGTGCCTGTGTGGAAGCTCCCATACCGAAGGTCAGCATGGTGGTGGTGATGATGGTCAGTTTATGTGTGGCATCCATCGTTTCTGCCGGAATGCAGATATTCAATAATATGTACCAGAACGAAATGTCCAGCAAGCCGAGGCCGACGACAACCAGCCCCATTACGGCACCGCTCCTGAAAGCAACCTGCAAGCCGCTATTCAAAGACGACCGGGCGGCATTGGCGGTACGGGCGGATGCGTAAGTAGCCGTCTTCATCCCTAAGAAACCGGCAAGACCAGAGAAGAAACCGCCGGTCAGGAAAGCGATCGGAACCCATTCGTTTTGTACTCCGAATCCATACGCCATGATGGAGAACAAAACCACCAGGGCGAGAAACACCGAAGCGACAACCTTGTATTGTTGTTTCAGGTATGACATAGCCCCTTTGCGTACATGTTGGGCTATTTTTGCCATTAACTCCGTCCCTTCACTCTCTTTCATCATCTGCCTGAAGAAGAACCAAGCAAATACCAGTGCCAGGATGGAGGCTACCGGTATGATCCAAAAAATAGGTGTAATCATAGCAATGAGATTTAAAATTAATACGAATTTAATCGTTTTGACACTTAGCGTCTTACGATCCTTTATTGTTCATCTGTAAATATAACAAAAATAAAGAAGTAGAGAAACTTTTTCGTAAATAATAATGTTTCATTCTAAAAAAAACAGCATATTTGTCACAGAATAAGAATGAAAACGCAAATGACGGAAGAAACGAACCATAAGACCTGTAAATTAGGCTTGGCTCTGAGCGGAGGAGGAGCGAAAGGTTTCGCTCATATCGGAGTTTTTAGATTACTGGAAGAATGCGGTCTGAAGCCGGATATCATCGTTGGTACGAGTGTCGGTTCGTTGATGGGTGCTTTGTTTGCCGATGGCTATACGTCCGACGAAATTAAAGAACTCTTTACCGGACGTGAGTTTTCCGAATTCGCCCAGTTGCAAATCCCGAAATCGGGATTGTTCGACAGCAAGCGGTTCCGCTATTTCCTTCGTCGTCATTTGAGGGCTAAAACGTTTGAAGAGCTGAAAACTCCTTTGGTTGTCGTGGCGACCGATCTTGACAATGGCGAGAGCCATGAGTTTCGTAGCGGCCCCATCGTAGAGGCGGTGACCGCTTCCTGTAGTATTCCGATTATCTTTAGCCCGGTCGTGATAAACGGAGTGCATTATGTTGACGGAGGTCTTTTTCATAATTTCCCGGTTTCGATCATCCGTGAAGAGTGTGAACGTATCATCGGTGTGAATGTCAGTCCCCTTGTCCCGCAAAAGTACAAGCAGACGATTTTCCATATCGCGGAACGTTCCTACCACTATATGTTCCGGGCAAACACGTTGGAGGACCGCGAGATGTGCGATGTCCTGATCGAGGCGGAGGAGTTCGGTATGTATAAGACATTCGATCTGGAAAATGTGGATGAGATCGCGGGTATCGGATATGCTGCGGCGATCCGGGCATTCGAGGTCGTGATAAAAGAAAATAAATATGAAACCTTGGTGAACGCTATTATGGCAAGAAGAAACAACGCCTTGATGCCATAGTTTTTTCCGGAAGTTCCGGTGTTCACCCCAAATATTAACTAAGTTGGCAAATAACGCGATGAAACAGGCAAATAAGATGGTAATATATCAGGTCTTTCCACGTTGGTTTGGAAATATGAAATCATCCCTGGTGAAGAATGGAAGTAAAGTTGAAAACGGAGTAGGAAAGTTCTCGGACTTTACGCCGGTTGCTTTGTCCAAGATTAAGGAGTTGGGAACCACCCATATCTGGTATACCGGAGTGATCGAACATGCAACGAATACTGATTATACGGCTTACCAGATACGAAGAGACCATGCGGCAGTCGTAAAGGGGAATGCCGGCTCCCCCTATGCGATCAAAGATTATTATGATATAGACCCGGACCTGGCCGATAATGTACCTGACCGTATGAAAGAATTCGAATCGCTGGTCAGAAGGACGCATGAAGCCGGAATGAAAGTAATCATCGATTTCGTACCTAATCATGTGGCCCGCCAGTATTATTCGGATGCCAAGATGGCATATGTGGAAGACTTGGGGCAAAAAGACAATACTTCGAAAGCTTTCGATCCTAATAATAATTTCTATTATATACCGGGGCAGACTTTGTGCCTGCAATTCGGTGCTCAGCAGGAAGATTTTGAATATAGTGAATTTCCGGCGAAAGTCACGGGGAATGATTGCTTCAGTACCTGTCCCGGACAAAACGACTGGTATGAGACGGTCAAGCTGAATTATGGTGTTGATTATGTGAACGGCCGTACCCTGCATTTTGATCCGGTTCCCAATACATGGGCGAAGATGCTGGATATCCTGCTTTTCTGGGCGGAAAAAGGGATAGACGGTTTCCGGTGCGATATGGCGGAAATGGTTCCGGTTGAATTCTGGAACTGGGTGATCCCGAAGGTGAAACAGGCTTATGATGTTTGTTTTATTGCCGAAGTTTATAATCCGGCAGAATATCGCAATTATATCTGGAACGGACATTTTGATTATTTGTATGATAAGGTCGGACTGTACGATACGGTACGGGCGGTCATGTGTAACCAGGCTCCGGCAAGCAATATCTCCGGATGCTGGCAGTCACTCGAAGGCATCCAGCATAATATGTTGAACTTCCTTGAAAACCATGACGAGCAGCGTATCGCTTCTTACTTCTTTGCCGGTGATCCGCGTCCGGGAATTCCGGGGATGATCGTGTCGGCTATGATGAATACCAATCCGGTGATGATCTACAGCGGACAGGAGTTAGGAGAGCCGGGAATGGACGATGAAGGGTTCAGCGGACGTGATGGGCGCACGACGATTTTTGATTACTGGAGTCTTGCCAGCTTGCGTAACTGGATAAACGAGGGAGCTTTCGATGGCGGCAAACTGACTGCCGAACAACGGCAGTTGCGCGAGGTGTACGCAAAGATCTTGAATATATCAAAGTCCGAACGGGTTATCACGGAAGGAGTTTTCTATGATTTGATGTATGCAAACCTGAGCAATCCGTATTTTAATTCACACCGTCAATTCGTGTTCATGCGTAAATATCAGAATGAAGTGTTGTTGGTGGTGGTCAACTTTGACAAGGCAGAGCAGACGGTACGCATCCAAATTCCTGACGAGGCATTCAAGGCACTTGATTTCGGGGACAACAAAGCTGCCGTACAGACCGATCTGATGACTGGAGAGAACTGTATCAGCACATTGACGGCTGCTTGGCCCTATCAGGTCGTTATACCTGCTTATTCCGGTCGTTTACTGAAGTTTACATATTGATTTATGATTTATGGTTTGTGATTTATGATCTGCTCTGACCGATGTGTTTGGTAATAAATCATAAATCATAAATCATAAATCATAATTGTTTTGTACCTTTGCACTCACAATTCAAATCTATTTACTTAAGATAAATATTCGGAATAATGAGTGCACAAACTCCTTTCTTGGTGTTTTCGGGAACTAACTCCCGGTATCTTGCAGAGAAAATTTGCAATAGTCTTGGTTGTCCGCTGGGACAGATGAACATTCAACACTTTGCCGATGGTGAATTTGCCGTCTCTTATGAAGAGTCGATTCGCGGTCGCGATGTATTCCTGGTACAATCAACGTTTCCTAACTCTGATAATCTGATGGAGCTTCTCCTGATGATCGATGCTGCCAAGCGTGCTTCAGCACACTCTGTAATCGCAGTTATTCCTTATTTCGGTTGGGCACGTCAGGATAGAAAAGATAAACCGCGTGTTTCTATCGGGGCCAAACTGATCGCAGACATGCTGAGTACTGCCGGTATCGACCGCTTGATTACGATGGACCTGCATGCCGATCAGATTCAGGGATTCTTTAATGTTCCGGTCGACCACTTGTATGCATCTTCCATTTTCCTGGATTACATCAAAACATCATTGCCTCTGGATAACCTGTGTATCGCTACACCGGATGTTGGAGGAACTAAACGTGCCAGCAGTTATTCCAAATACCTGGGTTTGCCGATGGTTATTTGCCACAAGTCACGTCTGCGTGCCAATGAAGTGGCCGAAATGCGTATCATCGGTGATGTGAAAGGTTTGGATGTACTTTTGATCGACGATATGGTGGATACGGCCGGTACTATTACGAAGGCTGCCAACCTGATGCTCGAAAACGGTGCTAAATCCGTGCGTGCCATCGCCAGTCATGCCGTTATGTCCGACCCGGCTTCTACACGTGTAGACCAGTCTGCTTTGACTGAAATGATCTTTACGGATTCTATCCCTTATGCAAAGAAATGCGAAAAGGTGAAAGTGTTGTCTGTTGCCGATATGTTTGCCGAAGCCATCCGTCGTGTTTGTAGCGGTGAATCTATCAGTTCTCTGTATACTATTTAATTAATGCATATATCAAGGAAAGGCTGCAATCCTGCGGGATGAGCAGCCTTTTTATTTCCATATGATTCTTAACTTTGTCTGCATGAAAAAGAGCGAGAACCTTCTCGCTTGATATGATTAAGATGAATTATTGGTTTAATCTATAGGTCAGAATGGATCAGCATGCGTACCGGTATCGGTAAAAAGGAGTATAAGCTCTGTTTCGTTTTGGCTCCAGACTAATAACCGGTCTGATTATATAATGGCACTCCCATAGACCGTCATACTTATGTTTTTACCGTTTCTTTTTTACTTGTTGCCTCCATCTTTACTTAATTTGAATATTACGGCCAAAAATAATAATTAGCAATTTGCCTATTTCTCTTCATCAATAATCATGCCACTGCCGAGGCAAAGACGATGGTCTTTGTCGTAGACTACTCCGTACTGTCCGGGGGCGATTCCTTGGATTTTGTTGTCGGATTCGATGCGGTATAAGTCTCCGATGCGACGGATGCGGCCGTGTGTGAAGTCCGGTGTGTGACGGATCTTGAAAGTGATCTCTTTCTCGTCCGCAAATTCTCCCCATGGGTCTTCGGTGATAAAGTCGAAGCCGTGCATGTTGATAATCTTGCCGTACTGTGTTTCCGGATCATAACCGTTGGAAACATAGATAATGTTCCGCTTGATGTCCTTTTTGATAACGAACCACGGTCCTCCGCTCAAGCCTAAACCCTTACGCTGTCCGATGGTGTGGAACCAGTAGCCGTTGTGTTTGCCTAACACCTTGCCTGTTTCCAGTTCGACGATCTTTCCGGTTCGTTTGCCCAGGTAGCGTTCGATGAAATCATTATAGTTGATCTTGCCTAAGAAGCAGATTCCCTGGCTGTCTTTCCGTTTGGCACTCGGCAGTTTTTGTTGTTCGGCTATAGCTCGGACTTCGCTTTTCATGAGATGTCCGATCGGGAACATTAATTTCTGTATTTGCAAACGAGTGATTTGGCCGAGGAAGTCGGTCTGATCTTTTACCGGATCCTTGGCGGTGGAAAGCCATACTTTACCGTCTATCTCGGTTGTCGTGGCGTAATGACCGGTCGCTATTTTATCGAAATCCTTTCCCCATTTCTCTTCGAAGCAGCCGAATTTGATATATTTATTGCACATCATATCCGGGTTGGGGGTGAGTCCGCGTTTTACGGAATCAATGGTGTAGCTCACGACACGATCCCAATATTCGTCGTGCAAGGAGACGATTTCAAACCGGCAACCGTACTTCTTGGCGATATAAGAGGTGATTTCAATATCTTCTTCGGCAGGGCAGTCTATATATCCGTCTTTATCTTCCATGCCGATACGGATATAGAAAATGGTAGGATCGTATCCTGCCTCTTTCAACTGGTGGACGACTACGGAGCTATCTACTCCTCCCGAAACTAATGCTGCGATTTCCATATTTTTACAGTGAATAAGAATTGTACAAAGGTACGGTAAATTTTTCAATTAAAACAGGAGAGATACTTTGGGTGCATCGATTACCGATAAGATACATGTCGGAACGACGAAAAATTATTGGCAGTATCTTTCGGAAATGTTGGGTTTGGAACTGCTCGATTACGGTATTATATCTAGCCGGACGAATCTTATTCTAACTGAAGGGATAGTAGTGACGATTTGATAGAATTGAAAGAGCGATTCTTGTTGGGATACTTTTAACCTGCAAAACATTTTTCATCTCATCGGAATTGCTTATTTTCGCATCCATAATAGTTCTCTTTTATGAATGTAGACATAACAGATTTAAAGACGGTCCGTTTGAGTCAGGACGGGAGTGCTGTGATTATCTTGGACCAGACCTGCTTGCCGGGATCTGAAGTCTATGTTTCCCTTTCTTCTGCAGAAGAGATTTGGGAGGCTATATATAGATTAAAGGTGCGCGGGGCGCCGGCTATCGGGATAGCTGCTGCCTATGGCATTTATGTTTGTAGCCGACAGATTGCGGCAAACACTTATGGTGGTTTTTGCAGTGAGTTTCTCCGAATCAAGGATTATCTGGCATCTTCTCGCCCTACTGCGGTCAACTTGGTTGCGGCTTTGGACCGGATGGAAAAAGTTGTGGTCGCCCATTCTGTGAATCCTGTTCCGGAAATAGTGGAACTGTTGCGTGTCGAGGCGGAGGCGATCCGGGCGGAAGATGCGGCTGCTTGCCGTAAGATAGGAGAGAACTGCTTGTCCTTGTTGCGCCCGGGAATGGGAATCCTGACACATTGCAATGCCGGTCATTTGGCGGTATCGGAATATGGAACGGCTCTCGCTCCGGTTTATTTAGGAGAAGAACGTGGATATGGCTTTAAGGTGTTTGCCGATGAAACGCGTCCGCTGTTGCAGGGTGCACGCCTGACGGCCTACGAATTGCAGAAGGTGGGTGTGGATGTTACCTTGATTTGTGATAATATGGCGTCGACCGTCATGCGGAAAGGCTGGGTACAGGCTGTCGTGGTCGGTTGCGACCGGGTCGCGGCAAATGGCGATACGGCTAATAAGATCGGGACTTCGGGAGTGGCGATCCTGGCTCGTTATTACGGTATTCCTTTTTATGTGTTAGGTCCGACATCCACTATTGATTTGAATTGTCCGGATGGGGATTCGATCGTGATAGAAGAACGGAATCCCAAGGAAATTACGGATATGTGGTATGCTTCGCGGATGGCTCCTGAAGGGGTGAAAGCTTATAATCCGGCTTTTGATGTAACTCCTCACGACTTGATAACTGCGATTATAACCGAAAAAGGTATTGCTTATCCTCCTTTCCGTCTGGAGGATTTCTGAAAAATATTTACGGAAAGTTTTGCTAATCCCGAAACAATCAGTAATTTTGCTGCCCAATTTGTGGATATAGTAATTAAACAATATAATAAATTAAATTATGATCGTAGTTCCATTAAAAGAAGGCGAAAACATTGAAAAAGCGCTGAAGAAATTCAAAAGAAAGTTCGAAAAAACAGGTGTAGTAAAAGAATTGAGAAACCGTCAGGCTTTCGAAAAACCCTCTGTAGCAAAGAGAAAACAAACTATGCGTGCTGTTTACGTTCAGCAATTACAGCAGGTAGAAGAATAAAAATACAAAATCTATCTGCCAGGCTTGTTTTATTGGATTCTTATTCTTATTTTCGTTGCATAAAAGTTGATGCAACGTGAATGTGCTGATTGATTCATTTTTAGATTATCTTCGGTATGAGCGGAATTATTCCGAATATACGATTAATGCTTATTTCAAAGATTTACAGCAGTTTGAAGATTTTGTAAAAGAGAAGAAGGAAGGCATATTTGTGCCGGGGGAAGTTGATACGGATATTGTACGGAATTGGATTATATCTTTGTTGGATAATAAGATTTCGCCCGTATCTGTCAATCGGAAATTGAGTTCTTTGAAATCTTTTTTTAAATTCCTTATGAAGCAGGGATTCGTTTCTGTAAACCCGTTACGGTTTGTGACCGGTCCGAAAACAAAGAAGCCGTTACCTACTTTTGTAAAAGAGAAGGATATGGAAGAGTTGTTGGATGGAGACGGGTTTGATGAGGATTTTGAAGGGGTGAGGGATCGTCTGATACTTGAAATGCTGTATGATACCGGGGTGAGACGTTCGGAGCTGGTCGGTTTACAAGATACCGATATAGACTACGATGCTATGCTGATCAGGGTGACAGGTAAGCGTAACAAGCAGCGGCTGATTCCTTTTGCAGAAAGATTAAAAAACTTGATGCTTGCATACACTGAAGTCCGAAATCGTGAAGTTGACGCAGGATGCGGATGGTTCTTTGTCCGGAAGAATGGAGAACAATTGTCTACGGGTATTCTTTATACGATAGTAAAAAAGAAGCTTTCGGACATTCCGACATTGGCAAAATGCAGTCCCCACGTATTAAGACATTCGTTTGCAACAAGTATGTTGAATAATGGAGCGGAGTTGAACGCCGTGAAAGAGTTACTCGGTCATAGCAGTCTGGCTTCTACCAGTATTTACACACATACAACCTTTGAGGAATTAAAAAAAGTGTATCATGCTCATCCAAGAGCACAAAAAGAAGGAGGTTTATTATGAACATTAGAATTCAAGCAATCCATTTTGATGCAACTGATCAATTAGAAGCGTTTATTCAGAAGAAAGTGGCTAAGTTGGAACAGTATTTCGACGGCATTATATCGGCAGAAGTTAGTTTAAAGGTTGTAAAACCAGAATCTGCAAAGAATAAAGAAGCTGCTATTCGGTTGATTATTAAAAATGGAGATTGTTTTGCCGAAAAGGTAAATGATACCTTTGAAGAATCAATTGACGAATGCGTAGAAGCATTGGAGAAACAGTTAGTTAAATTCAAGGAAAAAATCAGAGCCAAATAAAAAAAACGGTAGATAAATTTGGTATATAAGAAATAATGCCTAAATTTGCAGCCGTTTCGCCTTGGTGACGAAACGGCTGCTTTTTGAAGCAGGTATGCCTCTTTAGCTCAGTTGGCCAGAGCACGTGATTTGTAATCTCGGGGTCGTTG
>ERZ1107006.238-NODE-238-length-57820-cov-8.021120_pt1 | contig 57820 bp, 50 predicted proteins | sample MGYA00403696_ERZ1107006 | MGnify/ENA primary metagenome ERZ1107006 (study PRJEB35170, sample SAMEA104062441) | human gut metagenome | biome: human gut; feature: human-associated habitat; material: faeces | place: Denmark | collected 2012-08-13 ...
AGATCCCCATCGTGGGCGACGAATACTGCGAGATCGGCTTCGGCACCGGCGCGGTGAAGATGACCCCCGCCCACGACCCCAACGACTTCGAGGTGGGCCTGCGGCACAACCTGGAGGTGATCCGGGTCATCGCCGACGACGGCACCATCAACGAAAACGGCGGCAAGTACAACGGCATGGACCGCTACGAGTGCCGCAAGGCCATCGTCAAGGACCTGGAGGAGCAGGGCTACCTCATCAAGACCGAGGATTATTCCCACAACGTGGGCACCTGCTACCGCTGCCACAACGATGTGGAGCCTCTGATCTCCGCCCAGTGGTTCGTGAAGATGGAGCCCCTGGCCAAGGAGGCCATCCGGGTGGTGAAGGACGGCACCATCAAGTTCGTGCCGGAGCGCTTTACCAAGACCTATACCAACTGGATGGAGAATGTCCATGACTGGTGCATCTCCCGCCAGCTGTGGTGGGGCCACCAGATCCCCGCCTGGACCTGCGACGACTGCGGCCACATCAACGTCAGCCGGGAGGACCCCACCCGCTGCGAAAAGTGCGGCAGCACCCATCTGACCCGGGAGGAGGACGTGCTGGACACCTGGTTCAGCTCCGCTCTGTGGCCCTTCTCCACCCTGGGCTGGCCCGACAAGGACGCCAAGGACCTGCAGTATTGGTACCCCACCTCCGTGCTGGTCACCGGGTATGACATCATCTTCTTCTGGGTGGCCCGCATGATCTTCTCCGGCATGGAGCAGATGAAGCAGGAGCCCTTCAAGACCGTTCTGATTCACGGTCTGGTCCGGGACGACAAGGGCCGCAAGATGTCCAAGTCCCTGGGCAACGGCATCGACCCCCTGGAGATGGCGGACAAGTTCGGCGCGGACGCCCTGCGCTTCAACCTGATCACCGGCAACAGCCCCGGCAATGATATGCGCTTCTTCGTGGAGAAGTGCGAGGCGATGCGCAACTTCGCCAATAAGATCTGGAACGCCTCCCGCTATGTGATGATGAACCTGACCATCGACCAGGTGGAGCTGCCGGAGAAGCTGGAGCTGGAGGACAAGTGGGTCCTCAGCAAGCTGAACACCCTGATCCGCGAGGTCACCGACAACATGGAGGCCTATGAGCTGGGCGTGGCCTCCGCCAAGATCTACGACTTCATCTGGGACACCTACTGCGACTGGTATATCGAGCTGACCAAGACCCGCCTGTACGGCGAGGACCAGGAGGCCAAGCTGGCGGCCCAGAACGTGCTGTGCTATGTGCTGCTGCGGGTGCTGGAGCTGCTGCATCCCTTCATGCCCTTCATCACCGAGGAGATCTGGCAGGCGCTGCCCCACCAGGGCGACTATCTGATCCGGGCGCAGTGGCCCACCTATCGGGAGGAGTTCGCCTTCGCCCGGGAGGAGCAGGCCATGGAGGCCGTGAAAGACGCCATTTCCGCCGTCCGCGCCCGCCGGGCCGAGATGAATGTGCCGCCGTCCCGGAAGGCCAAGATCATCATCGCCAGCCAGACCCCGGAGATCTACGCCGGCGGCCGGGACTTCATCACCCGTCTGGCCTATGCCAGCGAGGTGGAGGTGGGCAGCCAGGCGCCCCAGGACCTGAACGGTATGGTGACGGTGTCCACTCACGATGCCACCATGTACCTGCCTCTGGCGGAGCTGGTGGATATTGAGAAGGAGCTGGAGCGCATCCAGAAGGAGCTGACCAAGGCCCGGGAGAACCTGGAGCGCATCGAGAAGAAGCTGCAGAACGAGAGCTTCGTGTCCAAGGCCCCCGAAGCGGTGGTCAACGCCGAGCGGGAGAAGGCCGATAAGGCCCGGGCCCTGATCGCCAAGCTGGAGGAATCCGCCCAGGCCATGCGCGGCTGATTTTTCCCGCCCCGGCGGCTTCCGACAGAAAACGAAATCCCCAATATGATACAATCACCGCAGATCGAATGATCTGCGGTGATTGCTGCTATCAAGAGAATCCGGCGGTTTTCGTTTTCGGAAAGGAAGATAGTTACGAAAGAAACCCATCAGGGGTGTCTTTCGTTTGCAATCGGGTTTTTTCAGAACTTTATAAAGTTCTGAAAAAACGTACTCAGCTTGTCAAAAAAATTGACAAGCTGACAATCACCGCAGATCGAACGATCTGCGGTGATTGTTGCTTTATCCCAGAAGCCTCGCAGAGTTCACGGCCCGCAGGCCGTGAAGAAGATTCCATTTGTTTTTCGCGGCGGCGTGTACGTCGCGAAAAACACTTTGCGCGGAGAGAGTGTGTTCCGCATGGCCCCTGGCCAGGCGGAACGCGCGGGTCGGAGCGAGAATCTCCTTGTTCCAAAAGAACAATGTTCTTTTGGAACAGGAATCACCGCAGACCGAATGATCTGCGGTGATTTTTTCAGGCCCCGAGGGTCTTGGGGTCTGCGGAGAAGATCGGATTCTGAAAGCACAAAAGCCCTGGAGCACAGGGCGGATGATAAGGGAGTGAATCGGCATGGAAATGACGGTCAGACAGGAGGAACGGTGCCTGGAGATCGCCCTGATCGGGGAACTGGACCACCACGCCGCCCGGGAGATCGGGGGTCGGCTGGACCGGGCCATCGAGGCGGCGCTGCCGCTGCGGCTGGTGCTGGACTGGTCCGGGGTGACGTTTATGGACAGCTCCGGTATCGCGGTGGTCATGCGGGTCCGGCAGCGCGTGCGGGACCTGGGCGGCGCCGTGACGCTGCGGGGCGTGAGGCCCCAGGCGAGGAAGGTGCTGGACGCCGCGGGCCTGGACCGCTTTGTCACCGTGGAATAGAGAGGAGGTACATAAGATGAAGGCCGAAAACTATGTGACCCTGGAATTTCTCAGCCGCAGCGCCAACGAGGGCTTTGCCCGCATGGCGGCGGCGTCCTTTGCCGCCCAGCTGGACCCGACGCTGGACGAGATCGGGGACATCAAAACCGCCGTCAGCGAGGCGGTGACCAACGCCATCGTCCACGCCTATCCGGACGAGCTGGGGAAAATCGTGATGAAGCTACGCATTCTGGAAGGCGGCGTGCTGGAGCTGACGGTGCGGGACTGGGGCCGGGGCATCGACGACATCCGCCAGGCCCGGCAGCCGCTGTTCACCACCGGCGGCCAGGAGCGCAGCGGCATGGGCTTTACCATTATGGAGAGCTTTATGGACCGGCTGACGGTGAAGTCCGCGCCGGGGAAGGGCACCACCGTGTCCATGCGCAAGCGCATCGCCCCGCGCCTGTCCGGCCGGCGATGAGCGGCGGGCAGCTGTTCGCGCTGCTGGACCGGGCCCAGAACGGCGACGACGAGGCCTGCGAGCAGGTGCTGCTGGAAAACAGCGGACTGATCTGGAGCATTGTGCGGCGGTATTATGGCTGCGGGGTGGAGACGGACGACCTGTATCAGCTGGGATGCATTGGATTCATCAAAGCTGTAAAGGGGTTTGACCTGACATACGGAACGCAGTTTTCCACCTATGCTGTCCCGAAAATCGCCGGGGAGATACGGCGTTTTTTGCGGGACAACGGCGCGATAAAGGTGGGACGGAGCATCCGGGAAAAGGGGCAGGCCCTGGCCGCAGCCCGGGAGCGGCTGCGGCACCGGCTGGGCCGGGATCCACGGCTGTCAGAGCTGGCGGAGGAGACGGGGCTGACGCCGGAGGAGATCGCCAGCGTTGAGCTGGCCACCGGCGCGCCGGAATCCCTGCAGCAGGAGACGGCGGAGGGGCTAACCCTGGAGTCCACCCTGGGCACCGACAGCCCGGAGGAGCGCATGGTGGAGCACATCGCCTTGCGGGAGGCCATCGATCAACTGCCGGAGCGGGAGAAAATGACCATCCTGCTGCGCTTCTTCAAGGGACTGACCCAGGAGCAGACGGCCCGGATCCTGGGGGTGTCCCAGGTGCAGATATCCCGGCTGGAGCGCCGGGGGCTGGCAGATCTACGACGGCTGCTGGACGGCTGAGGCCCTCGTAGTCCACCGGGAGAAATTCCGTCATGACGCCCCGGTACCGCTTGGGGAGAAACGAGTTCTGACAGCGGGGGTTAGTCCGCTCCCGGATGGATACGGTGCGGAAAAACTCCTGCCACAGGGCCCGGTATTGAAGCTCCTCCGGGCCGGGCAGCTCCAGCGTCAGGCTTTCCACCGGGACGATGCGGCGCTGGCCCCTGGTGTACAGCAGCAGCTCCCGGTGGGTGCGGTCATACAGGAAGAAGGACTCCCCGGCCATGCGGCTGCAGAAATGGTTGGCCAGCAGAGGAAGCACCCGGTTCCTCGGCTCGATCTCGCCGCCCAGGATGCCGTTGTAATCGGAAAAACGCACGAAGCCCCGCAGCTTTTCCAGTTCACCGCCCAGGTGACGCAGGGCACAGGCGATGGGGTAGTACACATCGTCGGCCTTGCTGCGCATGAAGCCGGGCCCCTGGTCGTACAGCTTGCGGATGAAGGCGTACAGGCGAAGCTCCTTGTCCTCCAGGCAGGTCAGCCAGGCCCGGCGCAGGGCCTTCAGAGCCGGAGGGGACAGGCGCTGCAAACTGTCGTAAACCCGCTGGCTATGGTCCCGGCGGGTAACCACCACCCGCACCGGATACAGGGAGACGCATTCCTCATCGCTGTAAAAGGCGATGGGGAATTCTTTATGGGCATAGCTGTCGAACACACAGCACAGGAAGCCGGGGATGCTGCCGTCATATTGAAAGATCACATCCTCCATGGCGTCACCCGGCATCGAACAGCGACAGCTGCCGGCATTCCTGGGGCGGCAGCTGGCCCCGCTCCATGGCCTCCAGCTGGCGGGACAGGGTGGCGGCAGAGAAGTGAAGCCCCGGGCGCATACGGCCGCCGCAGGTGACGAAGAACTGCGCCCGCTTCAGCACCACGCCCAGCTTGGGCAGGTCCTCCAGCCGCAGAGGAGTCTGCCGACGGGCGGAGACGATGCGCCGGGCGCTGACCGGTCCGATGCCCGGCACCCGCAGCAGAGTCTCCAGGTCCGCCTTGCGGATCTCCACCGGGAACTGTTCCAGGTGGCACAGGGCCCAATGGCACTTGGGGTCCAGCAGGGGATTGAAGTCCGGGTGGGTCTCGTCCAGCAGCTCTTGGGCTTTAAAGCCGTAAAACCGCAGCAGCCAGTCCGCCTGGTACAGCCGGTGCTCCCGCAGCAGGGGCGGCTTGGTGTCCAGAGAGGGCAGAAGGGCGTTTTCCACCACCGGAACATAGGCGGAGTAGAACACGCGTTTTAACCGATATTTCCGGTACAGGGATTCTGTCAGGTGCAGAATGTGCCGGTCCGTGTCCCGGGTGGCGCCGACGATGAGCTGGGTGCTCTGGCCCGCCGGGGCAAAGACCGGGGCGTGCTTACACTGCACCAGCTCCGCTTTGCTCTGGGCGGTCCGGTCCCGGATGAGGGCCATAGGCCGCAGGATGGCCTGCTTGTTTTTATCCGGGGCCAGGGTCTGCAGCCCCTCCTGGGAGGGAAGCTCGATATTGACGCTGAGCCGGTCCGCCAGCAGGCCCAGCTGCTGCACCAGCTCCGGGGACGTGCCGGGGATGGCTTTGGCGTGGATATATCCGTTGAACCGGTATTCCTGCCGCAGCAGGCGCAGACACTCGATCATCTGTTCGGTGGTGTAGTCGGGGCTGCGCAGGACGCCGGAGGACAGGAACAGGCCCTCGATATAGTTGCGCCGGTAGAAACCGATGGTCAGCTCCGCCAGCTCCCGGGGCGTAAATGCCGCCCGGCGGGTATCGTGGGACCGGCGGTTGACGCAGTATTTGCAGTCGTAGACACAGCGATTGGTCATCAGCACCTTCAGCAGGGTGATGCAGCGCCCGTCGGCAGAGAAGCTGTGGCAGCAGCCTGCCAGGGAGGAGCTGGTGTTGCCGATCATGCCCGGCCGGGAGCCCCGGCGAACGCCGCTGGAGGTGCAGGCCGCGTCATATTTGGCCGCATCGGCCAGGATGGCCAGCTTATCCAGCAGTTCCATGACCGGCGGCCTCAGGCGGTGCGGCGGCGAGGACGGGGCTGATCAATCCAGTCCGCCAGACAGATAACCCCGGCGGAGAAAGCACCGGCACCCAGCAGCATCACAATAAATCCAAAAGTCGTCATAGGGAACGCCTCCAAAAACATTTGTTCTATCGGTATTATAAATCGAACAGACGTTCTTGTCAAGAGATAATCGAACAAAAATTCGACAAACTTTGCAGAGCGGTTGACCGGAGGCGAAAATTGTATTAAAATGAGAGACAAGAATACAGACAGGGGAAGAAACACTATGAACGACCTGGAGAAACGATTTATTGAGGCCCGGACAAGGGCCATTGCCACGGATTATGCGCACCTGAACCCCCGGCAGCTGGAGGGGGTTCTGACCACTGAGGGGCCGCTGCTGCTGCTGGCGGGGGCCGGGTCCGGCAAGACCACGGTGCTGATCAACCGGGTGGCGAACCTCCTGCGCTATGGCCGGGGCAGCGACACAGATGAGATCCCGCTGCCCATTTCCCGGGATGAGGTGGAATTTCTGGAGCAGTATGCCGCCCGGCCGGACCCGGAGCAGCGGCCGCTGATGCAGTATCTCTGCGCCGTGGAGCCTGCCCGCCCCTGGGAGGTGCTGGCCATCACCTTCACCAACAAGGCCGCCAACGAGCTGAAGGACCGGCTGGAGAAGATGCTGGGGGAGGAGGCCCGGGACGTGTGGGCCGCCACCTTCCACTCGGCCTGCGTCCGCATCCTGCGCCGGGACATCGACAAAATCGGCTTCGACCGCAGCTTTACCATTTATGACACCGACGACAGCAAGCGGGTCATCAAGGACATCCTCAAGGAGATGGGGCTGGAGGAAAAGACCTTCCCGGTGCGGGAGGTGCTGTCGGTGATCTCCAACGCCAAGGACGCCATGATGATGCCCGAGGAGTTCAGCCAGCTGTGGGAACAGCGGGGCGACTGGAGACGGGTGCGGATGGGCCGGGTCTATGCCGCCTATAACCGCCGCCTGCGGGACGCCAATGCCCTGGACTTTGACGACATCATCCTGCACACGGTGGAGCTTTTGCAGTCGGACCGCCAGACCCTGGAATATTACCGGAACAAGTTCCGCTATGTCCTCATCGACGAGTATCAGGACACCAACCACATGCAGTATATGCTGGCCAGCCTACTGGCCGGGGGACGGAAGAACATCTGCGTGGTAGGCGACGACGACCAGAGTATCTATCGCTTCCGGGGGGCCAACATCGAGAACATCCTCAGCTTTGAAAAGCAGTACGCCGGGGCCAGGACCATCCGTCTGGAGCAGAACTACCGCTCTACCCAGAACATCCTGGACGCCGCCAACGCCGTGATCCGCCACAACGTGGGCCGCAAGGGCAAGACCCTGTGGACCGAGAACGGAGCGGGGGAGGTGGTCACCGTAAAGACCTGCTTCAACGAGGGAGACGAGGCCAACTATGTGGTGGGGCAGATCATGATGAACTATCGCCGGGGGGTGAACTGGAGGGACAACGCCGTGCTGTACCGCATGAACGCCCAGTCCAACGCCCTGGAGTATGCCTTCAAGCGCAACGGCGTGCCCTATAAGATCATCGGCGGCACCAAGTTCTTCGACCGGGCCGAGGTGAAGGACATGCTGGCGTATCTGTGCGTCATCAACAACCCCGCCGACGACCTGCGGCTGCGGCGGATCGTCAACGTGCCCGCCCGGAAGATCGGCGCGGCCACCATGGACAAGGCCCAGGTCATCGCCACGGAGGAGAGTCTGCCGCTGATGGAGGTTCTGCGGCGGGCGGGAGACTATCCCCAGCTGAAGGCAAGTGCTGGCAAGCTGACAGCCTTTACAGAGATGATCGACGAAATGCGCCGTCAGACGGACGATATGGGCCTGGTGGAGTTCTATGAATATGTGTGCCGCCGCAGCGGCTATGTGGGGATGCTCCAGGAGAAGAACGATATGGAGAGCCGGGGCCGCCTGGAAAACGTGGAGGAGCTCAGCTCCAGCATCCAGGCCTTCCTGGAAAACGATCCGGAGAATCCCACATTGTCGGGCTTCCTGGACGAGGTGGCCCTGTATACGGACCTGGACAGCCAGGAGGCAGGGGACAACTGCGTGACGCTGATGACCATGCACAGCGCCAAGGGACTGGAGTTTCCCAGCGTGTTCGTGGTGGGAATGGAGGACGGGCTTTTCCCGGGGAATCGCGCCATGGGAGAGCCGGAGGAAATGGAGGAGGAGCGGCGGCTGTGCTATGTGGCCATGACCCGGGCCAAGGAGAAGCTGACCCTGACCAACGCCCGGCAGCGGATGCTGTTCGGCCGCACCACGCCCTGCATGCCCTCCCGGTTTCTGAAGGAGATCCCGGAGGAGAACATGGAGTGGCTGGGGAAGCCCGAGCCCCGTCCGACGTCCTCTTGGGACGATTTCGGCGATGGGCCTGCCTATGCGCCGCAGCGGGAGGCGCGGCCCGGGACGGAGCGTCCGGCACACCCGGAGCGCCCGGTGCGTCCGGCGGCGGTCTTCGCACCGCTGCTGCAGCTGCAGCCCGGCGACGGGGTGCGGCACAGCGCCTTCGGCCAGGGGATGGTCCTGAGCGTGCGGCCCATGGGCGGCGATGCCATGATCGAGGTGGCCTTCGACCGGGTGGGCACCAAACGGCTCATGCTGAAAGCCGCAGGCGCGCATCTGACAAAGCTGTAAAGCATTTTCACTTTGCAGGAAAAGCTAAAAATCCCCTGGCGCGTAAGCGCCAGGGGATCGTTGAAACGGGGATTTACTTGGCCAGGATCTTCTTCAGACGGGCAAAGCGGGGCAGGGAGTCCACCTTGGGCAGGTCCGGCTCGCCCTGGATCAGGGGCAGCGCGTACTCCACAAACTGGTGGTTCACGCCGTTGCCGGCCTCGTTGATCCACTCCCGGGGAACCTTCTTTTCGGTGTTGGCCACCTCCATCAGGGGGATGAGCTTGGTCTTGCAGGCATACTTGCCGTCCCGGATGCCGCGCTCGAAGCCGATCATGCGGCCGTTGATGCCGTTGATGGCGTTTTCCACGGCGGCCTTGCCGGCCATGTAGGACTCCTCGATATCGGTTTCGGAGGCCAGGTGCGCGCCGCAGCGCTGCAGCAGGTTCAGTTCGATGCCCCGGACCTTGGCGCCGGTTTCCTCCTTCAGCACCTGGGCCAGCATGGCGGCCAGACCGCCCAGCTGGGCGTGACCGAAGCCGTCGTTGGCGGCAACCTTGGCCTCGGAGACGAAGCCGCCGTCCTCATAGTGGATGCCCTCGGACACGGCCACGATGCAGGAGCCTTTTTCGGCGTATACGCGCTTGACATCCTCAATAAACTGGGTCATGCTGAAGTCCACCTCAGGCAGGTAGATCAGGTCGGGGCCTGCGCCGTATTCACCGGCCAGGGCGGCGGCGGCCGTCAGCCAGCCGGCGTGGCGGCCCATGATCTCCATAACCACGATCATGCCGGTGTCGTACACATGGGCGTCCAGGTTCACCTCCATCAGGGAGGTGGCGATGTACTTGGCGGCGGAGGCGTAGCCGGGGCAGTGATCCGTGCCGAACAGGTCGTTGTCGATGGTCTTGGGAACGCCCATGACCCGGCATTCGTAGCCCACGGACTGCATATACTGATTGATCTTGTTGCAGGTGTCCATGGAGTCGTTGCCGCCGTTATAGAAGAAGTAGCGGACATTGTGCTTCTTGAACACCTCCAGGATGCGGCGATAATCGGTATCGTCCACCTCAGGATCGGCGATCTTATAGCGGCAGGAGCCCAGGGCGGAGGAGGGGGTGTATTTCAGAAGACGCAGCTCCTCGGGATCCTCCAGACCCATGTCGAACAGACGGTCGCTGAGAACGCCCTTGATGCCGTGCTCCGCGCCCAGCACCTGGGTGATGACGCCGGATTTCAGGGCCGTGTCAATGACGCCGTAGGCACTGGCGTTGATCACAGACGTGGGCCCGCCGGACTGACCGATGATACAGGCACCTTTTAATTCTTTCATGATTGACTACCTCCCAGTAGAATTTTCTTGCCGTGCGGGATATTTTATCATAAAAGATTGATAAAGTAAACCGTCGGGGCTTGCAAAAAAGAAAAAATGTGGTACAATGCATATGTACATCTTATCCCAATCATTCCATACAAGTCAAGACCAAATTTTCAAAAGGAGCGATTTATTATGCCACTGGTTACAACAAAGGAAATGTTCGAGAAGGCCTATAACGGCGGTTACGCCATCGGCGCCTTCAACGTGAACAACATGGAGATCATTCAGGGCATCACCGAGGCCGCTGCCGAGCTGAAGGCCCCCCTGATCCTGCAGGTGTCCAAGGGCGCCCGGGCCTATGCCAACCGCACCTATCTGAAGAAGCTGGTGGAGGCCGCCGTCATCGAGACCGGCCTGCCCATCGCCCTGCATCTGGACCACGGCGACAGCTTCGAGCTGTGCAAGTCCTGCATTGAGGACGGCTTCACCTCCGTGATGATCGACGCCTCCTCCAAGCCCTTTGCCGAGAACATTGCCCTGACCCGTCAGGTGGTGGAATACGCCCATGACCACGGTGTGGTGGTGGAGGCCGAGCTGGGCACCCTGGCCGGCATTGAGGATGAGGTCAACGTGTCCGCCGAGGATTCCTCCTATACCCACCCCGAGGAGGTGGAGGAGTTCGTGTCCAAGACCGGGTGCGACTCTCTGGCCATCGCCATCGGCACCAGCCACGGCGCTTATAAGTTCAAGCCCGGCACCAAGCCCCAGCTGCGCTTCGACGTGCTGGAGGAGGTTTCCCGCCGTCTGCCCGGCTTCCCCATCGTGCTGCACGGATCTTCCTCCGTGCCCCAGGACCTGGTGGCCAAGGTGAACCAGTACGGCGGCAATATGCCCGGCGCCATCGGCGTGCCCGAGGATCAGCTGCGCAAGGCCGCTTCCCTGGCTGTGTGCAAGATCAACATCGACTCCGATCTGCGTCTGGCCATGACCGCCTCCATCCGGGAGCATTTTGCCCTGCATCCGGCGGACTTTGACCCCCGGCAGTATCTGAAGCCCGCACGCCAGGCCATCAAGGAGCTGGTGGCCCACAAGATCGTGGACGTTCTGGGCTGCGACGGCAAGGCATTCTGAGAGATAAGACGACCCCATTTGCGTCCCCCCTGTGACCCCACCGGTGCCCAGGGGGGCGCATTTTCAGGATTGCCACCCCAACAGAGCAGAGAGGAAAGACCATGAGAAAGACAAAAATCGTATGCACCCTGGGTCCGGCCACCGACAGGGAGGGGGTGCTGCGGCAGATGCTCCAGGCGGGCATGAACGTGGCCCGGTTCAATTTCTCCCACGGCAGCTATGACGAGCATCAGCGCCGCCTGGACCAGTTGGTGGCCCTGCGGGAGGAGCTTCATCTGCCGGTGGCCGCCATGCTGGACACCAAGGGGCCGGAGGTGCGGCTGAGGAGCTTTCAGAACGGGCCGGTGCAGCTGAAAACCGGCCAGAGCTTTACCCTGACCACCGACGACGTTCCCGGCGACGAGAGCCGATGCTCCATCACCTATGCCCAGCTGCCCCAGGACGTGAAGCCCGGGGACACCATCCTGCTGGACGACGGACTGGTGCGGCTGACGGTGCTGGAGACCACCGAACGGGAGATCCGGTGCCGGGTGGAGAACGACGGCGTGATGAAGGACAAGAAGGGCGTCAACGTTCCCGGCGTGTCCCTGTCCATGCCGTATATGAACCAGCGGGACCGGGAGGATATCCTGTTCGGTATCCGGCAGGGGTTCGATTTCATCGCCGCCAGCTTTGTCCGGTCCGCCGCCGATATCCGGGAGATCCGGCACATTCTGGATAAGAATCACTCCAGGATCCGGATCATCGCCAAAATCGAGAACCAGGAGGGCGTCAGCAATCTGGCGGACATCCTGTCCGTGGCTGACGGCATCATGGTGGCCCGGGGGGACATGGGCGTGGAGATCGACTTCACAGAGATCCCTGCCATTCAGAAGAGCATCATTGCCCAGTGCGTGGCCGCCGGGAAGCCCGTGATCACCGCCACCCAGATGCTGGATTCCATGATCGAGAATCCCCGGCCCACCCGGGCGGAGATCACCGACGTGGCCAACGCCATCTATGACGGCACCAGCGCCATTATGCTCTCCGGCGAGACGGCGGCAGGGAAGTACCCGGTGGAGGCCGTTCAGACCATGGACGCCATCGCCCGGAAAACCGAGAGCAACATCGACCGCATCTGTCCCGCCAAGATGCCCAAGCGCACCCGGCTGTCCATCACCGCCGCCACGGCCCATGCCGCCTGCACCACGGCGGAGGACATCGGCGCGGACGCCATCCTGACCGTCAGCCAGCGGGGCATTACCGCCCAGATGGTCAGCCGGTTCCGGCCTGCCGCCACGGTAGTGGCCCTGCTGCTGGACCCCCAGGTCCAGCGCCAGATGGCCCTGTACTGGGGGCTGGTGCCCATTACCATGCCCCGGGCCAGCAGCACCGATCAGCTGGTGGACCTGGCCATTCAGTCCGCCCAGGAGGCGGGGCTGGTGAAGCATGGGGACCTGGTGGTGGTCACCGCAGGCGTGCCGGTGGGAATTTCCGGCACCACCAATATGATCCGCATCGCCCAGGTGGGCGGCTCCCTGGTCAACGCCATCGGCGTGGGCAGCCAGATTGCCTCCGGTCCGCTGTGCGTCTGTCGGACGCTGGAGGAGATTCCGGAGAAGTTCCACCCCGGCGACGTGCTGGTGGTGCCCTATACCAACAACGAGGTACTGCCCTGGCTGCGGCAGGCTGCGGCCATCGTCAGTGAGGAGGCCAGCGCCGACTGTCACACGGCCACCGTGGGACTGCTGCTGAATAAGCCCGTCATCGTGGCAGCCTCGGACGCCACCCGCCGCCTGAAGGACGGCACCTTCGTGTCCGTGGACTGCGCCCGGGGAATCGTGCAGGTCATTCCCCAATAATCATATCAGGACAGAAAAATCGGGAGAAATCAGACGATTTCTCCCGATTTTTGCATCGAATGAGGTTACAGAGTCTCCCGGATGCGGTCGGCGATCTGGTCGGCGGTGAGTCCATACTCCCGCAGGACGTCGGCAGCCTTGCCGGACTGGCCGAACTGATCGTTGACGCCGATCTTGCGGAACTTGCAGCTGACCTTGCCCATGAGCACGTCGGCCACGGCGTCGCCCAGGCCGCCGATGACGCTGTGCTCCTCCACGGCGACCACATTGCCGCACTTTTCGGCCCACTGGGTGACGCAGGCGGCGTCAATGGGCTTGATGGTGTGAACATTGATGACCGCGATGTGGATGCCCTGGGCCTCCAGCAGCCTAGCGGCCGCCAACGTCTCGCTGACCATCAGGCCGCAGGCAAACACGGCGGCGTCGGTGCCCTCCCGCAGGACGTTGGCCTTGCCGATCTCAAAGGGATAATCCTCCTCGAACACGGGGGTGGCCAGACGGGCCAGACGCATATAGGCCGGACCCCGGAACTCCGCCAGGGCCAGGGTGGCCTTCCGGGCCTCCTTGGCGTCGGCGGGAACGATGACGGTCATGCCGGGGATCAGGCGCATAAGACCGATGTCCTCGATGGCCTGGTGGCTGCCGCCGTCCTCGCCCACGGACACGCCGGCGTGGGAGCAGCAGATCTTCACGTTGAACTTGGGATAGGCGATGGAGTTGCGGATCTGTTCATAGGCCCGTCCTGCGCCGAACATGGCGAAGGTAGAGCAGAAGGGGACCAGGCCCATGGTGGACAGGCCTGCGGCGATGTTCATCATGTCCGCCTCGGCAATGCCGCAGTCGAAGAAGCGCTGGGGATAGGCGGCCTTGAAATGCTTGGTCATGGTGGCGCCGGCCAGGTCGGCGTCCAGCACCACCACCTGCTCATTGGCGGCGCCCAGCTCTACCAGAGCCTTGCCGTAGGCTTCACGGGTTGCGATTTTTTCACTCATGGTCTCAGTCCTCCAATTCCTTCAAAGCCTGCTGGCGCTGCTCCTCGTTGGGGGCCTTGCCGTGCCAGCCCACCTGGTTCTCCATGAAGGAGACACCCTTGCCCTTGACGGTGTGGGCCAGGATGCACTTGGGCTTGCCGGGGACGGCGGGGGCGCTGAGGGCCGCCTCAATGGTGTCCATGTCGTGGCCGTCGATCTCATGCAGGTCCAGGCCGAAGGCCCGGAGCTTGGCGGGCAGGTCTCCCAGGGACATGACCTCGTCGTTGGTGCCGTCGATCTGCAGGCCGTTGTTGTCGATGATGATGGTCAGGTTATCCAGATGATAGTGGGCCGCTGCCATGAAGGACTCCCAAATCTGGCCCTCCTGGCACTCGCCGTCGCCCAGCAGGGTATAGACCTTGCAGTCCTTGTGCTGGAGCTTGGCGCCCAGGGCCATGCCCACGGCGATGGAACAGCCCTGGCCCAGGGAACCGGTGGCGGCGTCCACGCCGGGGACCTTCTTGCTGTCGGGGTGACCCTGGAGAATGCTGTGGAGCTGGCGGAAATTCTTGAACTCATCCCGGCTGATGAAGCCCATCTCCGCCAGGACCGCATAGTAGCAGGGGGCCGCGTGGCCCTTACTCAGCACGAAACGGTCCCGATCGGGGTCGTCCGGGTGCTTGGGATCCACATGCATGTGGTTGAAAAACAGGCAAGTCATCAGGTCTGCCGCAGACAGGGAACCACCGGGGTGGCCGCTGCCGACGTTGGCGGTCATGTTGATGATATCCCGCCGGACCTGCTTGCTCATGCTGGAAAGCTCTGCCGTATTCATGAGAAACCTCCATATAAAATAATTACCTCTCGTTAGGGTATAGCATTCCGGGCAGAATGTCAATGCCCTGGCCGGAAAAATTCCCGGTTCTCCCCGGAAATTGCCGCAAAAAGGGGAGAGGGTCCACACGGACCCTCTCAGTTGTCGTCATCCTTGATTTTCCCTTTGGTCTTCACCTGTGACAAGGGATTTGCCTTTGCAGCCACCCGCAGGGCCTCGTTGTCGATATGGGTGTATATTTCCGTGGTATTCAGGTGCTCGTGGCCCAGGACCTCCTGCACCGCCCGCACGTCCACGCCGTTTTGCAGCATCAGGGTGGCGGCGGTGTGGCGCAGCTTGTGGGAGGAATACTGGGTGCTGTCCAGCCCCGCCTGGGACAGGTGCTTTTTCACCAGGGCGTTGACCATGGAGCGGCTGATCCGTTGGTTGCGGGCCGACAGAAACAGCGCGTCCCGATCCGGCCCGGTAATGGGCCGCCGCACCGCCAGATAGTCCCGCAGCGTGTCCAGGCACGCCTGGTTCAGGTACACCATGCGCACCTTGTTGCCCTTGCCCAGGACCCGCAGGGCGTCCTCGTGAACGTCCGACAGGTTCAGCCCGATCAGCTCCGAAATCCGCAGCCCGCAGTTGAGAAACAGCGTCAGGATACACAGATCCCGCTCCCGGTTGGGTCCGTCCACGGATTCCAGCAGGGAAATGCTCTCATCCAGCGTCAGATAGCGGGGCAGGGTCTTTTTCAGCTTGGGCGCGTCGATGTCCTTCACCGGGTTGCGGTCCAGTTTGTGGACCTTGTTGCACAGATACCCATAAAAGGAGCGGATGGTGGCCAGCTTCCTGGCCCGGGAGGTGGGGTTCAGTCCCTTGGCGGACCGGTCGCTGTTGGGGTGAAGCACCCGGTCCCGGCTGAGGTAGGACATATAGGCGTAGATTTCCGTCAGGGTCACGGACCCCACAAAGGTCAGATCCACGTCCCGGACGTCCACGGACTCCATGGGCTGCTCCTGCAGCGCCGGATCCCGGGTCCACTTCAGATAGCGGAAAAAATTCCGCAGGTCCAGATAATATTCGTCCACCGTCCGCTGGGAGTGGGCCTTGATGGTCTCATGATACGACAGGAAATCCAGCAGAATTTCCGGGGAATCCTCCCGGTAGTCCATGGCTTTGCACCTCGCTTTCTATGGCTTAATCATACCGCATTCCGGCCCGGCTGTAAACCCCTACAGGCTCAGCGCCGCCAGCAGAATCGCCAGGAAGCCGAAGCTGACCAGGGTAAACAGGCCCAGGAACCGGCCGGTCTGCTCCGGGCGGCGGCGGGTGTATTCCCGGAAGGTGATGAGGCTGGCCAGGGACGCGATCAGCGTTCCGGCGCCGCCTATGTTGACGCCGATCAGCAGCTCCCGGAAGCGGTCCGTGAACTGGCTCAGCAGAATGGCGGCGGGTACGTTGCTGATTACCTGGCACGTCAGCGCCGATACCGGCAGGACGCCGTGACCCAGCAGTCGGCCGAACAGCTCCCGCACCGGCTCAATCCGGGCCATGTTGCCGGAGAACACGAAAAACGCGGCAAAGGTCACCAGCAGCCCCCAGTCTACGCTTTTCAGCGCCCGAGGGTCCATAACGGCCAGCGCCGCCGCGATGACCGCCAGGCCCACCGGGTAGGGGACCGCCCGCAGGACCATCCCCACGGCCAGACAGAACAGCAGTCCGTATGCGATGGCCCGGGGCTTGTCCAGCGTCAGCTCCCGCTGGGGCACCGCCAGCACCTGCCGGGGGATCAGCAGGCAGCACAGCAGGATCAGCCCCGTGGACAGGGCAAACGGCAGCAGCATAATGGACAGAAACTCACCGACAGGAATGTGATAGTGGTCGAACAGGTACAGATTCTGGGGATTCCCGAAGGGGGTCAGCATACCGCCTAAGTTGGCGGCGCAGTTTTGCAGGATAAAGACATAGGCGGTCAGCTTTTCCTGTCCCGCCTCCTGCAGGACCATCCAGCTCAGAGGCAGAAAGGTCAGCAGGGCCGTGTCGTTGGTCAGCAGCATGGAGCCCACCAGCGTGATGAGCACCAGGGCCGTGCCCACGCTGCGGGCGGTTCCGAACAGCTGCAGCAGCTGCCGGGCGATCACCGGGAACAGGCCCACACTGCGCAGGGCGCACACCACCGCCAGCACGCAGAACAGGCAGGATAGGGTTTTCCAGTCGAAATATCCGGCATAGGCCGCGTCCGGCGGCACAAAGCAGGCTGTGACCGCCGCCGCCAGCACGGCAATCAGGGGCATGGCGTTGGCCCGGCACCAGGAAGCGATTTTCATGGGATTCTCCTTATTGAATGGCATAGCCGGACAACGGCCCGGCGTCTGATACGTTACCACAGGCGCGAAAAAATAGCAAGGGGCAGGAGCACCGGAGAGAAGATACTCCCGGTGCTTTTGTCATTCACGGGACCAGGCAGGAAGGGGGGCATTTTTTTGGTGCAATCGAGATTGAACAAAATGTAAATTTTGTTCAATTGAGAGTAGACGTAGAGCGCATTTGGGCTGAATGGGCATCCGGATCAAAGATTGTGCTTCCAGAATCCCCTGTGCGGTCCCAGTGCGGAGTTTGCGGGTTTTAGTCACAGCGTGTTTACGCACGCTGTGCGTGCGCGCTCAGTATGAGTCAGTACTGCACCTATTTGAAAACAATTCCGGCCCGGGTAGCGTGTACCGACTGCGTTTGCAGTCAGCGCACAAGCCACCCGGGCCGCCGTTATTATTGTATCTGGTACCTGAAGCGATCATAGGTGTTTGTCCATTGTTTTTTCCACTCTTGCCGCATGAGCCAATGTCTCACTTTCCCCATTGCTCCAGATACTGCTCCAGGCAGAGACCCTTTTCGTAGATGTCCTGGGCGTACTCCTTACCGACATACCGATAATGCCACGGCTCATACACGATTCCAGTGACATCCGTCTGGCCCGTAGGATAGCGCAGGATGAAGCCATAGCGCCAGCTGTTTTCCAGCAGCCACTTCTGCACGGCGGTGTTCTCCTGGTTGGTGTCCAGCAGCTGATAATTGACGTCCACAATATCCACCGCCAGCCCCAGCTGGTGCTCGCTGGTGCCGGGGACCGCCACCTGATGCCCGGCCTTCTCCCGGGCCTCCTCCCGGCTATAGCCCTGCTCCATCCACTCGGACACCTTGTTGTCATGCAGAGTCTGCTGGAAGTCCTGAGTCCGGTAGGCGGAGCAGATCACCGGCGTCAGACCGGCGTCGTAGCATCCGTCGATCATGTCCATCAGCGCGTCATAGCAGCGCTTGTCGATCTCCAGTCCGTTGGGCAGGGTCACCAGGTCCACCGTCCAGTCCTCCGGCACCTGATTCCAGGGGTTCACCAGAGTCAGGAGCTCCGGTATAGGCTCGGGGTCCGGCTCCGGTTCGGGGTCCGGAGTCGTGGGCTGGTCATGGGAAACGGGAGTGGTGTTGGAGTTGTCCGGCAGCACCTGGGGCTGTTTGTTCAGCTCCACGATCAGCACCACCGCCAGAATGACGGCGGCGCACAGGGCCGGGATCAGCAGCCAACGGCGGCTATTTTCTCGCTTTTCCAGTCGCCGGGACGGCTGTTTTCTGCTGCTTTGCATGTGAAGTGATTCTCCTTTTCAGTTCCGCAGCGTAGCGGGATATGTACCGTTTTCGTGGAGCCGGGCCAGCTCCTGGGCCACGGCCTGGCGGTCCTCGTGATAGGTCATGCCGAACCAGCGGTCCGCCGAGTGCAGCACGGACACGGACAGCTGCCCCTTCTTCAGCAGGTCCCCTACCATGTTGGGCAGCAGGCACTCGGCCTTCAGCTCCTTCGGCGGCAGGGTGCGGAGGAAGTCCTCCAGATAGGTCTCCATCTGGTCAAAGATCGACGGCATGAAGCCCCAGAAGTTCATGGACACCGGCGTATCCGCCGCCAGCTCACGGCGCTGGCCGTCGGCCACGTCGGCAATGCTGCCGTCTGGGAACAGCTGGATCTTCAGGGCCTCGTGGATCCCGGCCAGATGGCCGTTTTCCACCTGGCAAACGCCCCGGGACACGGTACCGTGGGCGCTGACGGTGTTGCGCAGCAGATAGCCCACCATGGTGGCCTTCCCCTGCTGCGGCAGACGGCCCAGCTCCTCATAGATGGCCCGGTAGGCGTCCACGCCGTAATAGTCGTCAGCGTTGATGACGCAGAAAGGCTCCTGCACATAGGGCCGGGCGCACAGCACGGCGTGGGTGGTGCCGAAGGGCTTGGTACGCCCGGCGGGCACGGTATAGAAGGCCGGCAGACTGGAATAATCCTGCACGGCGTAGCATACCTCCACCGGCTCCCCGTCCCGGGCCGTCAGCCCGGCAATCCGGTCGCCGCAGAGGCTGCGCATCAGGTCCTGCATATCGTTTTTGATAATGAACACGATCTTGGTGAAGCCCGCCCGGATGGCGTCGTGGATGGAGTATTCCATCAGAATTTCGCCGCCGGGGCCTACGCCGTCCACCTGTTTATTTCCGCCATAGCGGGAGCCAAGCCCGGCCGCCATGATAACAAGAGCTGCCTTCATATCTGTTTTCCTCCTCATATTCCGGACCCGGTGTTCCGCGCCAGGTCCGACAGTGTAGTTCATCATACCACATTTTTTCCGCCGCTTCAACCGTTTTACCGTATGAAACCGGGGAGTAGGCTGGTAAATATGGGGAAATTCATAAAATTGTTACAATTTGGGATGGAAATTTGCGGCCGCAGGATATATAATAGGAGACTGTTATAATAGGTGCGCTTTGCGAAGCGGCGCACCGGCGACTTATCCCATTACAAAGGAGACACGCTATGACAACCGAAAAGACCTCCTCCCCCCGCCGCAGCGGGGCGGATTGGTTCGGCCTGGTCGCCTTCGCCGTGCTGGTGATCTGCAGCGCGGTGCTGGTGGCGCGGCTGATATCCACCAAGTTCCTGCCCACCGGCCAGCTGCTGCTGGCAGTTGGGGCGCTTCTGGTGCTCAGCGGTCTGCACGGCTGGGTCCAGCTGCCACACCGGGAGAAAACCGGCGGAAAGATCGCCTGCGGCATCGTGGCCCTGGTGCTGGCCGCCGCCATGCTCTATGGCGCGGTGGCTCTTGGTTCCGTGCAGCACGCCATCACCGATGTGGCGGACAAGTCCGTGGAGACGGACATCACCTGCGTCATCGTCAACGCCGATGACCCGGCCCAGAGTCTGGACGACGTCAAGGGCTACCGGTTCGGCATTCTGGAGGACCGGGATACCGAGAACACCCAGTCCCTGCTGCAGCAGCTGCAGGAGAAGCTGGGAGCGGCAGAGCACACGGCATACGCCTCCCCTGCCCTGCTGACCGACGCTCTGTACGACGACCAGGTGGGGGCCATCCTGCTGAACAAGGGGTATATCCCCCTGCTGGAGGAGCAGGAGGGCTATGCCGACTTCTCCGACCGCACCCGGATTCTGTATGAATACACCACCGCCAAGACCGTGCAGCCCACCCCGGCGGATACCAACGCCCCGGTGGACGTGACCAAGGACCCCTTCGTGGTCTATTGCAGCGGCATCGACGCCCGCAGCAGCAACATCAACATCACCAGCCGCAGCGATGTGAACATTCTGGCGGTGGTGAACCCCACCACCCGGCAGATCCTATTGGTGAACACCCCCCGGGACTACTATCTGCCCCTGGCCCACAACGGCCAGCTGGACAAGCTGACACACGCCGGGATCTACGGCACCGGCGAGTCCATGCAGACCCTGGACAATCTCTACGGCACCCACACGTCCTTCTATATGCGGGTGAACTTCGCCGGTCTCACCAAGATCGTGGACGCTCTGGGCGGCGTGGACGTATATTCCACCAAGACCTTCTCCATGGGCGGCTACGATTTCACCGAGGGCGTGAATCACCTGAACGGTGAGGCGGCCCTGTGCTTCTCACGGGAGCGGTACGCCTTCGCCGACGGCGACAACCAGCGCGGCAAAAACCAGATGGCCGTCATCCAGGCCATTATCAGCAAAGCCTCCTCCCCTGCCGTGCTGAAAAATTACCAGACGCTGCTGTCCTCCCTGTCCGATGCGTTCATCACCAGCATGAACTATGACGACATCGCCTCCCTGGTGCAGATGCAGGTGCAGGATATGTCCGGCTGGCACGTCACCAGCTACGCCGTTTCCGGCTCCGGCGACACCTCGTACTGCTATGCCCTGGGCGACGCCGCCTGGGTCATGCGGCCCAATATGGACACCGTCAACACCGCCAAGGAGTTGATCCGCCAGGTGATGGACGGCAAAACGCCCCAGGTTCCCTGAGACAGACCAAAAACGTAAGCTATATAGAGAAAAACAAGGAGAAAACCCATGAGACATCGTCGCAGAAATGCCTATTCATCCTATTATGGTTCCCGGGGTGGGAGCCGGGGCCTGGCGGACTGGCTGGGACTGCTGGCCCTGGTGTGTATGCTGGTGTGCAGCGTGATCCTGCTGGTGCGGGTGCTGGACGCCGGGGTACTGACCACGGTGCTGACCGTCGTGTTCATCCTGGTGCTGGTGCTTCTCAACGGACTGCACGCCTTTGTGCAGCTGCCGGTGCGCCGCAATGTGGCCGGGAAGCTGATCTGTTCCGTGGTGGCCCTGGCGCTGTCCGCCGCCATGATCTTCACCTCCACCGCCGCAGGCTCCTTTATGAAGTTCCTGTCCAACATCACCTCCGGCGGCTCCTCCAAAACCACCGTATCCGTGGTGGTTCGGGCGGATGACAAGGCCGAAACCGTCAACGATACCTTCGGCTATACCTATGGAATCCTGGAGGCCATGGACCGGGAAAACACCGATGCGCTGCTGTCCCACATTGAGGACGGCCTGGGCCAGGTGCAGACCGAGACCTTCGGCACCCTGCCCCAGCTGGCCGACGCCCTGCTGACTAAGCAGGTGGACGCCATCATCCTCAACGGCAGCTATTTCTCCGTCCTGAAGGGCACGGAGGGCTATCAGAATTTCTCCAAGGACACCAAGGTCATTTACCGGTTCTCCATCGACAATCCGGATGTGGAGCCCATTGCCCCCAACGCCAACATCTCCCGGGAGCCCTTTGTGGTGTATTGCAGCGGCACCGATGAGCGGGTGGATTATATTCCCCTCAACAGCCGCAGCGATACCAATATTCTGGCTGTTGTGAACCCCTCCACCCACCAGATTCTGTTGGTCAGCACCCCCCGGGACTACTACCTGACCCTCCCCTCCAAGGGGCAGAAAGATAAGCTCACCCACTTCGGCCTGTACGGCATCGAGGAGTCCATCAAGGGCCTGGAGCAGCTGTATAACGTGGATGTGGATTATTACGCCCGGGTCCACTTTGCGGGCCTGGTGGGCGTTATCGACGCCCTGGGCGGCATCGACGTGAACTCGGACGTGGCCTTCAACACTGTGGGCATGGAGGTGCCCGACGAGGACGGCAGCGGCAACTTCCACTTCGCCGCCTACTCCTTCCAGCAGGGTGTGAATCACCTGGATGGCCGCCAGGCCCTGGCCTTTGCCCGGGAGCGGGACGCCTTTGACGACGGCGATATGCAGCGGGGCCGCAACCAGATGCTGGTGATCCAGGGCATCGTCAATAAGGCCGCCTCCCCGGCCATTCTCAAGAGCTATCAGGACGTTCTGAGCGCCGCCTCCGACTCCATCGCCACCAATATGCCCAAGGAGGACATCATCTCCCTGGTGAAGATGCAGCTGCAGGATATGTCCGGCTGGAACATCACTACATACGGTCTTACCGGCGAAAACAGCGCCGACTATTGCTACAGTCTGGGAAATGACACCCGGTACGCCGTGGTCCTGCCCAATGAACGGATGGTCGCCACTGCCCAGGACCTGATCCAGCAGGTTCTCCGGGGCGAGACGCCCACTGTGAAGCCCTGACGCAGAAAGGATGAAACGCTTATGAACGAACAAGAACAGCCCCGCCGGAGACGGCGCCGGCTATACCGCACCAGCGCCGATTGGTTCGGCCTGGCGGCCATGGGCCTGCTGATGATCTGCAGCCTGGTGCTGCTGGTGCAGCTGATGTCTACCAAGCTGCTGACGGACTTCTATCTGATCATCATCGAAGTGGTGCTTCTGCTGCTCAACGCAGGCCATGTGCTCATCCAGCTGCCCATCCGCCGGGTCAAAACCGGCAAGGTGCTGTGCGGCCTGCTGGCGCTGGTCCTTTCGGGCCTGATGCTGTACGGCTCCGTGGCCGCCGCCTCCGGCAGGAGCGCCCTGCTGGCCATCGCCGGCAAGAACCTGCAGAAAACCACCTCCTATGTGGTGGTCATGGCGGATGATCCCGCCCGCAGCATCGGCGACACCGTGGGCTACACCTTCGGCATTCTCAGCCAGGACGCCGATATCAGCGCCGACAATACCAGTGCCCTGCTGGAGGACATCAAGGACGGTCTGGGCGGCAAGGTGGACACCACCACCTATTCGGAGCTGACCTCCCTGGCCGACGCCCTGTACGACGGCAACGCCGGGGCCATCATCCTCAACTCCAGCTATCTCACCACGCTGGACAGTCTGGAGGATTACAGCACCTTCTCTAAGGACACCCGCATCATCTATGAGTTCAGCACCACCAAGGAGCTGGAGCCCATCAAGCCCAACGCGTCCATCACCTCCCAGCCCTTCGTCGTCTATTGCAGCGGCATTGACGCCCGCAGCTCGGACATCAATATCCAGAGCCTCAGCGACGTGAACATTCTGGCGGTGATCCATCCCCGGACCCACCAGATCCTGCTGATCAATACCCCCCGGGACTACTATGTGCCCCTGGCCCGCAACGGGCAGCGGGATAAGCTGACTCACGCCGGTATGTACGGCATCGACGAATCTGCCGCCGTGCTGGGGAACCTCTACGGGGTCAAGGCGGATTACTATGCCCGGGTGAATTTCGCGGGCCTGAAGAAGATCGTGGATGCCCTGGACGGCGTGGATGTGAACTCCGACTATGAGTTCACCACCGTGGGCATGGAGGTGCCCAACGAAAACGGCGACGGCGTCCACATGGCGGGCTACACCTTTACCAAGGGCATCAACCACCTCAACGGCGAGCAGGCCCTGTGCTTCGCCCGGGAGCGCCACGCCTTTGACGACGGCGACAACCAGCGCGGCAAGAACCAGATGGCCGTGATCCGTGCCATCGTGGACAAAGCCTCCTCCCCTGCCATCCTCAAGGGCTATCAAAAGGTGCTGGACGCCGTGTCCACCTCCTTCATCACCAGCCTGACCTATGAGGACATCAGCAGCCTGGTGCAGATGCAGCTGCGGGACAACGTCCACTGGAACATCACCAGCTACTCCGTCAGCGGCGAGGGCGGCATAGAGCCGTGCTACTCCGCCGGAGGCGAGGAGCTGTGGGTCATGTGGCCCAACGCCACCCAGATCAACACCGCCAAGGGCCTGATCCAGCAGATTCTGAACGGCGAGACCCCCACCCTGCCCCAGGATTGACGCAGGCAACCCAAACCCAAGCAAAATGCCCGGCAATGCCGGGCATTTTGTGGGCCCGTAAACCAATGCGAGGACAGAAAGAGGAGAGAAGAACCATGAAAGAGAAAACCCTGGGGCATATTTATGCCCTGTTCACCATCCTGGTCTGGGGCAGCTGCTTCGTGCTGACCAAGGTCATGCTGACGGCCTACACCCCCACCCAGATCATCCCCCTGCGGATGGGGCTTGCATACCTGACCCTGTGGGCCCTGCGGCCCAAAACCATGAAGCTCCCCTGGAAGGACGAGCTGATGTTCATCCTCATCGGCATCACCGGCGGCAGCTTCTACTTCTTCCTGCAGAACACCGCCGCGGCCCACACCTCCGCCGCCAACGTCAGCATTCTGGTATCCATGTCCCCGATTCTGACGGTGATCCTGGCCCAGCTGTTCTCCCGGAAGGGCGAAAAGCTTGGGAAGCTGGTATACATCGGCGCGGTGGTGGCCATTGCCGGTGTGGTGCTGGTGGTGCTCAACGGCACCCTGTCCTTCCACCTGAGCCCTCTGGGGGACCTGCTGGCCCTGGCCGCCGCCCTGATGTGGGCGGTATACTCCATCCTGGTGAAGCGGTATACCGAGCGGTATGACAACTTCCTGGTGACCCGCCGGGTGTTCCTGTGGGCCTTCCTGACCTCCCTGCCTCTGGTGCTGCTGACGGACGGCATGCCCAGCCTGACGCCCCTGTTCACCCAGCCCAATATCCTGATCTCCTGGCTGTTTCTGGGCGTATTCGGCAACGCCGTGTGCTTCGCCATCTGGAACATCGCCTTCAAGCGCCTGGGCGTGGTGGTCACCAACAACTACCTGTATGCCTCCCCCTTTGTCACCGTGGTGGTGGGCTGGCTGCTGCTGGACGAGAAAATCAGCTGGATGAGCATTCTGGGGGCGGTGCTGATCACCCTGGGCGTCATTTTCGCCAACAAGAGCACGGAGAAATAACGCCATGGAGATCCGAAAGAGCACGGCCGATGACGTCCCCGCCATTCTGGAGATCTTCTGGTCCGCCAAGGCGTACATGGCCGCCCACGGCAATCCCACCCAGTGGGGCGGCGGCTATCCGGGGCTTCCCGAGCTGCTGCCGGACATTGCCCGGGGCGACAGCTATGTGCTCACGGAGAACGGAACCGTTGTGGGGACCTTTTCCTTCATCATCGGCGACGAGCCCACCTATCAGGTGCTGCTGAACGGACGGTGGCACGCGGACCGGCCCTACGGCACCATCCACCGCCTGGCCTCAAGCGGCACGGTCCGCGGCGTGTCCCGGGCCTGCTTCGACTTCTGCACCGGTCTTTCCGACTATGTGCGGGTAGACACCCACGCGGATAACCGCGCCATGCAGGCCGCCATTGAGGGCTACGGCTTCCGGAAATGCGGGAATATCTACGCCTCCAGCGGCACCCTGCGCACGGCCTATGACTATGTGCGGGAGGGCTGATACCCGACTTGAAGTAAAAAGCGGCTGTCCACCTCGGTGGACAGCCGCTTTTGCAATCTACTGAATCAGCGATTAGCCGTTCTCGCGCATCTTGGCGAAGCAGTCGCTGCAATAAACAGGACGGTCGCTCTTGGGCTCGAAGGGCACGCGGGCCTCGCCGCCGCAGGCAGCGCAGGTGGCGGTGAAGAACTCCCGGGGGCCGCGGGCGGCGTTCTTGCGAGCGTCGCGGCAAGCCTTGCAGCGCTGGGGCTCGTTCTGGAAGCCGCGCTCAGCATAGAACTCCTGCTCACCGGCGGTGAACACGAATTCCTTACCGCACTCCTTGCAAACCAAAGTCTTGTCTTCGTACATGATTTTACCCTCTCTTTGAGATGAAATATATTGCGTTCAGCTGTTGCTGATATCGCCGGATGAAAGCTGCCGCGCCACTTTGCGGCGAATCCGCTGCACGGCGTTGTCCACCGATTTGATGGGCTTGCCAACGGTTTCCGCGATCTCGCCATAAGCAAGACCGTCCAAAAATAACCCTAAAATCTTTTCCTCGAAAGCGGACAACTGTTTGCGGGTATTCTCCAGCAGACTGGCAGCCTTTTCTCTGTCGATCAGCAAACGCTCGGGATCGACCTGCGCGAAGACGGAATTTGCGTTCAGAAGCGAGGGATTCAAGGGGACGGATTGGTTAAGCGGTGCGTTCTTCTGGCTGGCATCCCGCCGGAGCGCGGAACACACCTGCTGATGGATGCAGAGCCCGGCGAAGGGCCGGAACAGTGAGGAGCGCTGGGGATCAAACTCCCGCATGGCCTTGATCAGGCCGAACATCCCCTCCTGCATCAGGTCCTCGCTGTCGCCGCCGATGAGAAAATACGGGCGGGCGCAGGAACGGACCAGCCAATGATACCGGGTGGCTAAAACGTCCTCCGCCTGACGCTGCCCTGCACGACTCAAGGAACAAAGTTCCTCGTCGGACAGGTTTTCTAATTGGTCATAGCGAAGTCCAGTATCCAAAACCATAGACATTATACCTTTTCACTAAATAATTTGTCAAGCCTTCTTGGGAAATTTGTGTATCCTGTGATGAAAATCACAGTTTTTTTATGAAATCAGCCAAAACGGAGGCCACCTGACGGGCAATTTCCGTGGTTTTCGCCTCCACCATCACCCGGATCAGGGCCTCGGTGCCGGAGGGACGGATGAGAATGCGGCCCTGGCCGCCCAGCTTTTCCTCCCAGCGGCGGGTCTCCTGCCGCAGGGATTCATCGGCCATGATGCGCTCCTTGACTCCGGGGGTGTGGGGGACCTCCACATTGATGAGCTCCTGGGGATACTGGGGGCAGCGGGCGGCCAGCTGGGAGGCGGGGACGCCGCTGCGGCGGAGGGTCTGCAAAAATTGCAGGGCCGTCAGCTCGCCGTCGCCGGTGGTGGCATACGCCCGGAAGATGGTGTGGCCCGACTGCTCGCCGCCGATGGCGAAGCCGTCGGCCAGCATCCGCTCCAGCACATGGCGGTCGCCCACGGCGGTGCACACCAGGTCCAGGCCGTTTTCCTGGCAGTACTCATGCAGGCCAAGGTTGGACATGACGGTGGCCACCACGGTGTTGCCGGAGAGCTTCCCCTGGCGCTTGAGCTCGGAGGCGCAGACGGCCATGACCTTGTCGCCGTCGATGGTATTCCCTTGCTCGTCCACCAGCAGGCAGCGGTCGGCGTCGCCGTCGAAGGCGATGCCCAGATCGTACCCGCCGGAAACAACGCCCCGGGCCAGGGACTCCAGATGGGTGGAGCCGCAGCCGTTGTTGATGTTGACGCCGTCAGGCTCCGTGTGGATGAAGTCCGCCTGAAGCGGAAGCGCCCGGAACAGGTCCGGCGCGGTGGCGCTGGCCGCGCCGTTGGCGCAGTCCACCAGCACCCGCAGGCCGGTCAGGTCGCAGTCGATGCTGCCCAGCAGATGCTGCACATAGGCGCTGTGCAGGGCGTGCATACCGTGGTGGCGGCGGCCCACGGCGCCGTCCACGGCAGCCGGAAGCTCCGCATGGTTCAGGATCAGGTCCTCCACACGCCCCTCCATCTCATCGGAGAGCTTGTAGCCCTGGGCGTTGAAGACCTTGATGCCGTTGTAGGCATAGGGGTTGTGGGAGGCGGAGATGACGATACCGGCGTCCGCCTGCTGCTGCACCGTCAGAAAGGCCACCGCCGGGGTGGGGATGGTGCCCAGGGGCATCACGTCGCCGCCTACGGAGCAGATACCGGCCATCAGGGCCGCTTCCAGCATATCGGAGGAAATGCGGGTGTCCTTGCCGATGGTGATGAGGGGGCGGCTGCCCTTTTCCTCCGTCAGGACGGCGGCCACCGCCTGTCCCACATGAAATGCCAGCTCCGCCGTCAGGGTCTGCCCCGCTATGCCGCGGATGCCGTCGGTGCCAAAGAGTTTTCCCATATTCCGATTCTCCTATTCGTTATAATTCCAGCTGCTCCTGGCCTATAAAGTCCATGTGCAGGTGCTCGTATGCCTTGCGGGTGACGCAGCGGCCCCGGGGGGTCCGGGTCAGGAAGCCCAGCTGCATCAGATACGGCTCATACACGTCCTCCAGGGTCACGGACTCCTCGCCGATGGTGGCGGCCAGGGTATCCAGACCCACGGGGCCGCCGCCGTAATTCTCGATGATGGCCCGGAGCATCCGGCGGTCCACCGGGTCCAGGCCCAGATAGTCGATCTCCAGAGCCTGAAGGGCGTGGTCCGCCATTTCCCGGGTAATGGTGCCGTTGCCCTTGACCTGGGCAAAGTCCCGGACCCGGCGCAGCATACGGTTGGCGATGCGGGGGGTGCCCCGGGAGCGGCGGGCGATCTCCATGGCCCCCTCCGGCTGGATGGGGACGTTCAGGATCCCGGCGCTGCGGGTGACGATCAGGGCCAGCTCCTCCGGGGTGTACAGCTCCAGCCGCAGGGTGACGCCGAAGCGGTCCCGCAGTGGAGCGGACAGCTGCCCGGCCCGGGTGGTGGCTCCGATAAGGGTAAACTTCGGCAGGTCCAGCCGGATGGAGTTGGCGGAGGGGCCCTTGCCGATGATGATGTCGATGGCGTAGTCCTCCATGGCGGGGTACAGGATCTCCTCCACGGAGCGGTTCAGACGGTGGATTTCGTCCACAAACAGAATGTCGTTTTCACTGAGGTTGGTCAGCAGCGCCGCCAGGTCGCCGGGCTTTTCAATGGCGGGGCCGGAGGTGATGCGGATGTTCACCCCCATCTCGGCGGCGATGATGCCGGCCAGGGTGGTTTTGCCCAGGCCCGGGGGGCCGTGGAGCAGCACATGGTCCAGAGGCTCCGTCCGGCGGCGGGCCGCCTCGATGAAAACGGACAGATTCTCCTTGGCCTTCTGCTGGCCGATGTATTCCCGCAGGGTGTGGGGGCGCAGGGACAGCTCGCCGCTGTCCTCCGGCAGGAAGCTCTTGGAAACAAGGGGCTCCTCGTAAATATCCGTTCCGAAGTCGATGCTCATGGGCCTGCCTCCTTACCGTACCATTTTCTTCAGCGCCTGACGGATGATCTCCTCCAGGGGCAGGGCGTCCATGTCGACGCCCTTCAGGGCCAGGCTGATCTCCTGGGACCCGTAGCCCAGCACCGCCAGGGCCGCCGCCGCCTCGCCGCCCTTGTCGCCGGGCAGGGACACGGGTACCGCTCCCCCGCCCTGGGCGGAGAAGCTGCTCTGCTCCTTGGCCAGCTTGTCCTTCAGCTCCAGGATGATGCGCTGGGCGATCTTTTTCCCGATGCCCGGGGCGGCGGTCAGCGCCTTCTCGTCGCCGGTGACGATGGACAGGGCCAGATTCTGGGGCGTGGTGGCGGACAGGACGGACAGGGCCGCCTTGGGCCCCACGCCGGAGACGCCGATGAGCATCCGGAAACTGTTCAGCTCCGCCTGGGAGGAGAAGCCGTACAGCTCGAAAATGTCCTCCCGGACGTGGAGATGGGTATACAGCTTGGCCCGCTCCCCTTTTTTCAGCTGGGACAGGGTATAGTTGGTGGTGGCACAGGCGTATCCCACGCCGCCGCAGTCGATAACGGCCAGGTTGGGGCCGGTTTCGGCCACCACGCCGTTTACATAGTAAAACATATCAGACGGTCTCCTTTACATCCGGGTCCTTCCGCCGCAGCAGGCTGGTGGCGCTGCGGGCGTGGCACATGGCGATGGCCAGGGCGTCGGCGGCGTCGTCGGGCCGGGGGATGGACCTGAGCTTCAGAAGCCGACGGGTCATGTCCATGACCTGGTGCTTGTCGGCCAGGCCATAGCCCACCACGGCCTGCTTGATCTGCATGGGGGTATATTCATACACCGGCAGGTGCAGGCGCTCAGCGGTGTACAGAATGACGCCCCGGGCATGGGCCACGGCGATGCCGGTGGTGATGTTCTTGCTGAAAAACAGCTCCTCGATGGACATTTCATCGGGCTGAAACTGGGTGATGAGGGTCTCCATATCCTGGGCGATCTGCACCAGCCGGGCGGCCAGCGGCTGACCGGCCGGGGTGGTGATGGCCCCGTATTGTATCATTTGCTGGCGGCCTGCCTGGGCCTCGATCACGCCGAAGCCCACGGTGGCCACGCCGGGGTCGATCCCTAAAATGCGCATGGCTGCTCCTCCACCAAGATATCATCTTATTATAACAAATGTTCGGGTGAAATGCAACACAGCGCAGCAGTTTTTTGCTGCGCTGTGGTTCAATCCTATCAGGCCAGGGGGTGCGCCTTGCGGTACACGTCCTGCAGGCGCTGCTTGATGATGTGGGCGTAGATCTGTGTGGAGGAGATGTCCGCGTGGCCCAGCATCTCCTGGATGGAGCGCAGGTCCGCCCCATTTTCCAGCAGATGCACCGCAAAGGAGTGGCGCAGGGTGTGGGGGGTGATGTCCTTGGTGATCTCGGCCTTGGCCTGGTAGTGCTTCACCAGCTTCCAGAAGCCCTGGCGGGTCATGCGCTGGCCGTTCATGTTGACAAACAGCGCCGTCTCCTCCTGGTCCGTCAGGCGGGGACGGATGACCTGGATATAGTCCCGCAGGGCCTTCACCGCCCGGGGGTACAGAGGAATGATGCGCTCCCGCTTCTCGTCGCCGCAGCGCAGGAACGCCGCCGGAAGATTCACGTCCTCCACGTTCAGGGCGATGAGCTCCGACACCCGGACGCCGGTGGCGTACATCAGCTCCAGCATGGCGTGGTCCCGATAGCCCTTCTCGTCCACGCACTTGGGCTGCTCCAGAAACAGCTCCACCTCCCGGCCGGTCAGGATCTCCGGGCATTTGCGCTCCACCTTGGCGGCGGCCACGCCCTTGGCGGGGCTGGCCTTCATGGCTCCGGAGAGCACCAGGTAATGGTAAAAGGACTTGATGGAGGCGGCGCTGCGGGTGACGGTGGCCGCCGAGCGGCCCTGGTCCGTCAGGTGGGCCAGATACTCCTCCACGGCGGCGGGCTTGACCCGGCGCAGGTCGCTGCCCTGGGGCAGCCAGGCCCGGAACTGGGTCAGGTCCCGGACGTAGGAGCTGACGGTGTTGGGGGAGGCGTGCTTCTCCTGCTCCAGATAAGCGCGGTACAGGGCGATATAGTCGGGCATACACGTCCCCTCCTCTCTTTCTACAGTGTGCGGGCGATGACCCATTGCAGCAGCCGGGGGCCGAAGGTCAGCTCCAGAGCGGCCCCTATCAGCAGAATCAGGCCGCACAGCCCCACCCGGCGCCAGTAGGCCCCCTCCGTCAGGCGGACCTTCTGGCCGTCCCGGCGGCGGGCGGCGGCGGATAAACCCTGCACCGTCAGAAGCAGGGTGCAGGGCAGAACAAACAGACATCGGGGCCCGAAGGCCGCCAGGGCCAGGTATACGCCGCCCCGGCCCAGAGCCCGGGCAAAGCAGCCGACGGAAAACGACAGAAAAAAGCCCTGGGCCACCGACAGAACCGGCAGCAGCACCAGTCCCGCCGCCGCCAGCCCCAGCAGCGCCGCTGCCAGCGGATAGCGGAAATAGGCGGCGGCCACGCTGAGGGCCGAGGCCGAAGGCCCCCGGCCGTCCGCCGTGGCCTGGGCATATTGATGCAGATAGTCGCTGAGCTCCTGCCGGTCCTGCTGGGGCACGGCCCGGCAGACGGCAAAGCCCAGCACTGCCCCCAGCACCAGCAACAGGCATACCAGTACCAGCGCCGGAAGCCGCAGGGCTTGGGTCCTTACGGGAAACAGCTTCATTTGCACACTCACCTCATCTGATCCTATGAGACAAGCGGGGCAAATAGAAGCCATAAGCCAAACAAAAGGGACGTCCTTTAATATAGGCCAAAAAGGCCGCCGGTGCAAGGATTATTTCGGCGGCGGCGGCAAATTTGTGAGTTATGTTAAATTGTTATGTAAACAGCGTTATGTTAACCTTGTAAACCGTCGGATCAGGTCGTCTCTTTTGGGGTCGAGAAAAGCAAGATATGGGGCCGGACGGTCCGGCTTTGGCCCCATATCTTGCCTGTATGCGTGATTACGATTCGTATAGTCCCCTGTCAAGGAATTTTTTGCCGCGGCGGCATTTTCGTGATTTTCACCACGCCGCTCCGGCGGGCCTATTTCCGCCGGACAGACTTTCGGATCGGCGGTCTGGCGTCCCGGCGTTTTTTTCGGGGTCGGCTCCCCAGCAGGCCCGCCGCTCCGGCGCCGCCAAAGATGGCGGCTGTCAGGTACAGCCCGCCGGTGCGGAAGGTCGGGTCGCCTATGGCCGCACCCGCCAGCCACGCCAGCAGGTATGCCGCCGCACCGGCGGCCAGAGCCGCCGTCAGCGTCCCCTCTCCCCTGCCCCGGACGGCCACCCGCCCTCCGGCAAAGGCAGCTAACGCCCAGCAGCCGCAGCCCCAGGCCAAAGCGCCGCCCTCCGGCAGGACGCCCTTCACCACCAGCAGCGCCCCCAGGGCGCAGCCCCCGGCCGCCGTCAGCAGGATAGCGCCCGCCCCCAGCCAGGTCCGCTTTCCCAGAACAGCCCCCAGTGCAGACATAAAAAGACCTCCCCTTGCCGCTTTTTTCTAAGCGTATGCAGGGGAGGTTTTTTTATGAAGGAAAATTACTCCTGGTCCTCGGTCTTCTCGGTCTCGGCGGGGGTCTCCTCGGCGGGAGCTTCCACGGGAGCCTCGACAGGCTTCTCGGCCTCGGCGCCCTTCTTGGCCTTGCGGCTGCCCCGCTGCGCGGCGGCGGCCTGCTCATCCAGGGTACCCACGGAGCCGATGGCGGACTTCAGGAACTCGATGCGGACCCGGTCCTCGCTGGTCTCAATGACCACGGTGCGGTCGGTGATGGCCACGATGCGGCCATACACGCCGCCGATGGTGGTCAGCCAGTCGCCCTTTTGCAGGGAGCTGCGCATTTCCTCGGCCTGCTTTTTCCGCTTGCTCTCGGGACGGATCAGCATGAAGTAGAAAATAACCACCATCAGGATGATCAGTACGATAGAAGACATACCGCCGCCAGCAGCGGGATTATTGCCGGACGTGGTGGCGGCATAGGCAAATTCAATCATGGGACAAAAACTCCTTTTTCACGAATATGGTGTTATTATACAATAACTTCTCCCTGTTTGGCAAGGGGGACAGGCGAGTTTTTTCGGAAATCTTCCGGGATACCTTATCCGCCGCCCACAAGGTGAAGCAGCATCTGGCTCTGGGGGCCAGTCATATGGAGATACGCAGTTGTCTCTGCTGCCATGCCTGCGCCGGAGATCGTGATATTCTCCGGATCAAATGCAGCCTTTAATTCCGCCATAGCTTCAAGACTTGTGATTACACTATCGTCTCGAAAATGGCCTCGGTTAAATAAATGCTCCTGCCCATCCGGTGTGCGCAGAGAAATTCCGTAGTCCCTGCCTGCGGTATAGAAACTATTCCTTCGGTATGTCTGAAAAATCCGGATGCGGAAATGTGTCAGTTCCTCGGCAGAATAGGCGGCCGTTGCCTGATTGAAAATGTTATAACGCACTATGGAATGGTCCCTCAGCAGGCACTCACGACTGGAGACGCCCAGCGGCACAAGCAGCATACAAAGAACCAATCCGGCACACCATAGCCCTATCTTTTTCCGGCGCTCAAGTCGACGGGCTTTGGATATAGTCCGCGCGGGTCCGTTGAAAAGATGAATCCTATGTCGTGTACCCTCTACAAAGCAGGCAATTCCACTTACAACCGCAAGTAAACAAAATGGCAATACCAGCAGCGGAGCTGCACCATGGGTACAGGCCACCACGTCCGGGTCACGAAAGGGGTTGAACTGCATCCAGCAAAAAGCTCCGGCAGCCAAGGCAAATGATAGCAGAAGTATCAGGACATATAACAGTTTTTCCACCGCAGACAGAGCCGGAGTCTTGATATGTTTTCTTGCGTCCCTTTTTGCCATGGCATCCTCCCTGCTCAGATCCTTCCGCTGAGCTTCTCGCTGTACTCCCGGCGGAAGTCCTCAAAACATCCGGCGTCCAGGCTGTCGCGGATGCGCTGGGCCAGCTTGTTGTAAAAATACAGATTGTGCATCACTGCCAGGCGCAGGGCCAGGATCTCCTCCGCCGCAAACAGGTGGCGGACATAGGCCCGGCTGAACCGGCGGCACACCGGACAGTCGCACTCCGGGTCGATGGGCCGGTCGTCCAGCTTGTACTTGGCGTTCTTGATGTTCATGGCCCCCTGCCAGGTAAAGAGTTTGCCGTGGCGGGCGTTGCGGGCGGGCATGACGCAGTCGAAGAAGTCCACGCCCCGGGCCACCCCCTCGATGATGTTGCTGGGAGTGCCCACGCCCATGAGATACCGGGGCTTGTGGGCGGGCATATAGGGCTCCACCGCCTCGATGATGCGGTACATGACCTCGGTGGGCTCCCCCACCGCCAGGCCGCCGATGGCGAAGCCGTCGCAGTCGATTTTGGCGATCTGCTGCATGTGCCAGATCCGCAGGTCCTCATAGGTGGCCCCCTGGTTGATGCCGAACAGCATCTGATGGGGGTTCACGGCGTCCGGCAGGGCGTTGAGCCGGTCATGCTCCGCCTTGCACCGCTGCAGCCACCGCAGGGTGCGCTCACAGCTGGCCTTGGCATAGTCGTACTGCGCCGGGTTTTCCACGCACTCGTCAAAGGCCATGGCGATATCGGAGCCAAGGTTGGACTGGATGCGCATACTCTCCTCCGGCCCCATGAAGATGCGGTGGCCGTCCAGATGGCTGGCAAAGGTGACGCCCTCCTCGGTGATCTTCCGCAGGCTGGCCAGGGAGAACACCTGGAAGCCGCCGGAGTCCGTGAGGATGGGACCGTCCCAGTTCATGAACCGGTGCAGGCCGCCCATCTGCCGCACCACGTCGTCGCCGGGGCGCAGATGCAGGTGATAGGTGTTGGACAGCTCGATCTGGCAGCCCAGGTCGTGGAGGTCGAAGGCGTCCACGCCGCCCTTGATGGCAGCCTGGGTGCCCACGTTCATGAACACCGGCGTCTGCACCGTGCCGCCGTGGGCGCAGCGGAACTCGCCCCGCCGGGCCCGGCCCTCTTTTTTGATTACTTTGAACATAGCTTCTCCTTAAATAGACAGACATCCGTTTTGCCGGATGCTTCTTATTTCACGGGGCCTATTATAGCAAATCCGGCAGAGTATTTCAACTCCCCCGGTTTTTGGGAGAGAATCGGCAAAAAAGTGCGCGGCCCTCTTGACAAGACGCAGCCAGCGGATTATAGTAAAGCTAATGAATATTAGTTAGGCATCCGGAACGATGCACAAAATCAATATAACAGGAGAAGTGATCATGTAGAACCCGGTTTTGGGAGTGCAAAGGTATCAGACCTCCCAGTGAATGAATACGAAAACACACACTATTTAAGGAGATATACAATGAATAAGAAGCTTTTGCTGCTCGCCGCGGGGCTGGCATTGATCGCCGCCGTGGTGCTTTTTGTGAAAAAACGGGGTGCCGCCGGGAAATGAAGGAGCGCCGGAAAGGCACCGAATGGCCTCCGGAAAATGGACGCCTATGACGGCATGAGTCTGTGCGGCGGGCTGGTATTCTTTGCGCCGGTGGCCCTGCTGGTGCGGACCCAGGCCGGGATCAGCGAAACGCAGTTCTTCCTGCTGCAGGCCCTGCTGTCCGGCATCATTGCCCTGGGGGAGCTGCCCACCGGGCACCTGACGGACCGCATGGGCTATCGCCGCTCCCTGATCCTGGCGCAGCTGCTGCTGTTGGCGGCCAGAGGGCTGCTGCTGGCGGCGTTTCTGCTGCGGTCTCTGCCGCTTTTCGTGGCGGAGGCCCTGGTGGAGGGAATCTCCGCCTGTCTGTCCTCCGGAACGGCCAGCGCCTATCTGTACGCTATGTACGGTGAATCGGACTATCTGCCCAAGGCTGCCCATGCCGCCAATTTCGGCACGGCAGGCTTCCTGCTGAGCACGGCGGCCTATGCCCTGCTGTACCGGTACTTCGGACTGACCGGACTGCTGGCCGCCACGGTACTGGCGGGAGCTGCCGGATTCGTCTGTTTTCTTTTCCTGCGCCGGGAGCCCCGTGCGGCCGTCCCGGAGCACCGCGGACAGAGCACTATGTGGGGCCAGCTGGGGAAGATTTTCCGGGACAGGCAGGCGCTGCTGCTGACGGCACTGCTGTCCATGTTCAGCGTGGCCTGGCTGCTGGTGAATTTCTTCTACGCCGAAAAGCTGGCGGACTGCGGCATTCCGCTGACGTGGCTTTCGGCCATCATCATCACTTATTCCGCCGGGCAGATGCTGGCCGAGCCCATCATTCGCCTGTGCGCCGGAAAGTCCCGTTCCCGGCTGACGGCGATTTTCTGTCTGCTGTGCGGCGGCGGACTGGCGGCCTTCGGATGGCTGCGGACGCCCTGGGCAGCGGTGCCGCTGATGGTACTGCTGCCGCTGCTGCTGGACCTGGCGTCCTTCTATCTGGAGGAGCGGCAGAACCACCTGATCGACCGGCTGGACGCAGGCCGCGACCGGGCCGCCGCCCTGTCCGCCATGAACATCGGCGTGAATCTGGCGGAGATCGCGTCCCTGTTTGCCTCCTCCCTGCTGGCCGCCCTGGGGATCGGCTGGTGCTTTGCCCTGTGCGGCGGGCTGCTGCTCCTGGGTGCGCTGGGGTACATGCTGAGCAGCCGGAAAATCACCGGATAAGCCTTCATAACGATCAACGGCCCGTACCGGCCAATACCCGCCGGTACGGGCTTTCAGCATTCAAGCCGCACATTTCAAACAGGAAAATGTTGCATTTTTCCGGAACGGATGGTATAAAAGAAGGAGAACTTTGGCAAAGGAGGCGGCGGTATGTCACGCGACTCGGGGCCCAATGTATTCCAGCGCGGCGTCATGGCGCTGATCCTGCTGTCGCTGCTGCGAAGGGAAGATATGTACGGCTACCAGCTGGTGCAGGAGACGGAGCGGTGCAGCGGCGGACGGCTGAAAACCCAGGAGGGCTCCCTGTACCCGGTGCTGTACCGGCTGCAGGAGCAGGGACTGATCTCCGACCGCCGGGTGCTGGTGGGCAAGCGAATGACCCGCGTATACTACCACCTGGAGCCTGCTGGAGAAGCCCGGCTGGAGGAAATGATCCGGGAATATGAATCCATGATGACCGGCGTGACGGCCATCATTCGAGAGGAGGTACCGCCATGCGGAAAAGACAGCGGCAGGTCAACCGATACGTCCGGGCCGTCGGCAGCTATCTGCCCTGTGCCGAAAAACACAAAAAGCAGCTGCTGACGGCGCTGCGCAGCGAGGCGGAGGCCTACTGCGCCGAAACCCGGGACGCAGACCTGGAAGCGCGGTTCGGGACGCCCCAGCAGGTGGCCGCGGCGTATGTGGACGCCATGAGCACTCAGGAGCTGCTGGCCGCCCTGCGGCGGCGTCAGGTGCTGACCATCCTGATCGCGGCGGTGCTGGCGGCGCTGCTGCTGTGGGTGGCGGCCCTCTGCGTCAGCCTGTATGACTATCACCAGGCCTACAACGGCTGGAGCGAAACCAGCATCATCGAGGAACCCTCGCCATACGGCCAATAGGCGGAAATCCCCCCCGGAAAGCCCTGCTTTCCGGGGGCTTTGTCTATCGCGGCCGCAGCGTCTGCCCGCAATACCTTTTTTTAGAAAATATTTTCAAGAATATTGACATATTTTGCACAATATGCTACAATCCGGCTTGTAGCTATCCTGTTGATTTGCAACAAAAGCCGCCCGTCTGCCGCACATACTGTGTGATAGGCGGGCAAAAATTACAATTCCATCGGGGAGGGACTATCCAATGAAACGCTTCGTACCATGCTTTCTTGCGCTGCTCCTGCTGCTGACCGCCTGCTCCGGGCCTGAAGGCCCCGCCGGGAATCCCTCCGGGGACCCGGAGCCGACCCCCGTCGCCCAAGGGCACGCCCTGCCCAAGGACAACCGGGACGCCGCCGGAACGGGCGCGGTGTTCACCGACGACAACGGCTGGTATATTTGCGCCGCCGGGGCGGTGAGCTACTACGACTATGCCTCCGGCCAGACCATGACCCTGTGCGCCCAGCCGGGCTGCTCCCACGGGGACGCCAGCTGCCAGGCGTGGGTGGGGAACGTCAACAGCTTCGCCGTTTTGGACGGCGTGCTCTACGCCACCCTCGATGTCGCGGGCAGCGGCGCGCAGCTGGTGCGCAAGGAGCTGTCCGGCGGGAAAGTCACCGTCCTGGAGCAGTGGGACAACACCGACGACCATTTCTACACCGCCACCCTGGGGCGTTTCTCCTGCGGCAAGGCCACCCTGCATCTGGAATGCCGCATCACGGAGCAGCAGGCGGACGGGCGGGTCGAGAGCCAAACCGAGGGTAGCTCCCTGCTATACGACCTTGCCGCCGGCAGCTATCGGGAGCTGTCTGTCCCCGGTGAGCTGATGGGCTTTTCCGCCCGCTGGGGCGCCGTGGTGGAAACGCCGGAGGAGCAGTCCCTGCTGAGTGCGGAGGAGTTCGCGGCGCAGTACGGGGAGAACGCCAGCTACGGGCGGTATGTCCACCAAAACACCCAGCGGCGGCTTCTGCTGTGGGATATGGAGAGCGGAGACTATACCGTTGTGGCCGATCATAACAAGGACGGCTATATCATGACCGCCGACCCCGCGCAGGTCTACGGCATGGAGCATATCTACCAGTGTGGGGACCAACTGCGCCTTCTGAACCTGGAGAGCGGCGAGAGCCGCACCCTGCTGACCATGGAGGACATCATCCACTACTGGGTCATGGACAGCAAGGCATTTATCATCACCGAGACAGAAGCGGGCTATCGGTTCTGGGTGGCCGATCTGCAGGACGGTAAGCCCGTGGAACTGGTGGGTGCCACCAACGAGCACGGCATAGCCATGAGCCCCTTCCAGGAGGGCGGCTCCTTCTTCCGGGCGTTGGGCGACAATGGCCAATGCGTCATCTCCAAAGAAGATTTCTACGCCGTACGCTTTGAGAACGCCGTGGATGTGGGGTGACGGATATGGAGCTGCAATTTCACGACGTCGCCAAGCGATACGGTGCAAAAGAGGCCCTGCGAGGCATTGACCTGACCCTGACGCCGGGGGTATATGGGCTGCTTGGCCCCAACGGCGCAGGCAAAAGCACCCTTATGAACATCCTCACCGGCAATCTCCGGCCCACCCGGGGCCGCGTCACCCTGGACGGGCAGGACACCGTCTCCATGGGGGAGGCGTTTCGCCGGCGGCTGGGATACTGCCCCCAGCAGCAGGCGTTATATCCCGGCTTCACCGGGGAGCAGTTCCTCTATTACATGGCGTCCCTTCAGGGCATGAGCCGGGAGGATGCCAAAGGGCGCATGGACTGGGCCCTGGCGCGGCTGGACCTCACGGAGGCGGCGGGCCGCCCCATCCGTGGCTGGTCCGGCGGCATGAAGCAGCGGCTGCTTTTGGCCCAGGCCCTGCTCCACGACCCGGATATCCTGGTGCTGGACGAGCCCACGGCGGGCCTTGATCCCCGCCAGCGGGTGGCGGTGCGGAATCTCATCGGCGAGATCGCCGGGGAGAAGATCGTGCTGCTGTGTACCCATGTGGTGCAGGATGTGGAATTCATCGCCCGAGAGCTGATTCTGATGAACCAGGGCCTTATTATCCGCCGGGGCTCCCCCCACGCCCTGGAGCAGGAACTGGAGGGCCGGGTATGGGAGCTGACCGCAGCGGAGGCGCAGCTCCCCGACATGGCGCAGTACGGCACGGTGTGCGGCGTTTCCCGCCAACAGGAGGGCATTTTAGTGCGGCTGCTCAGCGAGGCAAGGCCGCCCCTCCCCTGCGCCCCGGCCCGGCCCGACCTAGAGGATGTGTATCTGTTCCACTTCGGGGAGGGGGCGGCGCTATGACCTGGGAGCTGCGGAAGATCGGCGGCAGCGGGCGGCTGTGCCTGCTGCTGCTTCTGGCGGTGCTGTGCAGCGGGGTGCTGTTCGCCCTCCACGCCGCCGGAGACGCAGACGGCTATACCGTGTCCGGTCTGCGCCACGCCATGGCGCAGGAGGATCTCGACGGGTACGAGGAGCGTCTGTGGCAGGAGCTGGAGCAGGCCGCATACACCGGCACGCGCAGCGAATACGACGCCCTGCGCCGCGAGCTGTCCGCCGCGGACGCGGCCCTGGCGCGGGTGCGGCAGGCGGAGGAATATCCCTCCTTCCGGGCGGGCCTGGCGGCAGAATCCCGGCTGAAGCTGCGGATGGGCCTGTTTGAAGGCTTTGCCGCCCGCTCCCTGGAACGCGGCGCGGCAGTCTATGAGTCCCTGGCGGACGTGACCCCCCGGGCGGCGTTTCTGGGTGGCCCGGAGGTGCTGCTGTCCTTTCATCTGACGGACGCTTTGGTGCTGCCGTTTCCCCTGGCGGCGGGGCTGACCCTGCTGACCCACGAGCGGGCGGCGGGGCTTGTGAACCTGACCCGCCCCACCCGCCTGGGCCGGTCCCGGGCCTACGGGCGGAAGCTGATGGCCGGGGCGGCGCTGTCCACGGCGGGCTTTGCCCTGCTGTACGGCGTCAACGCCCTGATCGCCGGGCTTCTGTACGGCTTTGCGGGGCTTGACGCCCCGGTGCAGAGCCTGTACGGCTTCGCCGCCTGCCCCTACCGGATGACGGTGGGCGGGCTGCTGGCTCTGGCGGCGGGGCTGAAATACCTGTGGCTTCTGTGCTGCACGGCGCTGATCTTTCTGCTGTGCGCCCGGGCGGCCAATGCCGCTGCGGCGGTTGGCTGCGCGGCGCTCTGCGGGGGCATAGCCGCCCTCATGGCGGGCAGCACGCAGCTGTGGCTGCGAAATCTCAGCCTGTGGCAGTTGGCGGACGGACAAGCCCTGTGCCGGGAGGCGGTGTATCTGAACCTGCTGGGCAGTCCCTCGGACCGGGTGCTCTGCGGCGCGATATTCCTGCTTGTTCTGGCCCTGGCCGCCGGAATCGTCGGCGCAGCGCTGTATGCCCAAACCCCCGGCGGTTCCGGCAAGCGGGTGACCTTTACATGGTCGCTTCCCCGCCCCCGGCATACCTGCCTGGCGGGACACGAGCTGTATAAGGCGCTGATCTCCCGGTGCGGACTGTGGATCCTTTTAGCATTTTTTGCCGTCATCGCCCTGCTGTACGGCCGATTCACCCCGGAGCGCAGTGAATTTGAGGTGTATTATCGGAACTATTCCGAGTTTTTATCAGGTGCGCCCAGCCAGGAAAAGGACGCCTACCTGGCGTCGGAGCAGGCACGGTTTGACGGGCTGAACGAGCAGCTTGTGGAGCTGGGGCGGCGGTATCCCGACTCTGTGACCTTTGACCGGGAGGCGGAGCCCATACGGAATCAGCTCCACGCGGAGGACGCCTTCCACATGGCGCAGAACCAGTACCGCGCCCTGCGGCCGGGGCAGGTGTACCTGTATCAGACCGGCTATCAGCGGCTGTTGGGGGCGGATGCCCTGCGTCAGGATGTTTTGGAGCTGGGCGGCGCGTTTTTGGCCGTTGCCCTGCTGCTGTTCGGCAGCTTCGCCGGGGAGCGGGAGAGCGGCGTGGACGCTCTGCTGACGGCCAGCCCCCGCCGAAAGAGCGTGGTGCGGTGGAAATGCGCCATCGCGGGGAGCTATGTCCTGCTGCTGACCCTCGTCCTGTGGCTGCCGGGACTTTTGACGGTGCAGGGAGCCTACGGCCAGCTGAACATGACCGCTCAGGCCAACAGCGTGCAGTGCCTGTCCATCCTGTCGGACGGCTGGACGGTGGGCGGCGTGGTGCTGGCGCTGCTGGCCATTCGCCTGCTCCTGCTGGCGGCGTCTGCCGCCGTGGTACTGCTGCTCTCCCGCCGGTGCGCCATGGTTCCGGCCCTGCTGCTGTCGCTGCTGCTTCTCCTGCTGCCCGTGGGGGCGGCATACGCCTGGATGTGAAAGATACAAAAAGGGTGCGGACATCGCCGTCCGCACCCTTTTTGGCTTATAACATGCAGGGATGATCCCATATATTGTTCGTATTGGACGCACCTGGCGATAGCTTGCTCCTGCTGACTATCCTCAGATCAGCACCGCCCGGTGGAACACCTTTTTCCCCTTGCGGATGATCAGGCCGTCGCCGGTAAACTCCTGGCAGCCGAAGGATGCGTCGATGGAATCCACCTTCTTGTCCCCCACGGTGATGCCGCCCTGCTGCACCAGCCGACGGGCCTCGCCCTTGCTGGCGCACAGACCGCACCGGACCAGCAGATTCAGCACGTTGATCTCGCCGCTGCCCAGGTCGTCGCCGGTGAGCTCGGTGGTGGGCATATCCTGAGCGTTGGCGCCGCCGCCAAACAGTGCCCGGGCAGCCTGACGGGCCTTTTCGGCCTCCTCCTCGCCGTGAACCAGCTTCGTCAGCTCATAGGCCAGGATATCCTTGGCCTCGTTGAGCTTTGCGCCCTCCCACTCGGCCATCTCATTGATCTGCTCCAGGGGCAGGAACGTCAGCATCCGGATGCACTTGAGCACGTCGGCGTCGCCCACATTGCGCCAGTACTGATAGAATTCGAAGGGGCTGGTCTTGTTGGGATCCAGCCACACGGCGTTGCCGGCGGTCTTGCCCATCTTGTTGCCCTGAGAATCCGTCAGCAGGGTGATGGTCATGGCGTGGGCGTCCTTGCCCAGCTTCCGGCGAATCAGCTCCGTGCCGCCCAGCATATTGCTCCACTGGTCGTTGCCGCCGAACTGCATATTGCAGCCGTTGTGCTGGAACATGTAGTAAAAGTCGTAGCTCTGCATGATCATGTAGTTGAACTCCAGGAAGCTCAGGCCCTTCTCCATGCGCTGCTTGTAGCACTCGGCCCGCAGCATATTGTTGACGGAGAAGCAGGCGCCCACCTCCCGCAGCAGGTCCACATAGTTCAGCTTCAGCAGCCAGTCGGCGTTGTTGAGCATGATGGCCTTGCCCTCGCCGAAGTCGATGAAGCGCTCCATCTGACGCTTGAAGCAGGCGGCGTTGTGGTCGATGTCCTCCTTGGTGAGCATCTTGCGCATATCCGTGCGGCCGGAGGGGTCGCCGATCATGGTGGTGCCGCCGCCGATCAGGGCGATGGGCTTGTTGCCCGCCATCTGCAGGCGCTTCATCAGAGTCAGGGCCATGAAATGGCCTGCCGTCAGGGAGTCCGCCGTGCAGTCAAAGCCGATATAGAACGTGGCCTTGCCGTTGTTGATCATCTCGCGGATCTCATCCTCGTTGGTGACCTGGGCGATCAGGCCCCGGGCCACCAGTTCTTCATAAATTCCCATGTTGTTCTGATTCCTTTCCGATATTTTGGGCGTACAGGGGGCAAGAAAAACGCCCCCTGTCGTGTTGACAGAGGGCGACGTAAATCGCGGTACCACCTCAGCTTCGCCGACGCCTCGCGGCGTGCAGCCTCATCGGGTGCAGCAACACCCTATCGCTGTAACGGGCGAACCCGACACATTCCTAATGGGCATCAAGCCGTTCAGAAGGCTGCTCCGGGATGTATTCTCCCGCCGCCGCCTCTCCCCTTTTCACCGCACAGGGGCTCTCTTTGCAGGCAGACTGGCTGGATACTTCTTCCCTTCATCGCTGTTGCATATGAAGTTAGGCACATTATAGCGTGTCCGTCCCCGGTTGTCAACGGGTCAGGCCAAGGTTTTCTTGAATTTTTCCGCCTGGTCCAGCAGCTCCCCGGCTCCCTCCAGCATAGTGGCGGAGATGGAGGCCCCGCCGGTGAGACGGGCCAGCTCCTGCTGGCGCCGGGCACGGTCCAGCTGCACCACCCGGGTAAAGGTACGTCCCCCCTGCTCCCCCTTTTCCACGGAGAAGTGGGTGTCGGCCATGGCGGCCAGCTGGGGCAGATGGGTCACGCACAGCACCTGCTTGGTGCGGCTGATGCGGGCCATTTTCTCCGCCACCCGTTGGGCGGCCCGGCCGGACACGCCGGTGTCCACCTCGTCGAACACCATGGTGCCCACCTGATCCTGCTCCGACAGGACGTTCTTCATGGCCAGCATGATGCGGGCCAGCTCGCCGCCGGAGGCGATCTTGTGGATGGGGCGCAGCTCCTCGCCCACGTTGGCGGACATCAGGAACCGCACCTGGTCCATGCCGTTTTCCGCCAGGGCCTGCTCCGTAAAGCGGATGGCAAACCGAATTCTGCCCATGTCCAGCTGCCGCAGCTCTGTGAGGATCTGCTCCTCCAGCCGCTGGGCCGCCTGATGCCGGGCCTGGGACAGGCTCTCCGCCGCCTGACGGGCGGCCTTTTCCGCCTTCTTCAGCTGCTTTTCCAGATGCAGCAGGGTGTCCCCCGCGTCCTGTATGTCGTCCAGCTCCCGGCGGCAGCGGGCCTGGTACTCCAGCATCTCCTCCACCGTGGGGCCGTATTTCTTTTTCAGGCGGTACAGCTGGTCCAGCCGTCCCTCCACCCGGTCCAGCTCCTTGGGAGAGAAGTCGAAATCCTCCCGCTTGTCCCGGATGGTGTCCGCCAGGTCGTAAATCTCGCTGTAGGCGGCTTCCAGCCGGTCATACAGCTCCCCCAGCTCCGGGTCCAGACCCCGCACCGGGGCCAGGGCCCCCTGGGCCTGGCGCACCAGATTGGCGGCACCGTCGCTGCCGTCGTCGCCGTTGAGGCAGAAATCCGCCCCGGATACAGCGGAAATGAATTTTTCCGCATTGTGCAGCAGTGTCCGGCGGCTTTGCAGCTCCTCCTCCTCGCCGGGGCGCAGCTTGGCTCGCTCCAGCTCCTGGAGCTGATAGGTCAGGGTATCCACCCGCCGGGCCTTCTCCGCCTCGTCCATTTCCAGGGCCTGCATCTGCCGCCGCAGGGCGGCCATGGCCTGGTATTTTTCACGATACTCCGCCAACAGCTGCTCCGTCCGGCCAAAGCTGTCCAGATACAGCAGGTGCTGCTCCTCGTCCAGCAGTTGCTGGCCATCGTGCTGGCCGTGGATATTCAGCAGGCGGCTGCCCAGGGTGCGGAGCTGGGTAACGGTGACAGGGCGTCCGTTGACTCGGCAGACGTTCTTGCCGTCGCCGTGGATCTCCCGCTGCAAAAGCAGCTCCCCCTCCCAGGCAATGCCCAGGTCCTCCCCCAGCCAGGGCGGAATGTCCGTGAAGCACGCGCTGACAAAGGCCATATTGGCCCCGGTACGGATCAGGTCCCGGGAGGTCCGCTGGCCCAGCACGGCGCTGATGGAGTCGATGACGATGGACTTACCGGCGCCGGTTTCGCCGGTCAGGGCGTTGAAGCCGGGCCGGAACTCGATGTCCGCGCACTCGATGATGGCGATATTCTCAATGTGGAGCAATTGCAGCATCTGCGTATCCCTCCGATGTCTGCGCCATGTCCCGCGTCAGCGCAGCATTTCCTTGATCTCTTCCGTGAAGTCCAGGGCGCTCTCCGTGTCCCGCATGATCAGCAGGGCCGTGTCATCGCCGGCCAGGGACCCCACCAGATACGGCACGTCCATGCCGTCCACGGCGGAACCGGCGGCGTTGGCCAGGCCCGGCAGGGTCTTGATGACCACGATATTCTGGGCGTTGTCCACCGTCAGGACGCTCTCCCGGAAGATGGTGCGCAGCTTGTCGGCAAAGTTCAGCTTGGTGCGGTGGGCGGAAACGGCGTAGCGGTACCGGCCCTGCCCGGCGGGCTCCTTGATCAGGTGCAGTTCCTTGATGTCCCGGGAAATAGTGGCCTGGGTGCTCTTGATTCCCTTAGCCTGGAGCCGCTCCAGCAGCTGCTCCTGGGTCTCGATGATCTCCTCGCTGATGATCTGGAGGAGCTGGTTCTGGCGGTCGTTTTTCATTTTTTAGAAGCCTCCGTTCCCATTTTTTTGTCCAGTATTTCGCAAAAACTCTTTTTGGAGAGCCGCACCAGCCTGGTGGTATATTTTGAGGTGCTTACCCGCACCTGGTCTCCGTTTTTCAGGGAAAACGCCTTGCCGCCGTCCACGGAAAGATAGACGAATTTCCGGTTGGCGTCCGCTGCCTCCACCGTGATCACATGCTCTGGCGAAAGCACATAGGAGGACGAGCGGGTGGAATGGGGGCAGATGGGCGTCAGCAGCAGGTTCTTTGCGGTGGGCTCCACGATAGGCCCTCCGGCGGCCATGGAATAGCCGGTGGAGCCGGTGGGGGTGGAGACGATGATGCCATCGCCGCCTACCTTGGTCAGGCGGCCCTCCTCCGTGAAGATATCCAGCCGCACCACCCGGGCGATGGAGCCCTTGGACACCACTGCGTCGTTCAGAGCGATGTTGTTATACACCTGCCGCCCCTCCCGCAGCACCGACACGTCCAGCATCATCCGGGATTCCACGGTGAAGCGGCCCTGGGCCAGGTCCCGCAGCCGGTCCAGCTCGTTGACCTCCAGTTCCGACATGAAGCCAAGGCTCCCCAGGTTCACCCCCAGCACCGGCACGCTGTGCAGCGCCACGGTACGGGCCAGGTGCAGGATGGTGCCGTCGCCGCCGAAGGCGATCAGCAGGTCCGCCTGGCGGATCTCCTGCTGTAAGGGGCGCATGGACAGGCCCAGCTCCTCGCCGTACCCCTCCCGCTGGAAGGGCAGGCAAACGGAGGTCTGCATCCCCAGGCTTTCCAGCATATCCCGGGATTGTCTACACACTTTCAGCTCACTGTCCCGGTACGGATTGGGACAAAGTATCACGCGTTTTGGTTTCATGCCGCTCACCTCAGTCCTTCAATTGGCTGTGGGACGCCTCCACGATCTCCGACAGGGAGAAGTCACCGGGGGTTCCCTGCCCGTGACGAAGATAGCCCAGATATTCGATATTCCCCTCCGGCCCCCGGATGGGGGAATAAGTGATTCCAAGCACTGTAAAGTGGTTTTCCTTCGCATGACGCAGAAACGCCTCCAGCACCTCCAGGTGCACGGCAGGGTCCCGGACCACGCCCTTTTTGCCCACTTTTTCCCGGCCCGCCTCAAACTGAGGCTTCACCAGGCAGACGGCCTCCCCCTCCGGGGACAGAAGCCCGTCCAGGGCCGGAAGGATCAGCCCCAACGAAATGAAGGACACGTCCACGGAGGCAAAGTCCAGCTCCTGGGGGATCTGCTCATGGGTGAGATACCGGGCGTTGGTGCGCTCCATGCACACCACCCGGGGGTCCCCCCGGAGCTTCCAGTCCAGCTGGCCATAGCCCACGTCCACGGCGTAGACCTTCTGGGCGCCGTTTTGCAGCATACAGTCGGTGAAGCCCCCGGTGGAGGCCCCGATATCGGCGCAGACCTTGCCGGTAAGGGTCAGCGGAAAGGTCTTCATGGCCTTTTCCAGCTTCAGGCCGCCCCGGCTGACGTAGGGCAGGGCATGTCCCCGCACCTCGATCTGTGCGGTGTTGGGCACCGCCGTGCCGGGCTTGTCCACCCGCTGACCGTCCACAAACACGCTGCCGGCCATGATGACGGCCTGGGCCTTCTGGCGGCTTTCCATATGCCCCTGCTCCACCAGCAGCACGTCCACTCTTGTTTTATTGCTCATGCAGCATCTCCTCCACACTGTCTGCCACGCTCCGGGCGTCCAGGCCGAAGGCCCTGTACAGCTGGTCCACCGTGCCTTGGGGGGCAAATCGGCCGCCCAGATTCTTCAGGGTCAAGCAGCGGGGCTCCACCCGCTCCTGGGCCAGAATGGCGGCGATCCGCTGACCCACGCAGCCGGTGGCCATGCAGTCCTCCAGCACCAGCAGGCGCTCCGTGCCAGAGAGGGCCTCCTTCACCGCGCCGCTGTCCAGAGGACAGATCTGGTTCAGCTTCAGCACCCGGGCCCGGATCCCCTTCTGGGCCAGAAGGTCCGCCGCGTCCAGGGCCTGGTTCACCAGAATGCCGTAGGTCAGGATCGCGGCGTCCTCGCCCTCCCGCAGGCAGGCAAAGACGCCGTCGCCGCCGTCCTCCCGGTAGCGGCCCTGGCCGCCCCGAGGATACCGCACCGCCACGGGGCCGTCGATCTCCTCCACCGCCCGGTGCAGCATCCGCCGCAGCTCGGCAAAGCTGGCGGGACACAGCACCGTCATCCCCGGCACCTGGGACAGGTACATGGGGTCGAAGCAGCCGTGGTGGGTCTCGCCGTCGGCTCCTACCAGCCCCGCCCGGTCCACCCCCAGCACCACATGGAGATGATTCAGCGCCACATCGTGCAGCAGCATGTCATAACCCCGCTGCAAGAAGCTGGAATACACTGCAAACACCGGCACCATGCCCTGCTGGGCCATACCGGCGCACATGGCCACCCCGTGGCCCTCGGCAATGCCCACATCGAAAAAGCGCCGGGGCAGGGCGTGGGCAAACTCCGTCAGCTCTGTGCCGTCCACCATGGCGGCGGTAACGGCGCAGATCCGGTCGTCCTTTTGGGCCAGGTCCAGCAGCTCATGGCCAAACACGGTGGAAAAGCTCTCCCCCGACGGCTTCAGGGGCTTTCCGGTCTCCACATCGAAGGGACCAACGCCGTGGTACTTCCCCGGCTCCTGCTGGGCGTAGGGGTATCCCTTTCCCTTGACGGTGTGCACGTGCAGCAGCACCGGCCGGCGCATATCCCGGGCCAGCACCAGCATCTGGGTCAGGGTCTCCACATCGTGGCCGTCCACGGGACCCATATAGGTAAAGCCCATGTTTTCAAACACCGTGCTGCCGGGCAGCAGGGATTTTTTCAGGGCCGTTTTCACATCGTGGCTCATGGCGTACACCCGCTTGCCGGTCTGGCTGCCGGTGAGCATCTGGCGATAGCGCCGCTTGAACTCGTAATACTCCGGCGTGCTGCGCAGCCGGGACAGGTGCCGGGACAGGCCGCCCACGTTGGGGTCGATGGACATGCCGTTGTCATTGAGGATCACGATCAGCGGCTCGCCGCTGGCTCCGGCGTCGTTGAGCCCCTCGAAGCTCAGACCGCCGCCCATGGCGCCGTCGCCGATCAGGGCCAGGACGCTGTAATCCTTTCCCTGGAGCGTACGGGCCCGGGCCATACCCAGGGCCACCGACACGGAGTTGGAGGCGTGTCCAGCAATGAACGCATCGTGGACGCTCTCCCAGGGCTTGGGAAAGCCGGACAGGCCCCCGAACTGCCGCAGGGTATCGAACAGCTCCCGCCGCCCGGTCAGGGCCTTGTGGACATAGCACTGGTGGCCCACGTCGAACACCAGCCGGTCCACGGAGGTGTCGAACACCCGGTGGATGGCCACGGTAAGCTCCACCACCCCCAGATTGGAGGCCAGGTGGCCGCCGGTCCGGGATACCTCCCGCACCAGGAAATCCCGCAGCTCCGCACAGAGCTGCCGGGCCTGATTTTCATTGAGCCCCTTCACATCGGCGGGGCTGTCCATATGGTCTAAAATCAACGATATCGCTCCATTTCAGCGTGAGAGATGCAGGGCGTGCATGATCCGGGCCACCCGGTATACCACGCTGGTGCACTGGTTGATGGCCACGGTTTTGCCCAGGGCCTTGCCGCCGATGGTAATGCCGGAGATCAGCGCCGTGGCCCCGATGGAGATCAGCACCGAGGTGGTGCTCAGGTCCCTTTGCAGGTGGGTGACGATCACCGCCGCGGTGGAACCGCTGACGATGCCGCAGATGTCGCCCACCACGTCGTTGCACACGGAGGACACCTGGTTGGCATTCTGCAGCAGACGGATGGCCGCCTTGGCGCCCTTTTCCTTGTGGGCGGCCATGGAGTGGAAGGGCTTGGGGTCCGCCGCCGTAACGGCCACGCCGATCATGTCGAACACGATGCCCAGGCCGATGAACACGGCCAGCACCAGCGCCGCCACAACGTATCCCGTGCCCTCCAGGGCGGTGGTGGAGAAAAAGCTCAGCAGCGCCGACAGCACCACCGCCAGCACAAACACCCGCAGGGCCCAGCCCCGGCTGCTTTTCTTTTTCCCGCCGTTTTTGTCCTTGCTCCTGTCGCGATCGCTCAAGAGTAGATCCCTCGCTTTATTGTTATAGTACACTGAACAGGGCAACGCCGAAGGTTAATCTTACGGCTTAGGTGCGGGTTGGATTTCCCCGCAGCGCGCCTTCCGTCGCCGGTCAGGCGGTTTCCCGTTAGGCGCTGCGCCATGGTGTTGCCGGCCATGGGACCCGATTGCCACTTAGTCCGCACTGCAATCCCTCCGGCGTCCCGTGAGGACAGCCTAGGTGATTTCCACAGCGGTCAGACCGTCTCTTAGCCTCTTTTGCAGCCAGGGTTTCAAGGGAATCAACACAGCCTCCCTGGCCGGGGAGACCGGTGCTTCCACTTCCCTATCCACCCTGCCCACGCAAGGCAGGCTACTCTGCACACAGCGTTACGGCGGTAAAGCCGGGTAGCACCGCATTGCAGGTTCATCATCTGCCTCGTACACAGGTCGCTTGACCACAGGGGGAGTACGCCTGTGCACAACAGCAGGTCTCCACGGTAGCAGGGTCGGGTCCTCCATGCCATTGGAGGGCGCCCTACCATCGCAGACGCGGGGGCTCCCGCGTCTCCCCCCAGCACCCACCCCAAACTGGGCGTAAGCAGCAGGCACCAGGGACTTCACAGTTGTGCCCTTTAAAGGATTTTTAGGCCCTTCTTACAAGACGGCAGATCCGACTAGGATACTGCGCCGCTGTTCAGTAATTAAGTATTTTAGCACACTTTTTCCAAATATTCAAGCATTTTATGCAATATATTCCGTATAAAATGCGGCAGGGACCGCCGCAAAACGGTCCCTGCCGGGAAAAATCACAGAATGATGCAGATCAGGCCGCCGCTGCCGTCGTTGATGATCCGCTCCAGAGCCTCCCGCAGCTTCTTCTGGGAGTCCTGCGGCATCCGCCGGAGCTTTGCCTGCAGGTCGTCTCCCACGAACTCGTGGAAGCTGCGGCCAAAGATGTTGGACTGCCAGAGCTTGCCGGTGTCTCCCTCGAACTCCTGGAGCAGATAGTTCACCATGTCCTCGGACTGCTTTTCATTGCCCACAATGGGTGAAACCGTGGTGGCGATGTCCGCCCGGATCATGTGGATGGAGGGGGCGCTGGCCTTCATGCGGACGCTGTAGCGGCCGCCCTGGCGGACGATCTCCGGGTCCTCCAGGTTCAGCTCCTCCACGCTGGGCATCACAATGCCGTAGCCCGTGTCCAGCGCCGCCTGCATGGCGGGAGCCAGGCGGTCATACTCCTTCCGGATGGCGGCCAGGCTGGTCAGAAGCTGCATCAGGTCTCCGTCGTCCGTCACGGACAGGCCCGACTGGCGGCTCAGGGTGTCGTAAAACAGGCTCCGGGGCAGGTCCAGGTCCGCCTCGGCAATGCCGATCCCCAGGTTCAGGCTGCGGATGGAGGCGGCGGAGATATCCCCCTCCCCCTGCAGGGCGGACAGGCAGTCCCGCAGCTGCCGCACATGGGCCAGGTCCGCCGCCTCCCGGCGCACCGCCTGGTATACGCCGGTTTTGATGGGGTGGTCCGGCGGCAGAGCCTCCACCCAGGCCGGCAGGAACAGGTCCAGCTCCCGCAGGGGAAATTCATACAGCAGCCCCTGCAGCAGCTCCGTGATCTCCTGCTCCCCCAGCTCCAGGCAGTTCACCGGCAGGCAGCGGACGTCATACCGCCGCTCGATGTCCGCCGCCATGGACTGGGCCCGGGAGCCCTGGGGCTGGGCGGAGTTCAGCAGCACCACAAAGGGCTTGCCAAGCTCCTGCAGCTCCCGGATCACCCGCTCCTCGGCCTCCAGATAGTCCTCCCGGGGGATCTCCGTGACGCTGCCGTCGGTGGTGACCACGATGCCCACGGTGGAGTGGTCGCAGATGACCTTCCGGGTGCCCAGCTCCGCCGCCTCGGTCATGGGGATCTCGTGGTCGTACCAGGGGGTCATCACCATCCGGGGAGACAGGTCCTCATACTGGCCCACAGCGCCGGGCACCATGTACCCCACGCAGTCGATGAGCCGCACGGAGAACGTGACCCCCTCCTCCATGCGGACCTCCACCGCCTCCTCCGGCACGAACTTGGGTTCGGCGGTCATGATGGTGCGGCCGGAGCCGCTTTGCGGCAGCTCATCCCGGGCCCGGTCCCGGCGGTAGCCGTCCTGGATATTGGGCAGCACCTGGGTCTCCATAAAGCGCTTGATGAAGGTGGATTTTCCGGTGCGCACCGGCCCCACCACGCCGATGTAAATGCTGCTGCCGGTGCGGGCCGCCATATCCTGATAAATGGATGCGGACTGATTCATGGTCCATTCCTCCTGCTCCATAACATCTTGTCTGGTGCTACTCTATGCGTCCCCGGGCCGGGATAGTCGGAAAATTTTTACAGAAAAAGCCGACAACATGTTGATTAATAGGCAATACCTGTGTTAAAATACAGGTCAAACAGGTTCGTTAAAAAACCAACAAAAAGGGGGATGCCCATATGGAACAGTCCAGCACAGACCGCCGGGTGCGGAAAACCAAAAAGCAGCTGCGCCTGGCGCTGATGGAGCTGCTGGCGGAAAAAAGCGCTAAGTCCATCTCCGTGCGGGAGCTGGCCGAGCGGGCGGATATCAACCGCGGTACCTTCTATATCCACTACCGGGACGTGGGGGACCTTCTGCAGCGGCTGGAAGACGAGATGGCGGACCGGCTGACGGCTCTGTGTAAGGAACACAAGCCCGAGGACTCCACCTGGGAGCAGTTCCCCTTCCTGCGGGACCTGTACCGCTTTATCCTGGACAACGCCGACCTGTGCCGGGTGCTGCTGGGTCCCAACGGGGACATTGCCTACACCGACCGCATCTGCTGTATTCTGCGGGATTATTTTCTGTATGACTTCCTGTCACAGTTCCGCCCCGGGGACCGGCAGCGGCTGAACCACTTCTGTTCATTTATCGTGTCGGGCAACCTGAATCTGGCGCTGTCCTGGCTGCGGGACGGGGGCCAGGAGTCGCCGGATGAGATGGCCCGTCTGGCGGGCAGTATCATCATGGGCGGCGTCAGCGCCCTGGGTGCGCCAAGTCTGTAACAGGTCCGGAATTCCTGGCAGCTGCTTATAAACAACACCCCTCATGCAGGTTTATGCGCCTGCATGAGGGGTGTTTCTTTCTGTTTTCCGGTTCGATGCAATTGCTTCCGGAAGCTCTGTCTTTGCTTACAGCTCGTTTCCCTCGTCCGGCTGCTGGACCAGCAGGGTCTCTCCGGCCGGGGCGTCGGTGAAGTCCAGCTGCACCACCGCCTGGGCGGTGTTCACGGAGCAGCTGACGCATTTGCCGCGCTCTGCGGCTGCGGCGGCGCAGCGGTTCAGAAGGTCCGTCAGGATTTCCCGGTTCAGCCCGCCGCCCCGCCAATGGAACACAAAATGGGGCTGCTTTTTCCGCAGGGCCTGGCGGGCGCGGTTCTCCACGTCCTCCGGCTTGGTGAAGGACAGGGGGCGGTAGTAGTACCCCTTGTCCGCTGTGCAGGGCGGCAGCGGAAGCACCAGCGTCTCGTGATCCCGGAAGATGTGCCGGTCGTCCAGGTTGAAATAGTCGTACCGGGGCGTTCCCCGCTGGAGGGAGTTGTCAAAGGTGGCGTCCAGGTGGTAACGCTGGCCGTCCACCGTTATCACGTTCCAGGTGTGGCGGTATTTCACGCCCCGCTCCGGGGCCGCCTCGCTGAGAGCCACGATGCAGGGCAGCTGCACCGCGTCGCACAGGGCCTTCACCGTTTTGGCGATGCCCTCGCACACCCCCACCCCCTGGGTCAGGGGGCCGATGATCTCGTGGGAATAGGGCTTTTTCAGCTTGTCATACCGGACGTTCTCCAGAATGAAGGCGTGGATGGACAGCTCCTTGTCCCGGTCGCTTTTTCCCTGCAGGGACCGGGCCAGGCGGTCCAGCCGGGCGGCCACCGCCTGGCGGTGCTGGCGGATCTTCCCCTTGTCGAACAGGTACTCCGGTAGCAGCTCCACATGGTCCGCCCCGGGCATCCACCGGTACTGAAACCCGGTGACATAGAACAGCAGCGGCGTGTCCAGCTTCAGCCGCAGATAGATATCCGACAGCTCCGGGCCGTCCAGCCGGGGCACCCGGATCCCCGGGGCCAGGGCCTCCATACCCGCCAGCATGGCGTCGTATACCCCGCGCTTTTCCCGGTCCAGCTGGCGGTAATAATAGCCCGCCATCAGCGGCAGGCGTGGGGCAGCAGCTCCCGCACCTGCCCGGCCAGCCGGTCAAACTGGTCGCAGGACAGGGCCTGTGCCCCGTCGGACAGGGCGCAGGCCGGGCGGTCGTGCACCTCCACCATCAGGCCGTCGGCTCCGGCGGCCACGGCGGCCAGCGCCAGGGGAGCCACCAGCTCCGCCCGTCCGGCGGCGTGACTGGGGTCCACGATCACCGGCAGGTGGGTCAGCTTTTTCAGCACCGGAATGGCGGCAATGTCCAGAGTGGCGCGGCTGTCGGTCTCGAAGGTCCGGATGCCCCGCTCGCACAGGATCACCCGCTCGTTGCCCCCGGCCAGGATATACTCCGCCGCCTGCAGCAGCTCCGTCACCGTGGCGGACATACCCCGCTTCAGCAGCACGGGCTTCCTGACCTGGCCCAGGGCCTGGAGCAGGGCGAAATTCTGCATATTCCGGGCCCCGACCTGCAAAATATCCACCTGGTCCAGGTCCTCCAGCTGGCGGGGGTCCGTGATCTCCGTCACCACCGGCAGGCCGGCCTCATGGCCGGCCTCCGTCAGCATGGAAATGCCCGCCTGGCCCAGTCCCTGGAAGGAATAGGGCGAGGTCCGGGGCTTGAATACCCCGCCCCGCAGCAGCTGCGCTCCGGCGGCCTTGACTCGCCGGGCTACCCCGGCCATCTGCACCTGGGATTCCACGGCGCAGGGTCCGGCGATCAGGCAGAACTCCGCCCCGATCCGAGCGTCGCCTACCTCCACCACGGTGTTCTCCGGGTGGGCGGCCCGGCTGGCCAGGCGATAGGGCGGCGTAATGCGCCGCACGTCCAGCACATAGGGCAGGGCCGCCAGGCCCTCCGGGTCCAGCCGCCAGGTGTCTCCCACCAGGGTCAGCACGTCGGCGTCCTGCCCCGGGGTCCGGCCGATCCGCACCCCCTGATTCATCAGGCGCACCGCCAGCTGCCGCAGCGCGGGCTCCTGTGTGTCTTTTTGGATAATAACGATCATATGATCCTCCATGCGGCTGTGCCGCTGTATATTCCCGGATATTGTACCGCAATGCGCGGGTTTTTGCAACCGGGGAATTTCCCGGGGAATATGCAGAATGCAGTATCCGAAATGCAGATAATTTCTATATATATAGCTTGACGATTGATAATGTGTATGCTATGATAGATGCAGGTCATCAGAATAGACAAAATGCGATGCTTTCAGACGGAAATATTTTCTGTTCTGACGGCCTGCATGGCTCATCCCATCCAACCGGACATAAACGGAGGTATCAGATGAAAAGACTGCCGAAAATGCTCTGCGCCCTGATTCTTTGCGCCCTGATGGTGACTGCCGCGGTTTCCTGCGGCCGGAAGCCCGCCCAGCAGCCCCAGGACCCGCCCCAGCAGGAGGACCCCCAGCCTGCCCCAGAGCTGAAGATCGCCGTGGACAGCGATCCGGCCCGTTCCGCCGTCATCCACTGGTTTTATTCGGAGGAGGGGCAGGCCCTGTTCGGGGACAAAGATCTGAATGACGTGCTTTTCTCGGTGGACCCCCGGGATATCGCCCAGGAGCTGAAGCTGGGGAACTATGACGCCGCCGTGTGCGCCCCCGATCAGAAGGCCCTGCAGCTGCTGGGCGGTTATGAGTCCATGCCTCTGCTCAAGGACGCCGTGATCTTTGTCCACGGCAACATCGGGCAGGAGGATGCGGACTATAACCTGTCCTCGGAGACCCTCCGCGGCATATACGCCGGCACCGCTCCCCTTTTCTGGGATGAGGCACAGACTCAGCCGCTGGTTCCCGCCTATGGCTATGCCAACGATGCCCAGGACCCCCTCTGGCAGCTGATGTCGATGCAGTTCGGCTTCACCGCCGATGCGCCGGATATCCTCCCAACGGGGACATGGGGCAACCCTGTGATGGCCACTGTTCAGACCGGACGGGTGGGATCGCCGCTGTTCCCCCTGCACTATAACTGGCTGTTCGGTGAGGCGGGGATCAACGGGTCGGTGATCTCTGTGGACGGCGTGCGGCCCACAGACGCGACGCTGGCGGACGGGTCCTATCCCTTCACCCTGTCCTACTACGGCCTGTATTGGCCCAGCCATCCCCAGGCCCGGCAGATCGCCGCGATCTTACAGGGCGTGCAGGCTATGCAGACTGCGGACTGACCGCGTCCCGGCGTCGTCCTCTCTTTTTTCGGAAAACAGTTGCCGTAACGGTGAAAATATACTATACTGTTTACTTGACAGTGCCGCTGGCACAATTTACCGGAAACAGGACGATGGATATGAAAACAAGCGACTTTAACTATGAATTACCGCCGGAGCTGATTGCCCAGACGCCCATCCCCCAGCGGGACGCCTCCCGGCTGCTGGTGCTGGACAAGAACACCGGCGCATGGCAGCACCGGCATTTTTACGATCTGCCGGAGTATCTCCGGCCCGGGGACTGCCTGATCCTCAATAACTCCCGGGTGCTTCCGGCCCGTCTGCTGGGCCACCGGCTGCCCGGCGGCGGGGCCTGCGAGGTGCTGCTGCTGATCGACCGGGGAAACAAGACCTGGGAGTGCCTGGTGCGGCCCGGCAAGCGCATGCGCACCGGGGCGAAGCTGTCCTTCGGCGACGGGGAGCTGACGGCGGAGGTGGTGGAGGAGTTGCCCGGCGGCAACCGCCTGGTGCGCTTCGATTATGAGGGAATTTTCCTGGAGGTGCTGGAGCGTCTGGGGAAAATGCCCCTGCCCCCCTATATCAAGGAGGAGCTTCAGGACCAGGAGCGCTATCAGACGGTGTACTCCAAGGTCAACGGCTCCGCAGCCGCCCCCACGGCGGGCCTGCACTTCACCCAGGAACTGTTGAGTCAAGTATCCGCAATGGGTGTAAAGCTTGGATACGTTACACTTCATGTGGGCCTGGGGACCTTCCGTCCGGTGAAGGAGGACGAGATCGAGGGCCACGAAATGCACAGCGAATACTGCGTGATCCCCCAGGAGACGGCGGAGCTGATCAATGAGACCAAGAAAAACGGCGGCCGGGTCATCTGCGTGGGCACCACCTCCTGCCGCACCATCGAAAGCTGGGCCGCAGAGGACGGCACCATGACGGCCAGCGCCGGATGGACGGATATCTTCATCTATCCCGGGTATCGGTTCAAGGTACTGGACGGTCTGATTACCAACTTCCATCTGCCGGAGTCCACTCTGATTATGCTGGTGTCCGCCCTGGCGGGCCGGGAGCACGTCCTGGCGGCATATCAGGAGGCGGTGAAGGAGCGCTATCATTTCTTCAGCTTCGGTGATGCAATGCTTATCCTGTAAAGGATGCAGCAATACAATAAGGACCGACAAGCGAAGCGGGAGCCCGGCGTCTGCCGGACTCCCGCTTTTGCAAAAGTTTATATAACTTGCCGCCAGTCCGCCTTTTATGCCAATGCGGCGGAGCAGCGATTTGCGAACTGCCGGTCTGTAGCCCGGCAGGATATTTTCCCCACAAAAACAAAAGAAAGTGCTCAATTCACAAAGAATCAAGCACTTTTCTCCTGGCACGCCGTGAGGGATTCGAACCCCCGGCCTTCTGGTCCGTAGGTTGTCTCAA